>ERZ779637.963-NODE-963-length-14352-cov-9.073442_pt1 | contig 14352 bp, 13 predicted proteins | sample MGYA00514196_ERZ779637 | MGnify/ENA primary metagenome ERZ779637 (study PRJEB29562, sample SAMEA4376700) | mouse gut metagenome | isolation source: Cecum | study: EMG produced TPA metagenomics assembly of the A DSS colitis mouse model was used to assess the...
TCCGCCGGACATGTGACGCCAAATATCGCTCTGTTCCCGAAACTCAAAAGCCTAGGTTATGATATCCACTATATCGGCTCCTACGACGGCATTGAGAAAAAGCTGATCGAAGATTACCGCATTCCTTATTATGGGATTTCTACTGGAAAACTCCGAAGATATTTTGACATTAAAAACTTTAGCGACCCTTTTCGTGTCATTAAGGGCTTTGTTGAAGCGAGAAAAATTCTAAAGACATTAAAACCAGATATTGTTTTTAGCAAGGGTGGATTTGTGAGTGTTCCTGTTGTTCGTGCAGCGGCGATGCTAAAAATCCCTTGTATTATACACGAGTCCGATATGACTCCCGGGCTTGCGAACAATCTATGTATTCCCGTCGCCCGTAAAGTTTGTTGCAATTTCCCAGAGACGCTACAAAATCTGCCTGCTGAAAAGGCAGTACTCACAGGCTCTCCTATACGAAATGAACTCACAAAAGGCAGTAAACAAAAGGGATTGCAAATGTGCGGTTTTAATGTGGCAAAACCTGTAATTATGGTGATTGGAGGAAGTCTTGGCGCTGCCGGTGTCAACAAACTGGTTCGTGAAGCACTCCCCAAGCTGCTCGAAGATTTTCAGATTGTACACATCTGTGGAAAGGAAAAGATTGATAACTTGCTTCTAAAAACTGCAGGCTACAAACAATTTGAATTTGTAAAAGAGGATCTAAAAGACCTGTTTGCAATGGCAGATATTGTTATCTCACGTGCTGGAGCCAACGCAATCTGCGAACTTCTAGCGCTGAGAAAGCCCAATCTTTTAATACCCTTACCTGCTCATGCAAGTCGCGGAGACCAGATCTTAAACGCAAAGAGTTTTGAGTCACAGGGCTTTTCCATGGTTGCCGACGAAGATTATCTTACTGCTGTAACGCTAACAGAGAAAGTGCATGAATTGTATTTTACAAGACAATCTTATATTGACGCGATGCAAAACAGCAAAATAAAAGATTCTATTGACACAATTACAGCGTTAATTCAAGAAACCATAACTCAATAAACGCCGACATCGCGCCGGGAACCCGTCAACGAACCGATAAATCGGTTTGATGACGGGTTCCCGTGTACAATCGAGTAGGGAAGGTTGCTTCCCCTACTCGCCGCGCGACCCATGCGCCGCCTTAGCAGCTTATTTCCTCTGCACGAATCTGCGTATAAAAAAACTGAAAACCTTTAATTTTTTAGGTTTCCAGCTCTTTTCTCTATCACGCAAACAGTTCGATGCTATCTAATTGTTTGCGTGACACAAAGGATTCGACTCAATATTAATGAGGACATTTATCAAATGTCTGAGTTGAAATATGGTCACCAAATATATTTTTACCACATTTGCTACATCTTTGTCCTTCGTAATATTCTACTCTACAATGACCATCACTGTAAATATAATGCATAGCTTGTTTACCATCCACATAAGTATGGGTGCAGGTGTTATGTGGTTGTATCTCATTTTCTTCTAGATTGTCATAATATACATTGCCACTTTCATCTACAAAAAGCACACTTGTTTCACTCGTAATGTATGTTTCTATTTTGTCCAAACATTCATCTGTTTGCCCCTTTAGTTGTTCAACATCTTCCCCAATAAAAAATGATTGTACTTTTTCGGCATCATTACTTTCATTAAAGTATGCCACATCTCTTGATTGATATGCTGCCGCCGTCAGTGAGGATGCAAAAACTCCTGCTGCAATAAGAGCGGTTCCTACCACTTTACTAAACAATCCAAATTTCTTTCTATTCTTCATCATATTTTTAATTCTCTCCGTTAGCTCTTTTTCACCTGCATTCTTCCCAAGACCCATAAAAGGTACGATTGCACTGTATTTCCCTTCTGCAAAATCCACAACCATATTCGCATAATCCTTAATTTGTTGTGGATTCTTTCCCGCCAAAACTTTTTCGTCACAATACATTTCTGCAACAATGCTCCAGCGTTTCCAGAGATAATAAACAAAAGGATTGTAAAAGTTCAAGAAAACCACCACATACAAAAGCACTTTGACAAGATTATCCTTGACTTTGATATGTATTAACTCATGATTTAGTGCATCTTTCAGTCTATCCTGTGTGAAATCAATATCTGGCAATATAATATTTCCATATAACAACCCTGTTGCAACAGGCGTATCCAATCCGCGACAACGATAGACTTTTACTTTGCCATTGCCACCGAGCACATGAATCATATTTGTCTCTATTTCACTTGGATTGGAATATTTCAGTATTGTCCTATGTGCTTTTTTATAATTTCCTGCCATATGAAATATTAAACATATGCTTATTAAAATCAAAATAAACATTATAATATATGACAACGTATTGTAAGCAACTATTCTATTTTTATAAATGAATATAGAATACCCACTATTATTAATCTGCCCATCTTTGCTTTGTAGAAATTTTCCTACCCTAAGTACGTTTCTCACCCATGCACCATAGTTCATACAGAAATATGGAAATGGAATGAGAAATAAAACAATTGTTACAGTAAGATAAACTTTGTGCCAAACTATCGGCAGATGTCGTTTTGTGTACACGTATGACAATATATAAATTATAATCGCAACACTTCCTGCGAACCCCATTGTATGAAACAGACTCATCTCTATCCCTACTATTAAAGAACCATAAAAGAATAACATTACAATCTTGTTTGTCTATCCTTTCGATTGCAATGTTATTTCTTTACAGTTCCTAATGCAGATACAAAAAATGTATATGCTAGATGATTCGCTACAACCTCACAATTTGTAATTACTGTTTCAACGTGTATGCTTTGTAAAGCTCAATTACGCACAAGTGTGCTAATGCATTCACAGAACCATTGTACACTCCACTATTGTAGATTTCTGACTAAGCTATCGGTACATATCCACAGTCACTTATTTATATGATTTTGTGGAATTTCATCTAATTAGCTTTTCCTTTCCTAGATTTTTGTTTCGTCTCTAGTTTTTGGACTTAACTATACTTTGGATTTTAGATACTTTGAGCCTATTTATTTACTTAGATTCTTCTTCTATCATTGCTCTAAGGTTGTTTGCAACGGTTTCATTGATACTTCTTCCACCAGTAAGCGCTGACAAGAATCGAATGACTGAACCTTCATACAATTCGTCAAGTAAGTATCTTGTTCGTACCTTCTCATACTCTGGAATTGTAAGCGCAGCATAGTACACTTTTTTCCGTCCACGCATCTCTGTCCTAATGAGCCCTTTGTCTATTAACCGCCTTAAAAAGGTATTGACTGTCTGTTTCGCCCACACTTTCTCTGTATTGTTGCTCAAATACGCCATAAATTCAGAGAACATTTTACCATTTGTTCCTTCTTCCCATAAATAATCCATAATCAGCGCCTCTGAGCGTGACATTCCAGTATCTGTTATCTTTGACATATTTTCTACTCCTCTCCTAACTGCTTTTTTATTGTTCCTATCTTCTATATATTACTATTATTCCGTCATACTTGTAAAGCTTTTTCGACAAAATTTATAATTTTTCATAATAATTCATTACAATTTACACCCACACTAGAGTACCTATTCCTTTAAGAGGACTTGATATAAATTGCAACATATGACTATTTTCCAACAAAAGATTCTTTGACTTGATCCAATGCTTCAGGAGTCATGCCGCATGGTTTCATCACGAGTGTCTGTCCATCGTCATTATACCGTGGAATCAAATGGATATGAAAATGGAATACGGTCTGTCCTGCAACCTCATTGTTATTCTGAATGATATTAAATCCGTCACAACCAAATTTTTCTGTCATCTTCACAGCCATATCCCTTGCGAGTACAAGCGCTTTGGAAGCCGTACTATCATCAATCTCATACAAATTTTTAAAATGCTCTTTGGGCAGAATCAGCGCATGTCCCTTTGTGGCAGGATTTAAATCAAGTATTACTCGAAAATCTTCATCCTCATGCAATGTCCTTGATGGTATCGTACCATTTGCTATCTTACAAAATATACAATTATCGTCCTTCATAAGTTTCCCTCCATTCTAAATCATTACCTTTTGTTTGCGTTTACGACTTAACAGTCAATTATTATTTAAATACAAATAATAAATCCAATGTGCGCAACACTTTGAAGTCACCCTTCATTTTCATATCACCTGACATAAATGCTTTCTGAAAGGTCATACGTCCCTGCACAATCTCACTGATAATATTAGAGGACACTTGCATTTCCACATCAAAACTATCGGCCTCCCCATAGAAACATTCCAGTTCTGTATGATTTACCTGAACAATCAGCGGCAATTTCACTTCAGGCATATTAAATCGATACACCGCACGAAAGCCCGCCTGTGGATAAAAGTGCGTCTTAAATTCCTGCAAGAACAGATTGTTGTCTGGCACCTTTACATTCATCAAATCTTTAAACATACTGGCAAGTTCTTGGATGTCCTCTTTTTGCTTCTGTACATACAAATCGTCACTGGCAAGCTCCGACAACTGTTCTGCCTCCTGCGGAGTTAGATTCAGACTTTGTGTAAATGTAATCTTTTGTTTTACTGCTTGATTGCTATTTGGAAAAATTGGCATCTTTTGATTAATACAACGATACATATCCTCTGTGCGCTTGTCAATCACTCTTGCGTAACCTGCATTCTGCTCCAACTCTGACACATCTGCAACATATCCACAAATCCCCGTAATCGGTCGACCACCAAGAATCTCCCATGCCTCTGTAAGACTTTTTACAGCATCATGCTCTCCGTAAGTGGTCGCCATAACAACCGGGCACATATAGATTCCAGCAATCTTTTCCTTGTCGCCATAAAGCCAACAAGCGTCAAGAAACTGTTGCATATAACCACCCACACCATACCATTCCACTGTTGTTGCAAGGATAATGCCATCTGCATCCTTCAAGGTCTGCGGCAGTGTAACAATATTATTTTTTAGCTCGTACAGGTCATAGCGCTCCACGCTGACATTCAGTTCACGCAACACTTCCTGTACTTTATTTAATACGTATAAAGTTGGGTCTCCAATCAATCCCCTGCCTCCGTAATAAATGTTAATTTTCACCTTAAACCTCCTCGTTCATTTCAATATGCTGGCATTTTTAATGTTCAACTAATCTATTGATTAATATCTGTTCCTAAATGTCTGTATAACATGCATCACTGCCATCATTAGTAAGCCGCATATAAATCCGCCCACGTGCGCCGCATTGTCGACTTGTGCTGCCCTTGCACCAGAGTAAATCATATACACAATTGCAAAAATCATTCTGCCCACAGAGACATTCTCATATGCGCTTGGTATCTCTCTGCCATTTTGGCACAAGATGTCCGTCTGGTTCAATTCATGCCCTGCCTCAAATGCATTACAATGTGCTCTGCGCCTTCTATCACGCGCAATGACAAGAATAAATAGCGCTCCAATAAGCCCAAATATCGCTCCACTGGCACCGACTGCATCATAAATATTTCCTGTCAGAACAGCATACGTTATTGAAAATGCCCCTGCGCCAAAACCCGACAACAGATACAGAACTGTAAACCGAAAATGTCCAATCGTCTGTTCTATCATCTGCCCTAAACCGACCAAAAAAATCATATTGCTAACAATATGTTCTGCGTCCGCATGTAGAAACATAGATGTCACAAAGCGATAATATTGTTTCCCATCAAAAATCCTTTCTGCATTTATGCTACCAACATTATACACTACTTCACCGATTTGTGTACACAAAATATATCCGACAATATTCAGTCCTAATATCACTAATGTCACACAATAGTCCCGCCAGTTTACCGCCTGTTCCTGCTCCATTGCATACACCTTTCTTTAGGAGTTGTAAAAAATGGACAAATCAAGATGTGTCAATTCGTTTCCTACAACTTCTTATTGATTCAAAACTGTAAAGAAATAACATTGCAAGGTCGCACAGATATGGTTTCAAATATACAAGTCAAAAAACACAAACATAGTGGGCTATGTTGAGGATTCTTGACTTGTGCAATTGGATTGATAGATACGCAAAATTGTAAAATTATTTCTTAACAGTTCTTTATTATGATGTTGGGGTCAAAAGGTATTTTGCCCCCTATGATACCACGGATTGCTCCGCATTTCATGCTCCCGCAATCCTAAAACACCTCAAATTCGCTCATTTTTCTGTGAAAAATGGCTACTTTTCGGTGTTTTTGCGGGTCCCAAGTTCAAAAATCCTCTTGCAAGCAAGCTTGCATCGGATTTCTTGACCTTTTGACCCTGGTATCATATTATTAGTCTAGCACCATACAAAGTCTTCGTCAACCAATAGTAGTATAAGGAAATCTTTTCACGCTTCTATAGAATTTGACTTATTTTAGGGTGTGAATTATAACATTTTGGCGCAGGAGCAAAAAGTAATATGTTAACAATTCGTGCAAAATTGCAAACTTTTGCTGGTGGATTTTTTATTGCTTAGATGATATACTTTTTGTATCGTTTCACAGACAAATTGCACATGCTAAAGTACACAAGGAGGATCAAGATGAAATTAGGAAACAGTTTCTTTCATGCACGAAAAAAAAGCGGACTGACACAAGAAGAAGTTGCCCAAAAGTTAGGCGTGAGTAGACAAACGATCTCCAAATGGGAGACAGATGAGACGCTCCCAGATATCCGTCAATCCAAAAAAATGGCAGTGTTGTACAACGTATCATTGGATGAACTTATTGAATTTGATGCAGACGTAAGAGAAATAGAACAGATAATAGAACGAACCAGCGAAGAAGCAGAATCAAAAGTTGATTGGAATGCCGTATGGGAAAAGAAATATCCTATTTTGCTTCAATATCAAAGCGAGGTGAACATACCAAATTATGAAGTACGACTGACAGAAATGCTAGAGGAATTGAAAAAGGAATATGGATACAATGAACTTGATTCCTTTCTAGTACTCAAAGATATTTTGGCCAGAATATGGAAACAGGCATGACTTCTTTATATTCTTTGTTACATCTGTTGGTGGACGGTATCTGTGCATTTTCCATGTTTGGTAGATTCCTACCACATGGAAACCAGACCATAAACTTCCTTTTGTATAATTTTTGTGCTTTTGCGTTGCAAATGCCATTTGGTACGATATTAGACTTTTTTATAAAACAAGAAAAGTGCTCTCGCACTACAAAAATTCCCTGTTTTGTGGCAATTATTGGAGTCCTGTTCACTCTCTTAGGCACATTCACGCATCCAATCCTACTGGGAATTGGCAATGCATTGTTCCATGTTGGAGGCGGTGTTGGAACAATCTATGAAGATCACGCAAAACATTGGAAAGGCAGAGGACTTGGCATCTTTGTAGCCCCCGGAGCACTTGGTTTGTATCTTGGAACGCTCGCAGCCAAAAACAAAATTGCACAGGATTGGCTTTGGATTATCTGTAGTATAATGCTGTTATGTTGCGCTTTCGCAATAAATCAAGCAAGGAAATTTCTCCCTTTTTGCTATATTGAGCAATCATCAGCTTCGTTTGACAATTCTACTTTTACAATGCAGAATGGCACTGTCAGTTATAATGTCTACCCGCAAAATAGCACTCAGAGAAATCTTGCTCCACTTTGCGTTGCCCTCTGTTGCCTACTGGTCGTTATTCTGCGCTCTTATGTTGGTATGATGGTTCTATTTCCATGGAAAACTTCTATATTTAGTGGAGTTCTTGCTGTTATGTCAATTGTCTTTGGTAAAATAGCTGGTGGTTTTCTAGCCGCACGCTATGGAATTTTAAAAATTTCTATCACATCATTGTTTTTCGCAGCAATTGCTTACCTTTGCTCTGACATAATGCTATTTGGTATTATAGCACTGTTTCTATTTAATATGACAATGCCCATTACTCTATATTTAATGGTTTGCCTTTTTCTAAGAATGCCGGGATTTTCCTTTGGATTTTTAACCTTTGGCCTTTTTCTTGGATTTCTCCCTGCCTACTTTGGATTTCCCACTATAATAAGTGGAAATCTGATAGGCTGTGTGGGAAGTGTGCTCTCTATGTTATTGTTATATGCAAGTCTCCATACTACGTCTTGTTCAATTTAACTGTTATTGTTTATTTGTCTATTAAAATAGCAGTACAAATACATTGCTGTTTCCGCCCTCAATGAACAAAGTTGTACCAAAATCAGATTAGCGTAAACGGTAGCTTTTATCCACTTTAGAATGTAAAATTTGACTTGTCAACCACAATAACAAATAGTATGATAAATATAGAATTTCTATTCTATTTCAAGTATTATTAATAGAAACACCTTTTTAAGAAGGGAGAATTATTTATAATGTTAAATCAGAAGGAAACAATTATACCAATAGGAGAACTTCCAGAGAAAATGCCCTCTGGCTTACAAACGCTATACACCTTTGACGCTTTTGGCCATGATGGTAAACAACTCACAGAGGCAAATTTAAAAAAACTGTTAAAGAAAATCCGACATTCCCAGGATATTTCCATTTTCCTTTGTCCAAATTCCGATATAGAAACTGCAATCGAAGAAGAATATATGAATTTGGAAATAAACGATGATTGGATTTCTTTTTGCTATGTGATACACGACACTTATCCAGATAGTTATTTCTGCTGCTGTTTTGACCCAGATTATCTTGATTCTGACGAAGAATCTCCAATGATACCCGGTGATGGACAATCTATCATTCTAAAAAAATATACGATGCACGATCCCGAGCTTGCTGCTAACTGCATTGAGTATTATGCACGCACCAGACAGCTTTATCCAGGTATGGCATGGTTAAAAGTAGAGTAATCACATTACAATGCCTTTTTATAGAATATTATGCTTGTGCATCCCACATTTGTATCGCTGCTTGACAGCGAAATGGAGATTAATACAATGATAAAAGAAAAAACACTGTACATAACTGATTTAGATGGAACATTGCTTCACCATGACGAGCGCATTTCCACATGGAGTTGTAAGACACTCAATCAACTTATTGATGCAGGAATGCTGTTTTCCTATGCCACAGCACGCTCTATTTTTACTGCCAGCACTGTGACGGAAGGACTTTTCCCAAAACTTCCAGTTATCGTCAATAATGGAAGCTTTATTATGGATGTTCCTACCAGAAAACGAATTGTAGTCAATCAATTTACGGACAGCGAAGCACAAGATATCTATGCGACACTGTGCAAATATCAGATTGCGCCACTTGTGGATGCGATTATCAATGAACAGGAAAAATTCTCTTACGAGGAGCGTGCCATCAATCCTGCTCTTGCTGAATTTGTGGCAGCACGCAAAAATGATGGCCGTGACAACCCATTGACTGACACAAGTGTCATATTACAGGATACAGTATTTTACTTTACTTGTATTGGCGAAGAAGAAAAACTTAGAGCAGCATATACTGTATTAAGAAAAACTTACAATTGCATCTTTCAATTTGACATCTACTCTCATGAGCCATGGTTGGAAATTATGCCACACACTGCATCAAAAGCCCACGCCATATTGCAGCTAAAAGAACACTATCACTGCAATAAAGTTGTTGTTTTTGGCGATGGTGCGAACGATATTCCTATGTTTCATGTCGCCGATGAAGGCTATGCAATGAAAAATGCCATTGATGCACTAAAAGAAATTGCGACCGCCGTCATTGACAGCAATGAAAATGACGGGGTCGCAAAATGGCTTCTTGAAAATGCAAAATAAAGATTTACAAAAATAACTCCTATATTAATTTCTATAATACATAAACAATAAGGAACTTTTTATAGTTCTTGTTTGTTTTTGAAATTTTATTCTATTGCCAATTTCCGAATCCTTCCAATCGCCAACTTTACTGGTGGCAGAAGAATTACAAACACACTCACTGCTGCCTCAGCAAAGATATAGATTCCATTGTATACTATTGAATATGGAAGCACTCCCCATCCCTCCCATGCGTAGGAACCAAAGAAGATACAACCAGACAGCACCGCAAACACATATCGCCCCAACACTGCTGTGAGATATCCCTTAAGCAAACCGTTCTTGGCCTCCGAAAAGATTCCAGACAACCCCAATGCGCCAAAAGCAAGCAAATAGTCTACTATCAACTGCATTGGATACAATACATATGGATCTATTAGTAACTGCAGTACGCCATATGCCAAACCTGTCAAAAGTCCTACACTAAGACCAAAAAAGTATCCGGGCAGACAACAGACAAGCATTGATAACAGCGTGATAGAACCGCCGGTTGGAAAACGAAACAGTTTTATATTTGCAAGCACAGTGCCAAGCGCAATCGCCATAGCACAGAACGCAAGTTGTTTTACTGTTAATTGCCCACCTCTCGCAATGCTATGTCTATTCTGCTTTTTGGCAGGATTTCTAGCAAAAAATACCGCCGCCAAAAGCAGAATTACGATTACTGTCGCAAGCAATCCGTTTCCAAGTGTCGTGGGGATATACGTTGTCTCTCCCCAATCGTTTACTACTACTTCGTACAACATAAAAAATCCTCCTTCGTTTTCGCGAGGAGGTCAGCATCGTAGCAATTCAGTATACTTGCAGTTACGCATTTCATTCAAATACATATCCGCAATCACTTGTCTATAGATTCTGCAATATAACACAAAATCCAATCAAGTAAGGAAGATTTATCTTCCCTACTCGCCGCGCCGCCAATGCGCCACTTTTGTGGCATATTTCCTTTGCATCGGCGCGCATAAACATCTGAATAGCGTTTCATTATTCTCATACTGCTTCCTTACGCCGGTATTATCCGGTTCAAGTAATGAGGGTAAAGTCTCAGCGATGTGCACCCCTAGCGTGATAGTTTTGTACAGGAATTACTATAACGTTCTTTTTCTATAATGTCAATAAATTTTTTATTTATTGATATACAATTTTATAATAACTTGATGATGTAAGCTTAAATACAACAAAGTATATCATTACAAACACTGTCACTGTCGCAATAAGACAGCCGATAAACAATGTTGTATTCATAAGACCAAACATATATAATATTACTTTTAACATTGGAAATGCCATTGTCAAATGAATCACTGCCACAGCAATTGGCAGGAAAAATACAGTGCGCACTTGTGCGTTAATCGCAGTTTTTACCATATTGCGTCCCATTCCAACTTTGGTCATAATGGCATAGCGCTCCCTGTCTTCAAAGCCTTCCGAAATCTGTTTGTAATAGATAATCAACACAGTAATCATCAAAAACATACTTCCAAGAAACAATCCCAGAAATAGAAAACCACCATTTAGCTCCATATAAATATCATGTTGTTCTGCTCTTACAGTTACAGTTCTTGTGCTAAATCCCGATTCTGCTTTATATCCATCTAGCAATTCCCGCACTGCTAAAGCATACATTTTTTTCTCCTCAGATGTCCCATCGATATCAATTTCTATATGATATTTTACTTCCGATTCTGCTATAAAGGACATTAAAGCACTGTCATCCTCCACAACCACATAGAGTAACTGTTGCGCGTTTACAAATCCCTCAACTCCTTTGTTGGCAAGATCTTCTGACAAATCCATCTTTTTCGCCACAGGATACTCTGTTCCAAATAACACAATGGATTCCTCGTCAAATAATATCGGTGATATGACCATCACACTTCCTTGTGGAATCGCATCATAAGAACGTCCTGTATATTTTTCATAATCAGTCCGTGTCATCAGATAAAGCATTCCCATATCCACAAAATTATAAGAATCATTTGTGTTATCGTAATGCTCCACCCTATTTCCTTCTTTATGTGTCACAACCACAATATCTGTATATTCTAACACATCTGTTAATTCCCTACCTTGTTCTTTGCCAACTATCGAAAGTTGTTCTATTAAAAATTCTCGTTCTGATGCTTCAGGAATAAAATCCCGATAAAGCGTTATACTAATGTCTGCCGGAAAATTATTTTTTAAAGAGCTCTCCAAACCTGCATACAGGCAAACTGTTGTTGAAATTGTCACAAGTACCATTGTAGAAAGAATGCAAATATTTGCAAGACCAACTGCATTGCGTTTCATGCGGTAAAGCATACCAGACACTGTAATAAAATGCGCTGTCTGATAATAAAATTTTTTATTTCTTTTTAGTAACTTTAAAATGGCAATGCTCACAGAAATAAATAGTATATAGGTTCCTGCAATCACCAGTAAAACTGCTATAAAAAATATATTGACTGCCATAATCACATCCTGAACTTTCACAGCAAGATAGTATCCTGCCAAAATACATAGAACACCACTCACTGCTAAAATCCATTTTGCTCTTGGCTCTCGCTCTCCCACATTATCGCCATGTAGCAATGTAATTGGATTGGCAAGTTTTACCTGAAGAAAATTATAGAAAAGCATCAAAAGATAAAGAATCCCAAAAAGTTCTATTGTCTGTAAACACCCCCATCCCGAGATATAAAATGGAATGTTTTCTGACACTCCTGTCAGTTTGTACAAAAACATCGCAGCCAACTTATGAAACATAATGCCAAATAAAAGTCCTCCACAGACAGAAAACAGATATAAAATCACAGATTCCCATACCATTACTTTTGCAATGTGTCGCTTTTCCATACCAAGAATATTGTATACTCCTAACTCTTTCTTGCGCCGCTTCATCACAAAACTGTTTGTGTAAAACAAGAAAATACATGCACATATCCCTACAATGACAAGCCCCATTGTCAATACGATGGAAAGTGTCCCCGCACCGCGCATTGACGCAATCCCAGTGCTCCCCTGAATCGCACGCATAATATAAAACATCATGGTAGATACCATTCCTGCAAGAAGATATGGCAAATAAAACTGTCTATTATTTTTTAAATTGGTTACTGCCAATCGAAAATACAATCGTTTCATAACAATCCCCCTATTCACAATATATGACTTTCTTGAATTTCATTTGCTTTTTGTGCAAGCACTGTCAAAGTATCTGATATTTTGGCATATAGCTGCTCATCTGTCAGATTTCCACGATAAATCTGATGAAAAACTTCTCCATCTTTGATAAACAAAATACGGTTTGCATGGCTCGCAGCTTTAGTGCTGTGTGTGACCATAAGTATTGTCTGCCCATCACTATTAATTTCACGAAACACTTTCAGCAATTCCGCTGACGCTTTGGAATCAAGTGCGCCTGTCGGTTCATCTGCAAGAATTAATTGTGGATTTGTTATAATCGCTCTTGCCACTGCTGTTCGTTGTTTTTGCCCTCCAGAAACCTCATATGGAAATTTTGCCAACAATTCTGCAATCCCCAGCCTGCGCGCTATTGGCGCAAGGCGCTGTTCCATGTCTTCAACCGTTTTTCCTTGCAAAACCAACGGTAACAGAATATTGTCCTTTAGGGAAAAATTATCTAGCAAGTTAAAATCCTGAAATACAAATCCAAGGTTATCTCGCCGAAAGGCCGAGATTTCTTTCTCTTTAATCAGGGTCAAATCCTTCCCATTGAGCAACACTTCTCCACCAGATGGCTTGTCAAGTGATGCAAGAATGTTTAAAAGTGTTGTTTTACCCGATCCAGACTCTCCCATAATTGCCACAAATTCTCCCTGTTCCACAGAAAAGTTCATGTTCTCTAGCGCTTGTATTTTGGCACCGCCAAAACGTGTTGTATAGACTTTTTTTACATTTTTTACTTCTAATATTGACATATTTTGTCCTGCCTTTCTTATATAATATTTTTTATTGTTGTTATTCTTTATGGCTTTAGTATATCAAAAAAGGAAACTGCCAGCTATTTTATTAGCTTACAATTCCCTTTTATTTCTTACAGTTTTGTAAGATTTATAATGTCAATTTTGCGTTGTAATAAAGTTTTACCTTTGCGTATATTGTGTTCTTTTGTATCTTTCAATCCTGCAATCTCTATTGGATATTGATAACCTTTTAAGATATATTTTATTAGAATTGCTATTGCAAATTTATAGTATACACTATTCTTACATACTTCATCTTTGTATATAAAATTTGTGCTCTTGGATTTCAGTTTCTTGTTTATATTTGGTACTTCCATAACCGATATTGTAAAGTTATTGTTTTTGATATTTTTGTCTATCACATCTTCTATGTTTATACCTATTTAGTTGAAAATTTTAAACTCTCAGGTCATATTTTTATTTTACAAATAGTAGATTAAATTTTCATTATAATAATTTGATTGTTTCTTAGTAACAATGGATAATATGTACTTATACAAATTACAGAGTATGCCTTTTTATAGTGATTTTAAAAATTTAGATTTATTGCCCTATGTTTATCAGAATTGATCTAGGTATATATTATGATGTTGGGGTCAAAAGGTATTTTGCCCCCTATGATACCACGGAT
>ERZ779637.964-NODE-964-length-14333-cov-6.098963_pt1 | contig 14333 bp, 11 predicted proteins | sample MGYA00514196_ERZ779637 | MGnify/ENA primary metagenome ERZ779637 (study PRJEB29562, sample SAMEA4376700) | mouse gut metagenome | isolation source: Cecum | study: EMG produced TPA metagenomics assembly of the A DSS colitis mouse model was used to assess the...
ATATATACTACTTTTTTTTTTTTGGGAATAAGGTCCGCAACGGGCAGAGGCTAGTAGTCCGCAATGAAATTATCATGCTTGATTGATTTGTTGCTTTCGGGACTACTCGACGAGCGAAGCGAGCGGGGAAGGTCCCCTTCCCCGCCTCTGCCCGTATTCAGCCAATACCCCCATTAACTGTTTACCTCCCTCCCCCCACCCAAAAAGAACGGAGCCCCCACCATGCAGCTGCAATCCCCAGATCCCAACAAAGAATCCGATTTCATGATCGAAAAAATAAAAGAACGCCCCATCAACAAGCGCAAACTCCTGCGCCGCACCCTCACCACGGCATCCATGGCGGTTGTCTTCGGCCTGATCGCCTGTCTGACCTTCTTACTTTTAGAGCCCGTAATCAATCACTGGCTGTATCCCGAAGAACCTCCCGAAATGGTGGAACTCCCGGAGGACACGGAAGAGATCCCTCCGGAAGATATGCTGGTGCAGGACGAACCGGAGGATACGCCGGAAGGCCAGGAGATAAAGCTGGAAGAAGAACAGATTCAGCAGATTCTCTCGGAAGTCAGTCTGGATGTGGATGATTACCGGGCCATGCATGCGTCCGTTACCGCTTATGTGGGAGAAATAAACCGGTCTATTGTAACGGTAACCGGAGCGGTTTCCAACGTGGACTGGTTTAATGAATCCTATGAGAGCGAAGGAGCGGTTTCCGGCGTTCTCTTTTATAACAACGGAAAAGAACTGCTTATTCTGGCGGACCGCAGCGGCATTGCAAAGGCGGAAACCCTGACGGCTACCTTTTACAACGGGAGAGAAGTGCCGGCAGAGGTAAAGCAGTACGACAGCAATACAAACCTTGCGGTAATAGCGGTACAGCTGGACGGTTTGGAGGACAGCCTGGTGCAGGAATTGCTGATCGCGCCTCTGGGAACTTCCAATACCAGAAATTTGCCGGGAACGCCTGTCGTTGTGCTGGGAAGCCCTATGGGTGTTCCGGATTCCGTATGTTTTGGAATGATTACCGCGTCGGATACCACCCTTTATATGTCGGACGCCAATTATAAGCTGTTATATACGGATATTTTCGGAAGCCAGAATTCAAGCGGCGTAGTGTTTGACTTACAGGGGCATGTGCTGGGAATCGTAACCAACGGCAAAACGGCGGCAGATTTGCGGAATCTGATAGCCGCTTATGGAATCAGTGAACTGAAGCAGATTGTAAGCAAGATGGGAAACGGAATAGAGCCGGGATACCTTGGAATCATGGGTACGGATGTAACGGAGGAGGCCAATCGGGAGCTGGGCGTTCCTTACGGCGCCTACATCCGGGAAATTTATATGGATTCTCCCGCCATGCTGGCCGGAATTCAGAGGGGAGATGTGATTGTCGAAGTGAACGGAGAAATGATCAGCCGTTTTGCGGACTATACCAATACGATTCTGAAGCTTCAGACAGGCTCCACCGTTTCTGTAAAGGTTAGGCGTCAGGTGCAGAATGAATATCGGGAAATGAGTTTTAACGTGACAATTGGCTCTGAAAAATAGAAAGGGATAAAGAACAGAAGGAGACATCTTATGAAGTATATTAAAGATTATAAGGCGGGAGACCGTATTTCGGATATTTATCTGTGCAAATACAGGCAGGCGGCCGTTACCAAAAATGGGAAGCCTTATGAAAACGTGATTTTGCAGGATAAGACGGGAACCATCGACGCTAAGGTCTGGGAGCCTGACAGCGCCGGAATCGGAGAGTATGACGCTCTCGATTATATCCAGGTTGTGGGGGATGTTAACAGCTTTCAGGGAGCCTTGCAGGTAAGCGTAAAACGAATACGCGTCTGCCAAGAGGGGGAGTATGACCCTGCCGATTATCTGCCGGTGAGCAAAAAAGGCATCGAGCCTATGTATCAGGAGCTTACCGGATTTATTGACAGCATAGAAAACAGCAGTTTAAAGACGCTTTTGCAGAACCTGTTCATCAGAGACGAGAAGTTTGTCAAAAGCTTTAAGAATTCTTCCGCAGCCAAAACCGTACACCACAGTTTTGTGGGAGGGCTTTTGGAACATACCTTAAGCGTGGTGAAGCTGTGCGACTACTATTGCCGGATGTATCCTTTGTTAAACAGAGATTTGCTGCTTAGCGCGGCGCTCTGCCATGACATCGGTAAAACCAGGGAATTGTCCGCATTTCCCAGAAACGACTATACGGATGCCGGACAGTTTTTGGGACATATTGTGATCGGCGTGGAAATGGTAGGTGAAAAGATCCGGGAAATTGAAGGCTTTCCGGAACTGCTCAGTGCGGAGCTGAAGCACTGTATTTTGTCCCATCACGGAGAGTTTGAATTCGGGTCACCCAAAAAGCCTGCGATTATGGAGGCGGCAGCCCTGAATTTTGCCGACAATACGGATGCCAAAATGCAGACTTTTACAGAGCTTTTGGAAGGAACAAAGGAAACGGAATGGCTGGGCTTTAACCGGCTTTTTGAATCGAATATACGAAAAACCGGGTTGAAATAAAAGAATGTGCGGCGATATGGAACAATATAAAAAAAATGATGTGCTCACGGTTACGATTGAAGATATGGGCCACGACGGAGAAGGCATCGGAAAAATAAACGGTTTTCCCCTGTTTATTAAGGACGCCGTGATCGGGGATACCGTTCTGGCTAAAATTATGAAAAGCAAAAAGAATTATGCGTATGCCCGTTTAGAGAAGGTAACTATGCCTTCTCCTTTTCGCGTGGAGCCAAAATGTCCTTTTTACAGGCAGTGCGGCGGCTGCCAGCTTCAGACGCTTTCTTATGAAAAACAGCTGGAATTTAAGCAGAATAAAATACGGAATCACCTGATCCGTCTGGGCGGTTTTAAGGAGCGGTTTATAGACCGGGTTATGGAACCTGTTATAGGCATGGATAATCCTTACCGCTACCGGAACAAAGCGCAGTATCCCGTGGGTACGGACAAGAACGGGAAACCTGTGGCCGGATTTTATGCCGGGCACAGCCATACGATTATCGCCAATACCAATTGTTATCTTGGAGACGAAAAGAATCAGCAGATTTTGGAGACCGTTCTGGCCTTTATGGAAAAATATAAAATTGCTCCATACAATGAAACCACCGGCGAAGGTCTGGTGCGGCATATTCTGATCCGCACCGGTTTTACCAGCGGCCAGATTATGGTATATTTTGTGCTGAACAGCCGCCGTAAAAAGAACGGCGCATATTTTCCGCATCAGGATGAATTGCTGGAAGCGCTGAAGCGGACGGAGGGCATGGCCGCTATCGGCGTCAGCCTGAACCGGGAAAAAACAAACGTAATCATGGGAAAGGAAGCAGAAAATCTCTGGGGAAGTCCCACGATCTGGGACAGGATTCACATACGGAGGGAAGAAACGCGGGGAGGCCAAAGGGAATTTATTCCCACAGGACAGGCGCTTGATTTCAATATTTCTCCGTTGTCCTTTTATCAGGTCAATCCGGTGCAGACGGAAAAGCTCTACAGTCTGGCATTGGAATACGCCGGTCTTGACGGAAGTCAGACCGTATGGGATCTGTATTGCGGAATCGGTACGATTTCTCTGTTTCTGGCCACAAGGGCGAAGCAGGTTTACGGGGTGGAAGTGGTTCCCCAGGCAATCGAAGACGCCAGAGAAAACGCAAGGCGAAACGGGATTGATAACGCACAGTTTTTTGTGGGCAGGGCGGAAGATGTGCTGCCCCGCAAGTATGAGGAAGAAGGGATTTTTGCGGATGTCATTGTGGTGGACCCGCCCCGCAAGGGATGCGACGAGGCGTGCCTTCGGACGATGCTTTTGATGAAGCCGGAGAGGATCGTGTATGTAAGCTGTGATTCGGCGACGCTGGCGAGGGATCTGCGGGTGCTGTGCGACGGCGGATATGAGGTGAAACGGGTGCGGGGGTGCGATCAGTTTTGTATGGGGGTGCATGTTGAGACGGTGTGCCTTCTGTCAAGAAAAGCCCAATAAATCAAAGGATTTCGCCATTTTTGGAGTAAAATAGATGTGTGTTTCTGTTTTCGTAGAGTGATGATATAATCGGAGATTTACCCCAGGGGATAGGCTTTGGAGAACTGGAAGTATACATTTTGGCGAAAGGATACTTTTTGACAGAAGAAAAATATAAAAGATAAATTTTATAGGGGAACTCAGGGATGATTACAATAAAGAATTATATTTCAATGATATATGATGATTTCAGAGAGTATATAGACCAAAACGTTAATTTATGTATGCTGAAAACATTAAATTATCAAGCTGGACAAAAGCCGGATTATTCAGACATACATATTCAACAATTATATTTGTTACGGTATGTTTTTTCATATGCCTTTGAATATAAAAGTATGTTTGATACATTATTTGCACGAGAAAAATTTAAAGATAGCATAGAGGTGGCATCCATCGGATGTGGAAATATGATAGATTATTGGGGATTGGTTGAAGCACTTGGTGAGATTGGAAGTGGAGAATGTTATATTAAATATAGGGGCATTGATACTATTGATTGGAATTATAAAATAGAAGCAAGAGAAAAAGATGAAGTCAAGTTTACAAAAGTCAATGCTGCAACTATTTTTCAAAAAACAAGTACGCTAATATCCAATGTATATATTTTCCCTAAATCTATTAGTGAATTTTCAAATGAAGAGTTTCAAGATATTTGTGAGAGTTTTAGAAAAAAAGAAATTCAAAGAGATAGAATTCATATATTAATATCTCTTCGTTCTGATCAGGGAAGTATGGATAGAGATATGGAAAGAAGTGAAAAAATCATATCAGCCATAAAACAGAATGGATTTATTACAGAAGATAATGCAACGACATTTATTCACTATAAAGATGAAGATAGAGGAATCAAAAAGATTGATTACAAGTTCGAATATCCGAATGAGGCTATTGAATTATTAACTTCTTTAAATACAGAATGTAGTACATATGTTAGTAATAGAGAAAATTGTACAAGTGATTGCAAAAATTTAAATAGATGGCCGGTGTTGAAAGCGAGAAATATTCGTTATCAAGTATTGACTTTCGATAGGAAGGATTCATTATGATATTAAGTGTGAGTAGAAGAACAGATGTGCCAAATTACTATTCAGATTGGTTTGTTAACAGAATTAAAGAGGGATTCTTATATGTGCGAAATCCTATGAATGCACATCAAATAAGTAGAATAGATTTATCGCCAGATGTAGTGGACTGCATTGTATTTTGGACCAAAAACCCTGCGAATATGATGGAAAAGCTGGAATGTTTGAAAGATTATGTATACTATTTTCAGTTTACTCTTACGGGATATGGTAAGGATATTGAACCGAACCTTCCAAATAAGAGAGAGGAACTTATTTCAACGTTTAAGGCATTGTCTAAAAAAATAGGAAAAGAAAAAGTAATATGGAGATATGATCCTATTTTGATAAGCAAGCGATATACAATGGATTACCATTTAAAAGCGTTTGAGGAAATAGCGAGTAGTCTTGCGGATTACACGGAAAAGGTAGTTATCAGTTTTGTTGATTTATATGCAAAAACACAACGAAACACTAAGGAACTTGGCATTAGGCAAATGACAAATGATGAGATGATTAGTTTGGCGGCGCAAATGGTACAAATTGCTTCAAAATATAATTTAGTAATTGAATCTTGTGCAGAGCAAATCAATCTTCACAATGTTGGTGTTCAGCATGGAAGCTGTATAGATAAAAAACTAATTGAGAAGATATTAGGGTGTAAGTTGATTGGTGAAAAGGACAAAAATCAGAGAGAAGAGTGTGGATGTTTTGAAAGTGTGGAAGTAGGAGCGTATAATACTTGTCTCAATGGTTGCAAATATTGCTATGCAAATTTTAATGATGAGAAAGTAAAAGAGAATGTAAGATTGTACAATCAAGCGTCCCCATTATTATGTGGAAATATCACTTCGGATGATAAAATTACTGATAGAAAAGTAAAGTCATTAAAAGACGCTCAACTTAGTTTTTTTGAATAATTAACATTTGGACGAGAGGGAGGGAATGGTTTCATGGGGTAAATTTTTTACCCCAGCCTAAAGTGAATTATCTACTTTCGCTATGCAGTATAAAATCAAAGTTCAGAGGAATATTGAAACCATTTGTCTGCTTTCAAAGAAACCTTGATTTCCTGCGGTTTGTTGGACATTAAGGAAAGAAAATGGACGTGTGTTTTGTAGTTCTTTGAATGAAACATTTGTATAATGAATCAGTGGGGTGGTGAGAGACTCTGCTGAATAATTGGCTTTTGCTAAAAGGTATCACTTTTGCGAAAATGTATGATACCCTCCGGCAGAAGCCTTTTTATATAAAGATAACTTGACTTCTAAATCTTACTGATGTAATATTTACACAAGTGCAGCAGAAGTTCGGGCGATATTTTTTTGTTACGAAATCTTACACGTGTAATAAAAGGAAAGGAGGAATGTATAGTACGATATACCCATCAAAGAGAAATTTTTTTACCCAAAAATCTTACAAATGTAATATTCTGAGGATATAGTGTACATTGAAAATAGAATATGACCATATCAGCAAAGCAAAATGAATGGAGGTCAATATGAAGAAAGGAAAAAGCAGAAACAGGCGAAAGAAAACAAGAAGCAGGCTCCTATGGATTGCGATTGCTGTTATAGGAATAGCTGCGGTAATTTCTGTAGTATGTGTGGCAGGAATGTTGGCAACAAAGGAAAATGCCTGGGGGACACCGGAAGAACTTTTGGTGGAGTACATGGATCATATTCCAAAACAGGAGTATGAAGAAATGTATGCGATGCTACATATTGAGGCATCGGGAAATGTCAGTCAGGAGGATTTTGTAACTCGAAATTCAGCTATTTATGAAGGTATAGAAGTCCAGAATATGGCTGTCCAGATTATTGCATATGATGAGGAGCAAATGACGGTAACCTACCAGACTTCTTTCGATACAGTTGCAGGAACTATCAGCTTTGAGAATGAAGCACTTTTCCTAAAGGACGAAGAAGGATATCAGTTGGTTTGGGATGATTCCATGATTTTTCCGAATCTAACTTCTACAGATAAAGTAAGAGTTTCCACTACACAGGCAGAACGAGGAGAAATTCTGGATAGGAACGGACGTGTCCTTGCAAGAAAAGGTACAGCATCTTCGGTTGGAATCGTTCCGGGCAAGTTGGAAAACAGAGAGGAAGCAATCGCACAGATTGTAGAACTATTGGAAATCACACCGGAAGCGATAGAAAAGAAACTGTCTGCAAAATGGGTAAAGGATGATTCTTTTGTTCCTATTAAAACGATTCCAAGAGTGGAAGAAATTGGGTTAATGTCTATCAGTCCAGACGAAGAAGTCCTAAAGGAGAATGAAAGGCATGAAAAGTTGCTGGAGATTCCCGGAGTGATGATATCTGATGTTGAAGTGCGTGAATACCCATTAGGAGAAGCAGTTGCACATTTGGTCGGATATGTTCAAAGTGTTACTGCGGAAGATTTAGAGGAACATGCAGGAGAAGGCTATACATCCAATAGTGTAATCGGCAGAAGTGGAATGGAGGGATTGTTCGAGAGTGAACTGAAAGGCCAGAACGGTTGCAGGATTTACATTGTAAACTCGGAAGGCAAAGAGAAGGAGGAACTGGCTTGTATCTTGGTACAGCATGGGCAGGATATTCAGCTTACGATAGATGCCGATTTGCAGATTTCCTTGTACGAACAGTTTAAGGAAGATAAAAGCTGCTCGGTGGCCATGAATCCTTATACCGGAGAGGTATTGGCTTTGGTCAGCACACCGGCCTATGACAATAACGATTTTATTATGGGATTGTCCAGTGAACAGTGGACTGCGCTTAACGAGGATGAGAATAAGCCAATGTATAATCGGTTCCAGCAAGTGTGGTGTCCGGGGTCTACATTCAAGCCAATTACCGCTGCGGTCGGCTTGGAATCAGGAGCAATCGATCCAATGGAAGATTACGGGAACGTAGGCTTAAGCTGGCAAAAGGATGAATCGTGGGGTTCCTATCATGTAACAACACTCCATGCATATGAACCAGTCATTTTAGAGAATGCCTTGATATATTCCGACAATATTTATTTCGCAAAGGCAGCATTAAAGATTGGTTCAGAAGAGATGGAAAGTTCTTTGACAGGACTTGGTTTTAATGAGGAACTGCCATTTGAGATTAAGATGGCAGAGTCGCAGTATTCTAATTCAGAGGGAATTGAAACAGAAATACAGTTAGCCGATAGCGGTTACGGTCAAGGGCAGGTTTTAGTGAATCCATTACATATGGCATGTATCTATTCTGCTCTCTGTAATAAGGGAAATGTCATAAAGCTTTATTTGGTATATCAGAATGAAGCAGTGGCTGAGTATTGGATTCCGGGTGCCTTTTCTAATGAGACAGCAAGCCGTGTATTGGAAGGAACAAAGAAGGTTGTGAATGATTCTAATGGAACTGGATATGCAGCCCATCGGGATGACATTCTTTTAGCAGGAAAAACAGGTACGGCAGAAATCAAGGCATCGAAGGATGATACTTCGGGTACGGAATTAGGATGGTTTGCAATTTTTACAGCAGAAGATACGGTAGAACGTCCTATATTGATTATCAGCATGGTAGAAGATGTAAAAGGAAGAGGAGGAAGTGGATATGTTGTTAAGAAAGACCGCCTGGTTCTGGAAGAGTGGTTTAGTAGTAATTAGTTTTTTACTGATGCTTAGTGTTTCGGGGTGCAGCGATGCACCCCCGGAAGAAGATACAGTTTCGGAAACAGTAATTGATATTCAGGCTATTCCAGAAGAACCTCAGGAGAATGCAGAAGAAATTATAAACATCTGTATAGATCTTTATAAGAAGGCAGCAGAAGAAAACAAGATAGCTGATTTGGAAACGATTCGCAGTATTGTAAATTGCCTTGGAGAAAATGGATATCCGGCTGTTGACAGCAGAAATCAAGTTAACATGACTGAGGCAGAGCAGGTACTGGAATTTTGCGAAAAGGTGGATGCACAGGAAGAAGCAGAAATAACGATTCTTGAAGTCAGTTATTTGGGCGGATTTGTAAAATACGATTTGCACTCAAAAGACGGAAGTGTGGATGTGGTCAGAAGCTATTACAAGTATGAAAACGGAGATATGAAAAGAGAGGTAACAGGAAGTTATCAAGCGGAGTATTGGAATTATACAGAAGAAGGTTACCTAATGTTTTCCGGTGTCTGGTATTCAGAAGAATTGTATGTTCTTACGTTGACTGGGGCAGAGGAGCATACCGCATTACGAGTACAGCCATTGGATGAAACATATAGGGAGTTGAGTCGGAAATACCTCCGTCCAATCAGCTTTGAACAGAATAATATGTTCATTGTGGATTGGAGTGAGGAGGATTTTGGGGATTTGAATTTCTATGATATGTATGACATTCTTTATCCAAAAGCGAATGGTCAGTATGTTCCCTATGTTGCTGATGACAACTTATCAGTCAGTGCAGTTTATCAGATTCCAAAAGAGGAATTTGAAAGTGTTATTATGAAATATTTCAACATTGATAGTGAAATGCTACAATCAAAAACCATCTATGATTCAGAGGATTCAACTTATGAATATAAGCCGAGAGGCTTTGAAGAAGTAGAGTACCCCGAATATCCATATTCAGAGGTAGTAGGTTTTACAGAAAACAATGATGGGACAATTACACTTACAGCCAATGTAGTATTCCCTTATGCGGGTGATTCCAAGGTATATGCTCACGAGGTTGTGGTCCGTCCGTTAGAGGATGGAGGGGTACAATATGTATCTAACCGAATTATACCATCTGAAGACAACTGCAGAGAAACTTGGCATACGCCACGGTTGACGTTAGAAGAATGGGAAGAATTGTACGGAGGCGAATAATGGAAGATGTGAAATGGCTGCTTAGAAGATGTGGACTTCCAATTTCACTGCTGTTGATTTTCGTGATAGTTGGGGTGATCTGTTGGGGGAAAATACATGAAGAAGAACAAAAGGTGGCAGAAGAAGTATGGGAGCCACCTGTAGAAATCGAAAATAGCGAAGCAGAAACAGAAGAAGCCGAGAATGCGGAAACTTCCACAGAGTCAGCATATTGGTTTATTCCGCAAGCTAGTGATTGTCTTATCTCAGATGAGGAAAAAGAACAATTGCAGAGTATGGCTTTGTCAGCGGCAGATTCGGTAGCAGAAATCTATAAGGATATTGTAATTACAGATGCACCAAGTTATTCTTCCGGCATTGGTGAATTTACCAACGAGCAGAGGAAAACTGTGGTGGAGCAATTGGGCAGAAGCGGTTTGGTAAGTGTTGAAGAAGATACTGCCATGCAAAACCATGAAGCAATCGAAACATTTTATGCAGATTACTTGGATGGACGGGACTCAATGGTTACGGTATTCGAAGTACATAGGGATGGACTGATTGGAGCAGTTACTTTTATTTACCGGAAAGGTGAGTTGCAGACTTATTATATAGGCGTTCGTTGGAAGGAAGGTGGAGTGCCTGAAATACAGGGAACTTCGGTAAGTAATGTGGCTGAAATTAAGCTTACGGAAAAAGGGTATTTTATCTACGCATATGAATATGTGATTGCACATGCAAGTTTGAGACAATATTGGAGAATAGAACCGCTTCCAGAAGACTGCCAGGAACTGACGGAGAAATACATATCAGGACTAAGCTATGTGAATTACAATGTGCTTGTAACAAACTGGAACAGTAGTAGTGTAGAGGATATTTTGATGCCTTGCATGTATGAAGATATCTATCGGATTTATACAGGCGAAAATCTGAAGACACAGGGATGGGAAATTCCGGCAGAAGAGTATGAAAAAATAATGACTACCTATTTCCCGGTGTCTGTGGAGCAGTTGAGAGAACATTGTAGATACAACGCAGACCACAGCAGTTATGAATATGAAATGATTTATGCCAGTCCATATCCGCCTTTTGGAGAAGTAGTTGACTATACAAAAAATGCGGATGGAACGATTACACTTATCGTGGATGGAGTATGGCCGGATTATAATTCTGATCTCGCTTTTCGGAATACGGTTGTGGTCCAGCCATTTGAAGACGGAACTTTCAGGTATCTTTCCAATTCTATAGAACAAATTGAATTGGAACTGCCGCCAATAGCAAGAACGAAAGGATGATTTTATGGTATTAAGGAAAAAGAGCATTCTACTGATCATGGTATTTCTGATTGGGTGTTTCGTGTGTGCTTGTGGAAAAGAGGATAGTGTTGCGGGAGAATCTCTTGTGGAAGATACGGAAGAAGTATCTTCCACGGAGAAAATAAAAAATGCTGAGGAAGAGGCTGCAGTACAATGGGAAAAGGGCTACGATCTTCCGGTAGATGAACAGGAAAAGGAAGAAGCTGAGAGTGACTGTAAGAAGCTGATGGAACTTTATCTTGACATTTATGAAACAGCAGATAAAGGGATAGCATCTAATGTTGTTTTGGATGATCAAACGGTTCTTGAAATGCAGAAGAAGGTAAAGGACGCAGGATATCCAATTGCTACGATGGTAACGTATTCTAACATGGAGAATTATGAAAGTGTTGACAGTTTTCTGAAAGAATGTATGGAAGGGAAAAGAGGCTCTGTGGTGATTTATGAAATCCATAATGATGGTGGACTGGGCAGAATGAAATTCATTTTTGATGGAACGGATATGTATGTTGTGAGTACAAGAGGAATCAGGAATGCTGACAACAAGCTGGGAATTTCGTACATTTCTTATACGAGACTCAAAGAATGGAAATACACGGAAAAAGGATGGTTCTGCTATGAGCTGTGTGTGCCAGAGCCGCCAGAGGTTAGTGAAATTATGGATGGAAGCTGCTTGATCAGAATAAAACCTATGACAGAGGAACAGCGTGAAATGTCTGAACGTTGTGTCCGGGGGCTTGGATATCAGGGACAGAATCTTTTGTGTTCCAACTGGAATGCAGAAAATATGAGTGAGTTGGATTATAACGGAATGTTTGAATATCTGTATGGAATGAAATATGGAGAAAAGTTCAATTCCGAAGATTATCCAAATGGCATTCCGAAAGAAGAATTCGAAAATCTGATTATGGAGTATCTTCCCATAACAGCGGAGCAGATACGAGAGTACGCAGTATTTGATGAGGAAAAGCAGACATATTATTGGGTGCGTCTTGGATGTTTTAATTACGCACCTACTTTCTTTGGAACTTCTCTGCCAGAGGTTGTCGATATCAAAGAAAATGAAGATGGAACAGTCACATTAACAGTTGAGGCGGTTTGTGATATGGTCATTTGCGATGATGCGGTCATAACCCATGAACTTACGGTAAGGTTTGCAGAGGATGGAAGTTTTCAGTATTTGGGAAATGAAATCCTAAATGACGGAATTATGCATATACCAGACTACCAATACCGTATTAAAGATTAATTTGATAATAGTAGTGTTCTATGGTAATCTTACAGATGTAAGAAAAGAAAGGAGGACACATGAAAAAATTAAAATTAGTTGGAATATTGGCAGCAGTTGTATTGATAGGCAGTGTGATTTCAATTCCACTTATAAATAACCATACAGCCTATAAGGTGGAAAAGACATTATGTGAAATTCCGTTGCCAGAGGAAACAGAATTGATAGAGTCGTTGTCACAGGCTGGGAAGCTGACGGGTAACGGAAATGGAATGCAGTATTTCGGAGCAATTTTAATTCGAAGTGATTTGTCTTTGGAAGAACTGGATGCTTACTATTCAGGTTACAGAAGTAATGAATGGGAATGTTTGGTGGAAACTCAGGAAGGGCAGTCCATTGAGGTGATTGATTACGAGACACTACAATTTTCGGAAGAAATAAAGGGCAGTGGTTATTACATTGTATATTCTTGGGGAAGTGGAAAATCTCTATTGGAAGAGCTGGATATACGTGGACATTAAAAGGAGTGCTATAACAATGAAGAAATTTTTGAAGATTATGCTATGTATTATGGGTTCGCTTCTTGCAGTGATTGTAGTATTTTGGTTTTGCATTTCGTATACGGTAAATTACAAGAAGACAACTTGCGATACATCTGTTTCTCCAGATGGAAAATATGAATTGACACTTCAGGCAGTCGGAGAACCAGACTGGCCTTTTGGTTCAGCAAGTGGACGATTAGTCCTTATGGAAGGCAAAGATAAGATATCTCAAACAGATTTTGAATTGCACAATGACGGTGGAAGCATCACAAGTAATTGTTGGAAAGTTACATGGTATGAGGACTATGTAGAAGTGATCCTATCAGGCGAAGAACAATTTGATGAGCAAGTCATTTTATATTTTGATGGTACGAAAGAATTACAGCAATTGACAGATATTGCAGATATTGAAGTGGACTATCCATCAGGAGAGAAATTAGATGAAAGCCGGGTTATAACCGAACAATCCTTTGAGGTAGATTTGAATGATTGGGGCGAGGTACGATTTGTGTCTTATCTGCCGACTTATGATACGCTTTGGGAAGATGTCTCATTTGTGCTGGCAAAGGACAATCAAATTGTGTACCATTTCCCAGCTTATTTTGAAAACAATAGTACTGAGAATGATAGTGTAGGTATGTTTGACAGCGTAGAGGCAGTTGGATTTCAAGATATAGATGGCGATGGTGCAAAGGATGTGATTGTCATTGTAAATTATGTTACAGGAGCAGGACCACAGGGAATGATACCACGGAAGACCATTAGAATATTTAGTTCACAGAATAAGGGTTTTATCATTCAGCACGATTTAATAGATGAATTAATGAAAAATATGAAAGAGGATGCTATTTCTATTTCTGCGATATGTGATTATGTGACATTGATTGAAAAAGATGAAATATATGATGGATATCGTACTATATACCAACAATACTTCGCAGACGAACGATGTGATTTTATGATATCATATAGTGCGAGTGGAAATTCCAGAGTTATCTTAAATGAGAATGAGGAAATAATAGAATTTCTTGCATATGACAGACTTTCGGAAAATGAAAAATGTGAATTATATGTTTTGTACAGAAGTAAGAAAAACGCAGATGGTTCATGGCATATCTCAGAGGCAGAGATTCTTGATATATTTGCTTATAATGTGTCTACAAAAGATGTGGTTAGTAGTGGTAAAACATCATGGTCAGCAACCGGAAATGAAAAGTATTATGAAGTAACAGGCGAAAAATAGAATGAAATCGGGTAGAAGCCAATTTCGTAGTTGGCATTTACCCGATTTTGTTATTTCCAGATATGAGGCTGTAAATTTTTCTGTGTCTATGGAGGAAAAATCCTTCCGGTAAAATTC
>ERZ779637.965-NODE-965-length-14319-cov-24.734156_pt1 | contig 14319 bp, 8 predicted proteins | sample MGYA00514196_ERZ779637 | MGnify/ENA primary metagenome ERZ779637 (study PRJEB29562, sample SAMEA4376700) | mouse gut metagenome | isolation source: Cecum | study: EMG produced TPA metagenomics assembly of the A DSS colitis mouse model was used to assess the...
ATGGCATTATATGGAATAATTATTTGACTAAATATATATCAGTCACTACACTAGTAAAAATCAATTTTCAAGTTTAACATCTGTCAATCAGTGTATATTTTGCTACACCATTGATAAAGCCAATGGTGTAGCTATCCTTAAAAATCTTTTTAGATATTTGAGAACCTTTGATTCCTTTTAATAATATTCTTCATATTCCAACATAATCTCTACTCCTGTTTTCTGGCCAGCATAAACCATCCTTGCTCAATATGAATAATCATACGATCCTTATTGATCAACACACAGATAACCTCTTCTCCATTATCACATTTGATGTTACAGACATTAATTTCATCATTATAAATACTGAGACCATCATGTATCCCTTTTTCTTTTTCAAAATTTTCTCTTGACACTCTGCTTTCTTCCACTTTATTTATTTGGAATGATGATTCTGATATGCTAAGTGTCTCCTCAGAAATATCGACTGTTTTTCCTAACCATTCATCTACAGCAAAGTCAGTGCCTGTTAAAATGCTCATTTGTTGTCTCATTGCATTTCCATATTTTTTTAATTCCTCAATTTCTTCAAATCCTCCCTCATAAGATTCCTCATAGCTATCAAGATATATAATTTCCCAATTGCCTAATAAATCACTCGAATCTGTTTCAGGATCACAATGCTGGAAAGGTTCCAATAAAAAATAGCCCCCAATAAACGAATAAGCCAAATGTGTATTGTCTAACACAATCAATTTATTAGCACAATATACATTTTCGTCAGTTCCCATATTAAAATATCTGATAAATTGAACTTCCTCACTTTCCACAAACTCCTCAAAATCTTCCGCAACATTTCCTTGAATCCACGGGTCATTTTTATTAATCCACACTACTTCTGAAAAATCATATTCCTCTTTCATCCAGTCCAAATAATACGGCCACTCCGAAATACTTTTCTCCATAAAAGTCTCTCCTAAGATAACCGTTCTTCCTAAATAGTGTTGGGAAAAGAATGTCATTCGGGCTTTCGTATATTCTGTAAGTTGTTGTGTAACTTTCCATTTACCTTCATAGATCGCCATTGCGTTAGGTGCATTTTGGACGAGTAAAACTCCTATCACAAAAAAAGTTAATAAAACTAATATTACAAAAATCAGAATCTTCTTTTTTCTCATTTATTTCACCTACCTATGTTGTTGATATCAATCCACCATCTTATCCTTTTAGCAAAACCTTTGTGAAATATACATTTCGATAAATTTCACTCCTCACCCACGCTCTCTCATTTTACCCCAATGAATAGAATCATTTTGTCTATAAATCTCTGTCAAGGCCAAAATCAAAATATATTATTTTAGCCTTGCAGAGATTTATGAAATAAAAATCTATATTTTTATTCTAAATATTCTATTAAACCCTCCCATCCATATTTTGTTAAAAATTCTTTATACTGTTTTATAACTTCGGAGGCACTGTATAAATCATCAAAATCTGTAAAATAATTGTTTTCCAAAAATAAGATCGCCTCCGCAGTACTTCTCTTTACTAATCCTCCTAATATCTCACCATCTTGTTTAATATATGTCATAAATTCATTAACAATCAACTGCTTAACATTTTCATTTGAATAATCCTCATTTACCAGAATTTTCGTGAAATTTGGAGAATCGTCAACATTAAAGTATGCATTATTGAATCTCAGCGCTACCAATGCGTCTAATTGATTTTGCGTTACTGGACCATGTACATCTAACACTTTTTCCATTATATCACTGGGAAAGTTATTTTTTATATCCTTTTCCAATACAGTTAAAGCCTCTTCTTCTGTCATTACATAGTCTTTTGTATATTTCGCTTTATCTTCTCCTACTATCAAATGTCCATAGCCAATTGTTAGCTTTCCTTCTTCCCTTCCTTCTCTGTTGCATAATATGGCGTAGCACTAAAACTTTCAAATTTCTTTATAAACTCTACTACATATGACATATCATATGTTTCAACCTGACATCCCGTAATATCTAATAAAGCACACTCCTCTGTATTCGTTTTACTCTCTGCTACTTTCGTCTCTGACTCTAAATAATTCTCTTCTGATACACTATTATCATTTTCTGGATTTAAAAGGGCAGGGTTTTCCGTTGGTTCAGTAGTAGGTATAGGATATGATTTAAGTTCTGGAAGTTCTGGCTCGTCAAAAGTAAAGAGCCATACGATCGAATTCCAAATCCCATCAAAAAAATCTTTAATCCCATCAACAAACTCATTAATCAATGGTATATTTCCGCTCGGGTCCACATAATTTTGTGGATTACCCAAACAGTAGTTATACCGGTTCAGCGTCAGCGGCTCTGTGATCCTGCCCAGATAACTGTCCTCCGTCAAGAAATCCGCCGTCACCACACAATAGTACCTGGCCCGCAGATACTGGCTCTTGATGTTCGGGTTATAGCTTTCCCCGTTGTAGGTATACTCGTTCTCATACTGGGGTGCTCCAAAGGTGATCTCGCCAAATACGCTGTAGCGGTAGGACTGATAGATCTGGCCCTCCTCGTTGGTAAGTCCTGTCACACTGCCTCTGGGGTCGTAGAGGTAATAGCCTGTGCTGCCGACAAAACGGTCCAGGGATAAGCGGTCTGATCCTGTGCCTATGGCTGCTCCGTAGACATAGGCTGTATCCAGTGCTCCATTAATGTTCTGTTCCACCAGGACTTCCGCATATTCACGGTTTACATCGTTGATGTACTCGATCAACTCATAGTTCTTTTCTTTGCCAGAGGTTTTGATCAGGCCAATGAGGTAACTTTCCGTATCGCTGGTCTCGCTGACGATGGGGAACAGGATACCGCTTTGGTTCTGGCTGTTGTTTGTCTCGGCGTTGGTGGCGTTACCGTTTCCGATGCTGTTGTCACTGGAATTACCATTACCGCTATTGCTGTTTCCGTTGCCATTATTGCCATTTCCATTAATTCCGCCAGCACTGTTTCCATTACCGCTGTTGCCTTGATTTCCAACATTCCCGTTGTTCTTCCCGTTTCCTCCTTTTCCGTTGTTGGCGGAATTGTTGCCGCTGTTCCCGTTGTTCGTATTCTTACTGTTGCCATTCCCATTGTTGCCAGAAGAACTTCCATTTCCATTATCATCAGAGGAGTTGCCATTTCCGTTCCCATTTCCATTGTTCCCAGAAGAATTCCCATTACTCCCAGAATTGCTGCCATTCCCATTATTCCCGCTCCCGGCGTTGTCCTTATTGCTGCCATTTCCGTTTCCGCTGTTGCCTTTCCAGTCCTCGTCTGTATGCAGGTTGTAATTCAGCATAAACACACGGTTGCCGTCTCCGTCATAGGCCGCCGCCAGCAGCAGTTCCTCTTTGTCGTATACTGCCTCCAGACGGTTTTCCACGGTGTAGAGGTAGGTCAGCTCCACCTTGTCCGTGCCGTCTTTCCCCATCTCGCTGATCAGGTTGCCGTCCGCGTCATAGGTATAGGAAACAGAGGTGGTCTTTTTCCCGTCGAAAAGTTCCACCGACACTAACTGATTACTCTCATTATAAAGGTATTTGCGACTTTCTACAACCTCTCCAGCCTCATTTGTCTTAATCACAGCCGTGCGGTTGCCCATCAGGTCATAGGCGTAGCTGTACACATAAGTGCCGTAGTTGTCTTCCGTCTCCGTGGCGGAAAGCAGTTTCCCGGCGTTGTCATAGGTGAAGGTTCTGTCCGTCTCTACAATCTGATAGGCAAATGTGGCATCCTTGTCGTGTTTGCTGTGCTTGTTGCCGTGAGGGTACAGATCGTCATGTCTGCCGTCCTCATGTTTTCCATCATGCTTATCGTCATAGGCGTAACCTGCCAGAGACTCCACGGCTTTCTCCTCCACGATAAAGCCACGGGCATCATAGGTGTAAGCATACCGGCTTACCACCCAGCCGCAGTCGTCACAGATATTGTAAAGCTCCGTGATCTGGTCCGCCTCGTTGTAGGTATTGTAGGTGCTGATGCCGTTTGGGCGGTGGATCTCGGTGACACGGTTGATGGCGTCGTACACATAGGTGGTCACCAAGCCCTCCCTGTCCGTCACTTTGATCAGGTTATCGTTCAAATCGTACTCGTAGCTTACCTTTGTCCCGTCCGGATAGGTGATGGCGGCAAGGTTGTCCGCGCCGTCATAGGTGTAAGTCACCGCATCGCCCTGGGCTTTTTCATAGGAAAAACTGCCCTCTTCTTCTCCCGGCGTACGATAGGTGGTCACGGAAGTAATCCGGCCCAGGCTGTCATAGGTATACTCTGTGTCTCCCGTACTGTCATACAGGGCCACCCGCTCCCCCAGGGCGTCATAAGCGTAGGCTACCGGAGCGCCGCTTCCCTCTCCCTGGGCATCAGTATAAGCCTTTTCCACCAGGGAGTCCAGCTTGTCATAGTCATAGGTGATGGTGTTGCCGCCATTGGAAGTATAGGAAGTCAGCCGCCCCGCTATGTCGTAAGTCATGCGCTCCGTCCTGCCCTGGGCGTCCGTCACGCTGGTCAGGTTGCCCATGAGGTCGTAGGTATACCTGGTTCCCCGTCCCAGGTAATCGGTGACGGCGGTCAGGTTCCCCATCACATCATAGGTATAGTAGGCCGTGCTGCCCTGGGCATCCGTCACGCTGGTGAGTCTGTCCATCAGATCGTAGACGTAGGTGGTGGTGAGGCCGCCGGTGTCTGTGCGGGAAAGCACATTTCCGTGGGCGTCATAAGTATAGCTCTCCGCCAATCCCCGTTTATCCGTATAGGAGACCAGCCTGTTGGCCTTATCGTAAACATAACCGGTGGTCTGGCCCAGCGGGTCTATGGTGCCGATCAGCCTGTCATCCTTGTCATAGGAGTAAGCATATGTGTATCCCATGGGGTCGGTGACGGAACTTCTATTGTAGTTTTTGTCATAGCCGTAGCGGGTGGTGCGCTCTCCAGGTGTGGTGATCCGTTCAATGTTGCCCACCATGTCGTATACTACGGCGGCGGCTTTCTGCTCCGGATCGGTGACCGTGACCATCCGGTCTACTTTATCGTAGGCATAAGTGAAAGTATTTCCCAGGGCGTTGGTCATGGCGGTGAGGTTGTTCCTCACATCATAGCTGTAGGAGGTAACGCCGCCCTGGGGATCGGTGACAGAGAGCAGGTTGTGCAGCACGTCATAGGAATACTGCGTGGTTCTGCCCAGATTGTCCTGCTCCCGGATGATATCGTCCCCGGCATTGTAGGTAAAGGTGGTCTCGTATCCCAGCGGGGTGGTGATCCCTGTCAGCCTGTGGGCCGCGTCATAGGCATAGCTGTAGACACCCCCGCCGGGCAGGGTTTTCCTTTCCACCTGGCCATTTGCGTTCACCTGGTACTGCGTCACGCTGCCCAAGGCATCCGTGACCTCTGTTACCACGTCGTGGCGGTCATAGGTATAGTTCTCCTGGGCTCCCAGGGGAGAGATCTGTTTCACCATTCGGTACAGGGAGTCATATTCATACTGCCAGGTCTCCCCCATGCCGTTTGTCACGGTGAGGATATTTCCCACGGCGTCGTAGCCGTACCGCTCCGTGATTCCCTCCGGGGTAGTGATGGCGGTCAGGTTGTTCCTGCTGTCATAGGCGTACTGTGTCTGTCCGCCGTTTCCGTCTGTGTAGGCCACAAGGCGGCTCAGAGCGTCGTAGCTGTACGCTGTCCGTACTCCGTTTCCGTCTGTCCGCGCCGTCAGGTTGCCATCTCCATCATAGGCAAATGTGGTGGCGGCTCCCTCCGGATCTATTTTCTGGGCAAGGCGGTTCAAGGCGTCATAAGCATAGGCATAAAGCGCCTCTCCGGGCAGAGTCTGTCCGGTCAGATTTCCTGCTGCGTCATAGGTATAAGTTGTCTCGTTGCCCGCAGGGTCGGTGACAGAAACAAGCCGATCCAGTATATCATAGGCGTAAAGAGTCCTGGCCCCGTCCACATCCGTGACGGAAACCACCCGTCCGAAAGCGTCATATTCATATAAGGCGCTGCGCCCCAGCACATCCGTCTGCTTTATCAGATTTCCTGCTGCGTCATAGGCGTAGGTCATCCGGTTTCCGGCGGTGTCGGCGGCCTCTGCCACCCTGCCCATGGAGTCATAGGTCAGCGTGGTCTGTATGCCGTATCGGTCTGTATAGGTAGCCACTTCCCCTGTGGCCAGGTAGGTATAGCTGTCTTTTTCCCCGTTGGGGTAGGTGTCCGCCAGCAGGTTGCCCTCCGCGTCCACCTGGTAGCTGTGGGCATTTCCCAGAGCGTCCACGGTCTTTAACAGATTGCTGTTTCCATCGTAGGCGTAGGCCAAAAAGCTGCCTGCCGTATCCGCTATACCGGTGATCCGGCTGATCTTATCGTAAGTGTAGGTACTCCTATTCCCAGAGGCGTCCCGGGCCTCCGTCATCTGTCCGATGGCATCATAGGTGAAAGCGGTCTCTCTGCCCTCGGGTGTAACCCTGGAAAGTACCCTGTCCTCCCGGTCATAGGTATAGGCGCTGTTTCCGCCCAGGGCGTCTGTCACGGACACCAGGCGGCTCAAAGCGTCATAGCCATAATCCGTGGTATTTCCCAGTTCATCCGTCACGGACAGCAGATTGCCCAGAGCGTCATAGGCATACAGAACCGTGCCGCCCATGGGGTCTGTGGATTTTACCAGACGATCCAGCTTATCATAAGCATAGGTGTATATCCGGCTCTCGTCGTCCCAAAGCTGGACCACGTTGCCGTTGGCATCATAGGAAAGCCTGGTGGTGGTGCCAAGCTGGTCTGTCACCTCCGTCAATCTTCCCAGTCTGTCATAGCCATAAGCTACAATACTGCCGTCGGCATAGGTGATCCTGGTGGCTCTGCCGCATACATCTGTCTCGTAAGCCGTCACATTGCCCCTCTCGTCCGTTTCCGCAAGAAGGCTCCCCGTCACGGCATCATAGGAGACAAGTCTGGTGTGGCCCAGCCTGTCCGTCACGCTTGCCACCCGGTCTGCCCTGTCATAAGTATAGGCAGTCTCGCCGCCCTCCGGGTCTGTCACCTTCTTCTGCCGGTTCATGGCATCATAAGTATAGGAGGTCACATGGCCCTCTGCGTCCGTTTCCGTCAGCCTGTTGCCGTTGGCATCATAGGTGTAAGCCAGAGTATTCCCCAAAGGATCTTTTCCCAGCAGCATCCGGTTCATCCTGTCGTAGGTAAAGACGCTCTTCTGTCCCTCCCTGTCTGTGATGGCTGTCACTGCGCCCGCCGGATCATAAGTATAAACGGCGCTGTTTCCGGCCGCATCCGTCTCCGCAACGCACCAGCCCTTTGCATTGTAGGTTTTGGTGGTGACTGCGCCCAGAGGAATGGTGGTCCGGGTCAGCCGGTTCATGGCATCATAACCAAAACTCCATACGCTGCCTTCCGCATCCGTCATGCCAACGATGCAGGCCCCCTCGTAAGTATAGGAAGTCACTGCGCCTCTGGCGTCGGTTTTGGAAACAAGGCGGTTCTGTTCATCATAGCCATAGCGCACTACACCGCCCTCCGCGTCCGTCACGGACACCAGCCGGTGGTTTTCATCATATGCATAGGCAGTCACGCCGCCGTCGTACTCCGTCACAGAGGCGATCTGTCCGTCTCCCGTGTAGGCATAGTGTCTCACGGCGCCGTCCTGTCTGGTCTGGGACAGCAGATTTCCGTTTCCGTCATAGGTATAGGCAGTGGTTACGCCCTGTCTGTCCGTCACGGAGGACAGATACCCCTCCCCATTGTAAGCGCGGCTTTCCGTTGTGCCATCGGGATAGGCGATCTCGGTGGTACGGAATTGATCATCGTAGGTATAGACGGTGGTATTTCCGTTGGCGTCCACGGCGGTGGTGCTGCCCTCGCCATAAGAGAGGGTTATGACTGCGCCCTCCGCATCGGTCTGCTCTGTGACACGTCCTTCTGCGTCATAGACATTAGTCACCACGCAGTGGCCGTTCTCGTCCTGCCACTCCGTCATCCGGTGCTCTGCGTCATAGGTATAGCTGCGCCGGTCTCCCGCTGCGTCGGTCACAGCTGCCAGATTGCCCGCCCTGTCATAGGTATAGCCGATATGGTTGCCGTCCGGCAGACCAATCTGCACAATTCGATTCTTTTCATCCAGTGTAACAAGATAATTCTTCCCTGATGGAGATGTAATAGCGCTCAGGCGGTAATCCATGTCATAGGACAGAGTTGTCCTGTTGCCATAAATATCTTCCAGCCCCGTAAGCATACCATACGCATTGAACAGGCGCTTTTGAAGGCTCCCCAAATCTGTCAGGGTAAAGCCGTCACCTTCCTCTTCCAGCACATAATCATATCCTGCAGGAGCCGCATAACCTCCCGCCGTTTTAGTAAATGCCACAATACTGCCAGTGCCGGAAAGCCATAAAACTGTGCCGTCAGAAAGCTCGCCCAGCCGCTCATCAAAGGGCGTACTCCACCCATAGCCCAGACTGCCCGCATAACCGGCGCCCTTGGAATTGTACTGTCTGGTAAAGGCAAAACTGCCCCCGATATCCGATATCTCCGCGTCCGTCTGCTCCATGTAGAAGTTACCCGTATTCAGGTTCACCGGTTCAAAGCCAAAGACACAGTTTTCCGCCCGGCCCAGGAGCAGTCCGTCCAGCACGGCTCTCCAGTAGTCGGACAGTTCTCCCGCCTCATAGGGTGTTGTATTCTGAGGGTTGCGGATAAAGAGCCGGTTCCCCTCCACGGTCAGGGCGTCCTGCATCTGCATATCCGCCATAATGGTATTCACATCCACCCCGTAGTGCAGAGCAATACGGGGGATTAGGTCAAACGCGCCCTCCTCATAGATCAGGAAAGGTTCGCTGGTCACAGTGGCTCCCACACCCATCACGCCCTCTGATCCGGGGAGCAGGGGATCCGTCATCAGCCCCTCCGCATAGGCGGTGACATAGTAAACCTGTCCCGGCGTCAGATTTGCAAACACCTCGCTCTGCCAGTTGGAAAGGCGCCGGTTATAGTCAACTGCCGTGGGATATGCCCCTGCATAAAGTCCGGAATCAGGGTAGACAAGGCTTGTCTGGGCCTCCACTTCCCCTGTGCTGCCGTTTACCAGCTGATAGTGTACAGTACTTCCGGCTTTTGCCAGGCCATGGGCCACAATGCCCAGCGTATTGGTGGACTTGTCCCCGTTTCTCTCCACCACAGGGTAAATATCAATGGTGGTATCGTCCAGGCTCAGAGAGTCCAGATCCGTAAGCTCCCCTGTCCAGGACAGGATCAGTTTGGGGGCGTACTTAGCGGAGGCATTATTATAAAACACCTCGCACTGCATCTTGACGCCCGCCGCAGCCTGCTCCTTATTAGGAGCCTCCACCTGGGCTTTCATAACAAAACCATGGTTTTCCGCTGTACCGTTAATCCATGCGCTGACCTCCTCCGTCACGTCAAAGGAGAGCGCCTCCCCTCTTGTGGCGCTGGCGCTTTGGGCATCCAGAAAATAGTGATTATAGCCTATCTGATTGTTCCAGTTGAGTCCTTTTACTTCCCACGCTTCTTCCACACCATAGAGGCCGAATTCGCTCCTGCCCTTGCTCCACCTGGTCTTTTGTGTTACCTGGAATGCCGCCGCAACTATTTCCGCCTCGGACAGCAGGGAACTAAAATCGTAATCTATGGCAAAATAAGTCCTGCAGTTTAGGTGGCGGCTGCCAAATCCGGCATAGTTGCCGGAGGTAACTCCATCGTCATAGCCCACATAGGGATACTGGTTATCACCGATCACCGTATTGGGGCTGCCCTCCTCCGCACAGGCCATGCGGATGGCGCTGCCGGTCACCTGGATGGCCGTGGGGTCTATGCGCACGGGATACACTCTCTCCGGCGCGGACAGCCAGTCCTCATCCGCCGTCACAGTCACCAGCAGCATTCCATCCTGTTTCTGCATGGAAAGTCTGATGCCAAAGCTGATCTCATCGGCGCTGTCCACCATCTCCGGAGCTTCCAGCACAAAGACCGCATCCTCCTCCGGGTCTGTACCGGGTTCATATAGATACAGGGTATTGTTTATAACCTCTCCCGCCAGGCCACAGGTGTCAATCAGGTAGGAAAAACTGTTCTTTTCTCCCCGCTCCAGCAGGATAATGTCCTCTTTCACACTGTTTCCCAGCACCGTGTACTGATAGTCCACGCCGGGGAATACATCGCTGTAACGGATGGCATTGTCCCTGGCCAGCCCGTTTGTAAAAATGCCCTCTGACGGATACAGGGTAATCAGGGCATCCTCATTTGCAATAGTGATACCTTTTCCCGTCTCCAGATCAAGATTTTCCGGCAAAAATACCGTGTAGTCGTTTGCCCTGTTGACATAACCGGCCTCCTGCTCATCGCCAAACACGCTGAAAACAGTGGCAGTATCCTTCTCCAGCGTATTATCCACATGCTGCAGACGACCGTCATCGTCTATGTAAGTAGCCCCATCGTTGCCCACCACGGTCACATACTGGTTCCCGTCCACATGGTAGGTGCGGCTGTATTGGTCGTAAGAGACCAGAGTACCATAACTCTCCGGCTTTTCTTCCTCGTAAAACTGTTCCGGCAGACGGCCGGGAGTAACGGCATCTCCCCCGGATACGGCTCCGCCGAAGCCTTCCTGTGTGTCAGGACAGTCTCCCACATCCGGACTATTCCCTGCGCCATCTGCGGGCGTTTCCCCTTTTCCGATTGCCCCGTCTTCCTCCACTTCCGCATTCCCGGCGGATACAGTTTCCGTGTTTTCCTGTGAAATACTCTGCTCCGAAACCACTACGGCGTCGGTCTGCACAGTACCTGTTTCAGCGGCATACAAAATAGCGTTATCTGATACCAACAGCGCCACTGTAAGCAACGTTACCATCGCTCTTTTCAGCCTTGTACCTAAATGTCTGTTTTTCATGTGTATATCCTCCAGCGAATCTTATATTCATTATTATAACAAAGAACACGCTTATGGTCAATTCGTTTATTATGTTGATTGTACAGAATTTTATCAATCCATTCCGTTGTTTGCGCTCTTTCTTAATCCAATTCTTACCGTATCACTTACACGCTTGTCAATCAGGCAGAAAGAGGGTATACTATGTCATATGTGATACTTACACAACACCAAAGGCTGGAGGGGAGTACCCTCCCCCCTTGGCATGGGCAGAACGGAGGGAATGGTCATGGAAGGGATAGGGCAAAGGAATTTGAGGGGCAGATTGCCGCAATGGCAATACTCGTATTGGCGCTGCTTCTGACGGGGTGCGGCAAGGAGGTCGCAGTGGCTGAAAAACCATCGGCCGAGTGTACAGGGCCATCCATGGAGCAGACAGTATCTGTGAACGTTGAAGAGCCAGAAACGACAGACACGGCAGAGGAAACGCCGGATCGATTCCAATATGATGAGAAGCTGTTCGCCCTGGGGTTGCCTGTAGTAACGGAAGAACAGTCCATGGCGGAGGGAAAGACTCTTTTGACGCTGCAGCCAAATTTGCCGAACACCTGGTTGAAGAATGCAGTTGCTGGCTTCAACAGGCAGAGCGCAGATTACAAAAGGCTGTCACACAAATGCAACAGCCTGTGTTATAGAATATTGATACAGGAAAATATTTATTCTTTTTGCCAAAAGTTATAATATCGCTACCTCAACTTCCCGTCACCCCCGCCAGCACGTCAAACACCCGCCGCAGATTCAGACGTCCATAACCTGAGTATGTCAAGTTAGTGTCATGAACTTTTTGAGATTTTCTCAAGGGAAAAGTCTGGGAAACCGCATAAATAGCGGGCTATAGTCTGCCCCTATCGTCTATATATTCTTTGGCATGGCTGTTTCTGGTTTTTGTATTGAATTCCGCCCCCATCTCGTGTATAATTCATTCATACAAAGAAATACTTTTTCTATAAAACCAATCATGAGAGGAGGATTTCCCATGAGCACTTTAGACGCAACTGTTTCTATGCTGGAAGCAATGCCGGAAGATGCAAGGATAAAGGTCCTGGAATTCACACGACAACTGTTTACTTCCAGAAAACCGGCAAATCCTTTTGTTCGGGTAGGCCAGGAGCAGATTTTTTCCGACCTTGCCGAATCGCGCCAGCAGATTGCAGCCGGCCAGGGGCTGAATATGGAAGATGCATTAAACGGAATGGGAAAAAAACATGGATTCATTTGATGTAGTCATCTCACCAAAAGCACTTTCACAGCTAAATCATTATATCGACTATGTCCAATATACCCTGTTAAATGACCAAGCCGCTTATAATGTGTGGAAAGATGCCATGGAAACACGAGATCAGCTTTCAAAAGTTGCTGGGAGCCTAACACCCAGCTCCCATCCTCTGCTGAAAAAGAACGGATATCACATAATCAACTTTCAGCGGCACCGTTATCTTATGGTCTATCGCTTGGAAGATCAGACTGCTTATGTGGATGCTATATACCATCAGCTTCAGGACTATGAAAATATTTTTGCGGATGCATTGAACCTGCAATAGAGTTTTCACTCCGCAGGGTTCTATTGCCAAAAATCAGTAAAAACAGTACTCTACACAAACTGTCCTTATATAAAATAAAAGCCAGAACTATAATCCTTTCTGGCTTTCTCTTTGCAAATCTTCATTACATCCTCTTTCGCCTGGGCCTCATCCCCCCGTAACCCCCGCCAGCACATCGAACACCCGGCGCAGATTCAGACGTCCATAACCCGAGTATGTCAAGTTAGTGTCACGAACTTTTTACGTTTTTTTCAAGGCGAAAAGTCCAGAAAGCCCCATAAATTCGTTGGGAGGGTGGTAAGTTAATGTCAAGTTGAGAAAAAATTGGTGGTCAATTAGTGTCAAGTTGTTTATAGCCGTGAAGACATATTGCATTGTCTCAATTTAGTTCTCTCTTCTCCATATTGTTAATTGCTGTCAAAGTTTGGATATCTTCCAAAAGCCAATCCGTACATTCGTCATAGTATATCTGTTCTTTTCGTTTCTTAAATATCCGAAAAGGCTTGTTTCCTGAATTGTCATATATGTGGCATATATCGCAGATTTTCACTAGTTCCTTTATCAGTTCCAGTGCCCTGTCATACCGCTGAATTATCTTTTCTTCCGGCACATCATGACCGCCTGATTCCACTCTTGATTTCACTCGCCAGACATTAATCATGGGATCGGCAGTAAGGACATAGTAACAACGTATAAAATATCCCCTTTCTTTCGCCTTTATTAACAAATCTAAATTCCGTCTCGTTGATAACACGGTTTCAAAACAGAACTCATCCGTATGTTCTATGTGTCCTTCCCGCTGTTTCTCCGCTAACTGCGCTGCTTCCAGATCAGAACATTTGATATTCTTTTTGATTTCATCTGCATTAATATAATCCATTGGAGGTTTCAGCAATTCTGTTATTGTACTCTTCCCAGAGCCATTGGGACCAGCGAAAACTACCACCTCAGGCTTTTTTGGCAACACGCTCACTATATCGCCCCCTCCTCATTCTCCTGCCCACTTCAACCTTGGACCCATCGCTGTTCTCTTGATAGATGATCTGTGTTTCCCTGTCATATCTGACTATTGGCACATCCAGTGCCCTCTTCTTTTCCAATTCAATTCTTACCGCTTCATTCACACGCTTTACAACCATCTCGTCAGAAATATACTCTTCTCTCCTCATATTCCACCTCCTGTGTATCATGTTGTGATTTCCGAACCGCACTACAAACTTTTTCGTTTATATTCTATCATATTTTTTAACGTTCGTAAACGTCAAATCCCCCGCCTTTTCCTAAATCCATTTTTAGTCCATACTTGAAAAAAACAATAGATTTTTTCAAGGAGGCTAACGATTATGGATCAGTGCACTCATGAAGTACGCACCGAGTATTGGAAAGGTGTCATCAAGGCCTGTGGTCAGCGTCCCGCAGTAAACGGTAGATAGTGCGTACCTATACAAAACTGGAGCAAACCTGTATGATAGAAACAGATTTGCTCCAGTCTTTATTTCACTTCACTTTTATTGGGTTTGCGGCAATTCGCTGGCAGGCCTGGTGACCAGGGGAGCAGATCATCCAGAAAACTGCGGTCTGTATCATCCAGATGTTTCGGGATCTCGGTAAGCAGATACTCAAAGTAATCATACGGTTTCAGATTGTTTGCTTTTGCGGTCTCCGCAATGCTGTAGATGATGGCGCTGGACTTTGCTCCGGTAATGGTATCGATCATCACCCAGTTTTTCTTGCCGATACAGAATCCGCAGATGGACTGTTCCGCAGCTTATTCTCATATGAAAATAAGCTGCGTTATGCGCACGATATTTTTATCCTCATCTTTTCTGGGATGCTTCTTAAA
>ERZ779637.966-NODE-966-length-14311-cov-9.473274_pt1 | contig 14311 bp, 12 predicted proteins | sample MGYA00514196_ERZ779637 | MGnify/ENA primary metagenome ERZ779637 (study PRJEB29562, sample SAMEA4376700) | mouse gut metagenome | isolation source: Cecum | study: EMG produced TPA metagenomics assembly of the A DSS colitis mouse model was used to assess the...
CCTCCCCCATCGTTTAAAAAAATATCAAAAAAACCAAAAACCCCCCCCCAAACCCCCCCAAATTTAAAACGTCAAAAACCCCCTAAAAAAAAACCCCCCCCCCCCCCCCGAGTGTCCGGGCCAAATAGAAGAACCATCTTTCATCTGGCACCCAAGCTTCTGTGTGGAGAAATGCCCATAACAAATAAATTGTGTATGCTGCAAAAAGAAGACTAAGCACGACGATTCGGTATATCCGCCATTGATCCTTCTTTACCATTCTTCTATATCTCCCATTTTTCTACATTATAGGCCTTTGTACAGATCGCATCCATTTCTATATCATTTTTCGCAAGCTCATTGCGGTAGGCCTCTAATTTCTCTGGCTGGCTCTCTAGTTCAGGCGAAACCATACACAGCCGGTATCCCATCCTCTTCAACTCAAGATAACTCTCTCGATCTATGGGCAGCTTGGTAAAGCAATCCACCCAAACCCACCGCGCCCTCCCCGCCATATTCCTGACCGTATCCAGGCCCTCTAACTCCGAAAAACGCAGTGCAATCCGGTCCTCTCCCCTATCGGTCAGCAGTTTAATCATAGGAAAACTGGAATCCAGAAAAAAATACTTGTCTATCCCATATTTTTTCAGCAGTTCCAATATCTTTAACTCAATGCGTTCGCTTTTCACATTCAGGATCATCGTACCATGGTGGTATTCCTTTAGATATTCCTCGAAATTCTCGCCGGGAACAAATGGATCGTGGGATAGATAGATATTCCCCTCTAAATCATCCCGCAGGTCAACTTCAATCCCATATTTCCTATCTATTTCCCGCAGCTCCGCAATAGTGTTAATTCTGTGGGCAATGAACTCCATTATCGGATCCCCGCTCTCTTTAGTTGTTTGCTGAATTGAATGGTACGTTTGATAAACTTCCATTTCGCCGCAAAGCCGGTATTCCAGTGGGACGCTCCGTATATTCTGGGGGGAAATTTTACATCGAAACGTACAATATGCAGCCCCTTAACCTGCGCCATATAGAGCGCATATAAATCCAATGAAAAGTCAGAAGGTGGACTCTTCCATTCCTCATAAAAGCTGCGCAGAAAAAGATTAGGCTGTGCATTGATGTCAAAAAGCGGCTTTTTCAGATAGATCGTTTCAAAGAGCCCCATCCCTGTTGTAAAGAAGCGATCTCCCAAACTGCGCCCTGTCCTTCTCCCCTTGACAAAAATATTTTCTGACCACGTGTTCTCTTCCAGCAAATGATATGCTCTTACGATGTCAGCCGGATCGGTCTGCATATCTGCATGGGTCCAGCCTACAAAATCGCCCTGTGCCACAGATAGGCCCTGTAAAATTCCATAGCCGTACCCCTGGTTTACAGGAACCAAGGTGGTACGTGCAAACAGATACTGAGGCAGTATTTCTTCCAGTACCTGAGCGGTATGATCCGTGGAGCCGTTATCTACCAGAATGACCTCCATATCTTCGCCGTTCATCACCTTTTGGAACTTGTCCAAAATAAGTGGTATGTTTTGCTCCTCGTTGTAACAAGGAATAATGACAGACATCCTCATTGCTCTATCTACTTTCTAAATACAAAATATTTTTGTCCCAGAAAATTCAGAATGGTACTGATCCCTGTAGCGCAGAGAAATCCCAGCAGTTCCATCGGTGCGATTATCAAAACGGTTTTATTGACCGCTGTATTGATAACGGCTGTGCAGCTGTAAAGGATGATGTATCGAAAAATCTCTCCTTTAGAAAAGCTCTTACTTTCAAAAGTCCAGTATTTGTTGATGATAAATCCGACAATCGAGCCAAGTATAAATGAGCTCCCCTTGGACATACTTCTGCCCAGGCCTGCCAGCATCAGCATTTTGTATGAGAGATAATCCACACACACGGCGCTGCCGCCTCCAACAAGAAAGCGGAGCAGCTCTTTCCTTTTAATGCAATTCACTTCCATCTCAGCAGTGCCCTCACCTCTTCGAATGATGCAACGGCATTATCTCGGCCATCGCCTCCAAACCACAGTGCCGGTATTCCATATCTTTCAGCGCCGCACACATCGCGCTCTAGGCTATCCCCAATAAAGAGTGCCTCTTCCGGCCGACAATTTAACTTTTTCAATATCATGGCAAACATGCGTTCATCAGGTTTTTCAGCCCCAGCCTCCTCGCTGGTAACCACCCCATCTATCAGCGGCGCAATCCCCAACGCTCTCAGTTTGCGGTGCTGAATATGGGCCGTAAGATCGGAGCATATCCCAATTTTAATAGTCCTCCTTTCACACGCAGCCAGAAGCTCCGCCGCACCCTCCCGGAGCTTTATATGCTCCAGAATATACCCCCAATACGCCTCGTACATCTCCAGAGCATTCTCAGCGGGAGACGCATCCAGATATTCCAATAGCTTCTGACAATATAGAAGTCGATTATGGCTGGCGGCTGTACCGACAAGAACGCGCTTTGTATTCTCTCTGGCCGCTGCAAGCAGAGTGTAAAATTTCCCTCCTGTAATTCCATAGCGGGCGCAAGTATATGCTTCTAACGCCTTGACCGCCCCCATATGCAGGGATGTGTAATCATATAATGTGTCGTCCAAATCAAAGATGACCGCCTTGAGCATGATTCAGTCTTCTCCTCTCGTCTCTGCAACTCAGCACATCTGGCATCAGCTATCCCCGCGCATTTTTGAACAGATCATAACGAGAATAAACAGCTGGACCAGTCCCTCCATACCCTCCTCCCACATAATTCTGTGGTAAAACAACTCCTCAAATTGGGGGATATTATCCTCCGCGACAGCTTGGAAGTTGATATGTGTTCCCTCCAGTTCCTTGCCGTCAAACACCACTGTCTGATGCTTCAAATCAACGCAGTATGTGTGGCGGGCGGAAATGCTGTACTGTGCTAAACTGTTCAATACAGGCTCCAAGTCCACGGCTATATTGAGGGAGAGCTCCAAACTCATGCAGACGACATGGTCTAAATCGCAGCAATCGGTCAATGTGCTGTCAAAATATCGGATGCGCAGATCTGCGAAGTCCCGCTGTGGATAGATGTACTTCTCTGCGTCGGGGATCCTCTTCTCAATCTGCTGAATAATTTCCTGATTCGTATAGCCTCGCTTCCCTGTATCCCGCTTAATCTTCCAAAATCGGCGAAGGGTCTCATCTGTGTCCATATAGATTTTCAGATCCAGTGTTGCGCGCATCTGTGGCAGATACAGCGAATGGAGGCCGCACAGGACAATATATTGCTTGGGTACAATCCGTTTCAGCTCTGTAAACCTGCCTGTTTTGTGGTCATAATCCACCCGGCGGACCATACTCCCCTCCCGCAACGTGGCGATATCCTTTGCCTGTCGGTATAAATAGTTGGCCTTGGGATCCAGGTGGGTATATTGCTCCCACTCCGAACAGCCCCTCTGCCAGCGGTGGTCCCCATCCCCCTCAATATACTGGATGAACCTGCTGCCGCCCAGAAGCGACTCAATATGCTTGAGCAGTTCGCTCTTTCCGGTTCCGCTGTCCCCCGCAATCCCAATGGTAAGCGGCAAATTTTTGCGTTTATAGAGGGCGTTGCTGGCCACGCCCAGACGGTACATCTCCGCCACCAGAATAATCAGACACCCGGTCATCATAGTGAACGCAAAACTACAGATGTCCTTATTCCCAATCTTCAGTCCTTGAAGGCTCCCGCCAAGAAAGTATATGTCCACAAACTCGGTCTGATGGCAGAAGATAAAGTAAAACAAATATAGCAGATTGAAGAACAAATAGATGGTCAGCATCTTATATTTGTTTTCGTTGACCGACTGGAAATAGAGCGTAATAAACGTGATAACCCAGACAAACCATCCTGGCATCGGCGGCACACACACCAAAAAGATCACAAACAGGATGCCAGTCAGGCATATCAGCAGCTGGCCATTCATATGCTGTAGTTGAAATACCTTTAGATAGATCAGAACAACCGCAAGGATAGGGACAATCAGACGGACCGTTCCGTAATCAAAGAAAATCTGTTTTAAAACATTCTGTTCCCTGTTGAAAAACACAGACCAAACGAGCCCCTGTCCCCAAAAGGGTAAAAGGAATCCACAGAACATCCCCGCCGTGATAACCCCGCTGAAGGCTACCGATCTAATCCCCCGCCTTTTGTAGAGGTACATAAACAAAATTGGTACTGCCGCCAGCACATGCAGTTTCGTGGATAACGCCAGTGCCAAGAAGGTTGAAAACAGCGCCAGCTCCCGAGATATACTGCTATGAATCAGGAAATAGACAGAGAGCAGCAGCAATACGGTCGGGATAATATCCAACTGCCCGTGTATGTATGTCGCGTACAGGTTAATGGGGGACAGAAAATATAATATCAGGACATATTTTACTCTGGCCTTTGACATTTTTCTGAGGATAGCAAACCCCACGCAGTCGAAGATAAGCAGCGGCAGCTTAAAAAGAAAATTGCGCCAAAATATGGATGTTGGGTGCAGAGCTGACAGCAATCCCCTACCTGCACTCTCAATCAGCAGCATCAGCGGCGGGTAGGGAAAGGACGGCAGCAGCTGATTGTAATAGTAGTGCTCATATGGATTCAGATGTCCATCCACAAATGCGCTCACGAAGGGGATAAACATTCTATCCTGATAGTCCGAGGAAAACATCCCCATCAGAAGGCATTTGAATAGAATAATCCCCCCAACAGCGCAAAAGAGAAGTCTCTGGTAATCCCTATCCCAGTCAATTTTCCGCGTCATATCCCGTCTCCGCTACAGTAGTCCTTCTTTGGCGGCAAAGCCTTGCCAGTATTCGAACGTGGCCTGATAGTCCTCATAATCTTTTGGGGTTCCCCAGCCTATGTAGCGGTCAACCTCAAATACTTTTGCCCGATATCCGAGCTCCAGTGCGTGCTTCACAGCTTCATCAACATAGAACTCATTGTTGATCCGATCATTTTCGGAAATCATCTTTTTTGCGGCTTTAACGAACTGCCATCCATGCCTGAACCAGAACGTGGCGACAACCGCATGATCGTTCTTGGGCGTGTCAGACAGGGCTTTTTTGATAGACACGCCAATGATATTGTCCACTTGATCTGTTTTCATCCAGCCGTAGGCATCCGGATTCGTCAGAACCGCGTCATTATTCCGGTAGGTGAACACGATCACATCCGCTTCTGCTGTCAGCGCTTGAAAGCGCCCTTCATGAATGACCATTCCATTGTCGCAGCCGGCAATCAGGAGCTCTTCCTCGCTGTCGATCCACTTCTCCGCCAGGAGGCAGGTGCAGGCCTGTCCCTCTGTCAGCTCCGACACAGAAATAAATCGTGCCTGGGGAAACTGCTTCTGAATGTGCGCCTGGGTTCCGTTTACGCTGTGAAAATCCCGCTCCACAAATATGAGATTGCTCCCATCGTCTGCTGCGCCCGGCAGGCACCGCGCCGAGCAGACCACCATGGGCAGCTTCTCCCCGGTACGTACATCATAGGTTGGGATTGCCGGCTTGCTGATATCATACCCGGCTTCTTGAAAACGCTTACCCTCTCCCGCCATTGGTATCAGTATATTCATTGCTTTATTCCTCTCACAACGCCCATCCAATAGATAAACTCCCGCAGATCCTCCGGTGTACCCCATTGGCAGAAATACTCCACATTCGTGGGGACCCAGACCTTCAGCCCGTCCTCTACCATAAAGTTATAGGGCAGGCTTGCGTAAAATTCACCATTTAACATAACGCCGGCGTCAATCATCTTCTGGCAGTATTTTTTCAGGGTCCGGCCATCCTTAAAATAGTACACACCCGGGGAGTGCCTCCCTTTTGTTTTATCCTGCTCAAAAGAATATTTCTCGCGGATCTCCACCAAGTTATCAGCTGAATCGACTTTGCAGGAGGCATAAAGATTGGCCGCTGGCAACAGATGGGGGTGAAACCCTGTGTAACATGGGATGCAGCCGTCGCAGCCCCGTGCCGCTACATCTTTTTGAAACTGCGCCCAGTCCCAGGTCATATAGAAATCACAGTAATTGATGATGCTGGGAGCGTCGTCGTCAATAGCGTCCGCAGCGCGCAACACGTCATAGACGGGCCCCTTCTTCACCCAGTTCGGAATTGCAGCAATTTTTGCAGTCGGAGCAAGATTCAGCAGCAGCCCCCGCATAGCGGGGATCTGATCCAGGTGTTCTTGTCTGCAAACAAATAGGATATCTGTTTCTCCCGGGTACATTCTCGTGACAATCCATTCGATCATCGGCTTGCCTAGGACAGGAATAAACGGCTTTAATTCCTTGTAGCCCGCAGCCACAAACCGGGCCCCATATCCGGTCATGGGAATAATTATCTGCATCTGTTTTTCCTCAATTCTGTAATGTCTGGCGATATTTTTCCGCATCCCAATGAAGCAGAAAATTCTGCTCCTCATCAGACAAAAAATCGCACTTTAGACGTATATTATTCCGCATCACCTGCGCGCTGAAAGACAGAACGCTTTGAATCTCTATTGCCTTCTTTACGCTTGGCGCATGAATATAGAGCGCGTCCTTCCAATCCACTATAGATATTGGGCCATTTTCTGCTAAGTGCCGGCGGATTGCGTCTGCCACATTTTCGCAGTCCAAAATCCGAAGCATCTTCTTCCCGCAGTACACTAGGCAATCCGGGCAAAATTCGTGAGGCCAGAGGCCGCCAAGCTCGTGATATGTACGCAGAACATTGGCATCGGTAACCGTCCAGATAATCCCATCCTGTCCTGCATCACGGAATGCGTACCACAGCGCTGTGCTGTTATGGTATGCCTTCATATCCAGGGCAAGATAATCCTCAATTTTTTGAAGGATTTTCTCATTTCTTTCGATAACTTCCTCCGCTGTTTTTCCTGTTACAATCATGCCGTGGTTTTTTAGAAAAATCACCTGGCGGTCACGTTTATCACTCCGGAGTATGCTGCGGAAATATTCCTGCGCCAACTGTACCCCCGGCGTTTTGTAACCAACCAACAATGCGTATGGAAACAGTTCTTTCAACGTCTCCATTCCATCTCTGCGCACAGCTAGGATGTTGACTGCTATCGGATGGGTGTGGAGCGTCAGCACATCTGTAATCGCATGGAGGAACGTCTCAATAGAGGGGCGCTGCCCTTCAATCAGGGATTCCTTAAGGACCTGTTTTCCCATTTCCTCCGTTAGATGCCTATCTTGATTTTGCTTAAAAAAATCCGAGATTAACCGGTAATTTACTGCCGAATACCCGGACTTCGCAGTAATATCTGCGAGCTGGTAGCCCGAGGCTTTAATCAGCATTCGGTCCGTACTGACCTTGGCCGAGGTGTTTCCACCGCCAGCCTGTACCAGGTCTTCACGCATTCCGGCGTAGCGGGAGATTTGTGTCAGTTCTTCTAGTTCGTTCATGTCGCTATTTCCTCAAATCTTAAAATAATTAAGTGCCTGGCCAGTATTTTACAAAAACGGAGCTTGCCGCTTAACTCATGCGGCCTCCTTTAGGGAAGTTTCAGTCATTCCTCGATGCTCTGGCGTCTCCACCCCGCAAAGGCTGAAATGCCTGCTCCTGGTTTCTCAATCACTGTGAAGAGATGTGAATCATAGTAATACGGGTTTCCCGTATTCTTATTAATAAATTCGATGCTCACTGCATCGTAACAAGGCTCATCTAAAATGAACCCTACAGCAAAACGATCATATTCTTCTATAGCCTGGACACTTTGCAGAAGTGTATGGCTGCTGTCATAAATGTTCATAACCACAGGATCGACTCCACCTAAGTATCTTTTGTTTGTATATATTGCCAGCAATGTCTCTTCAGTTTCAAAGTTCAGACTGCTGATAGGTTCTGCCACAGCAATGACTTTTGAAGGTCCTGATGAGAAGTGTCCGTCATAGCACCATACATCCTGATTTCCATAATAATATGTTTTTGCGTTTTTCAAGAGGAATCCCCCTGCCGACGTATTCGCCGGTATTCCGTATGACTCCTCTTCCAGAGCAGAGGAATACTCTGTCCAATTTAGCTGTACAGATGTATTTGCTGAGATATTTTGTGGCTGAAAGGATAATCTCAGAAGAAAAGTCAACCCGAAAACCATAGCGGCCATCTGATGCCATTCCTTTTTCCCAAAGATGCCGCTTGTCAGTACAATCATCAAAATTAACACTGCCGCAATCAGCGCTAAATAATTATTACGCTCAAATGGATAACCGGTAGCCATCATAAAACGCTGTAGTATAGTCATAAAATCACAGGATTTATTATACCCAATTAAATTTATCACAATGGTTCCTACGCCAAATGCGCCAAGACATAAGCATTGGATAACTCTAGCTCTTTGTTGTTTAATCATGTGAATGCCGATAACCGCTATTGCTATGATAAGTATTAAATTTATGAGTCCACCGGCAAAGTATCCCTGTGATTTATAGGTCAAAACTGTCGAAAGAATAGCCTGAAGCATCTCATAAAAGGATTCAAACATTACTCCCAAAACATTGCCATGAAATGGAGCTTGTTTTCCTGCTTCCCCTAATCCGGCAATATAATATATTAAAGATAAAATGCACCCGAAGCTACTGATTACCAAAAATCTCAGCTTCCGTCGGTTAATATTCTTCCTGCAATATACAATGTACAGTAGAAACGCCGGTAAAAAGGCGCCAATCTGCGGTTTGCTGCAACACGCCCCAAAAGCAATGATACAGTCTGCTACATAAACACGTCTAGATATCTTATCCATATCAGAGAGGAAACACAAAGCAACCAGAAGTCCCCCTATATAAGTGATGTTATGAAGGTCTTTAATTGCCGTAATAAATCCAACAGTTGTTCCAAAGAGAAAACAGATAAGTATTCTGTTCTCAATACACCCATATTGGGACAATTCCGGTTTTACCAGCTTCGCAGATACAACGGCCAAAAAGGCTCCCACACACATTTGTAAAATAATTGGTGCTAACTGTACTTGTCCGCAGATTTTAATAACAAATATTGCTAAAACTCTGGGCAGTAATGTCCAATATGCAGCATCATCCAGCATCAATGCATCAATCCATGGACGCGCGTATGTCTGCCATATAAAATTTGTCGTGGTCTCCCAATAGGGCTCTGCCTGCCAAGTAGATCTAGGGTTTCGTATACAGATTGAGCAGATAACAATCCCAACGCACAGCCAATATATGCGCCACTCCCTCTTTGGGGTTTGTCCATAAATTGTTATAATCAGCAGAGCTGTCAAAACCAGCAGTATTCCTGTGAAGATAAGGCAGCCATAAAAAAAAGAAGGTACTATACTTTCTGATGTGACTGGACTCACTATCTTCCGGCCCGAGATTGTCAGCCAGAGATGAGTCCCCGCAACAATAATTGCTGCTGCTGTCACAATATTTTTTTTATAGTCAGTGAACAACGGTTGTAAATTTAATGATACCAGAATAACCGCGCATATAACGCAGTCAATTAGCAGTAAGACGGCAAAGTATAGGGAAAAGCGGCAGAGTAAGGAAAAACGCCCTATGGGATCTGGTATCTCATAGGCTTTCCCGTAGGATATGGATTCCTCGGAAGCCAAAATAAAATGCAGGATCTTTCCGTTACAGCTTATTCTGACCGTGCCCTGATTAGGATCCGCATTAAAAACCAGTCTGCGTTCGCCTTTGGGCATTTGCAACTCCAGATATGCTCCGCTATCGGCAGTATACGTTCCATTTACTGGATCCTCTATCCAGCCTTCGCTTTTGACCACTGTATCATCTACGTTATACCAGACATTATCTACATATCCGCCTCGATATGTCACATTTCCCTCCGGTATGATCTGGATCCTCTCCGCTTTGTCCTTATTTAGCATATGGAACACAATTAGCCCAAATATCATGACGCATAGGAAAATACATATCACAAGTTTACGCCCGTTTTTTAAGCGAGAAATTAACATCTGTGTTTTCCACCTCTCATTTTTATAACGTTCTTTTAGCGGCCTAGTTTTGTCGAGACGGATATCATCGCATCAATTCCCCTCATATACAACGTAATTATCGTTCTTTGCTGTGCAAAGAACGATAATCGGATATATCCGATTATCCCGGTTGGTTTATTTTATTAAAAATCCTTATATTATATCGCGGCCGGATCCTCCTCCATACTATTTTCCGCTTAAAAAACTATTGTAGCGATCACAAATCCCCTGCACATCCGCACCAAACGCAACCTGCCGCCCCTTATCCAGCCATAAAATCTTGCTGCACAGCTTTCGTACCTGATCCAGTGAGTGGCTTACCAGAATTGTCGTTGCTCCCCCGGTAATAACCTCCTTCATTTTCTGTTCACTTTTCCTGCGAAACGCCCCGTCTCCTACCGACAACACCTCGTCCAAAATCAAGATATCCGGCTGCACCAGACTGGCAATAGAAAATGCCAACCGGCTCTTCATTCCGGAAGATAGTTGCTTAAAGGGCCTGTCCTGAAAATCCGTTAATTCTGCAAAATTAATAATTTGTTCGTAAGTCTCATCCATAAACTTTCTCGTATACCCTAGCATAGCGCCTCGAAGATAGGTATTTTCCCGAACCGTCAGATCTCCGTCAAAGCCGCTGGCGAGTTCAAGAAGCGCCGCAATCGATCCTTCCCTCCTGACCCACCCCTCTGTCGGTTCCATGATTCCAGAAATAACCTTAAGAAGCGTACTCTTCCCAGCGCCGTTGCTCCCAATAATTCCCAGCATATCCCCTTTTTCCAGCGCAAACGATACATCTCTATCCGCCCAGAACTCGTTGATCTGGTAGTTCCCTTTGAGCCGGCGCAGGACATACTCCTTCAGTCCAATGTCCTTAAAATCGCCGGTCATATATCGAATAGAGACCCCATTCACTTCCAACACGCTCATACTGATCTCCTATCACACATAATATAAAAATCGCGTGTTATATTTCCTGTACATCCAAAATCCTAATCGCAACGCAGCCAGCACATAAACAAGCATCAAAAGATGGAAGCTCAACGTTGGAATCATGCCCTCCAGGACAATCTTCCGAAAATATCGGATGTGCAAGTAGACCGGATTAACTAGAAACATACACTGAACAGCATAGGAATATTGATCTATAGTATAAAAAATTGCGGAGAGATACATGAGCAGAAGGGTAAATACAGACCACAGATACTGGATATCACGAAAAAATACAAATAATGCTGACAGGATCAGACCCAAGCCGATGTTAAACAACAGTAGCGTGATGATCGGATAGAGCAAAAAGACAAACTTCCACGTGATAGCTACCCCATCCAAGATACAAAAAATCAGAAAAACAATCAAAGTCAATCCAAAGTTGATTAAGGTCTGCACATTTTTAGAGAATAAAAACAGATATTTCGGGACATTTACCCGGGTAAAAATGGATGCATTTCCCATCAGAGAAGTCATGCCCTGGCTGGTAGATTCGTTAAAAAAGGAATAGATCAGATTTCCGCAGAACAAGTATGTAGTATAGTGCTCCATATTTCTGCCAAAAAACTGTGTAAAAACCAGCCGCATAACCAGCAGTGTCAGCATAGGAGAGAGCAAGCTCCAGGCCATACCCAGTACCGTACGCTTATATTTCTTCTTGAAGTCCCGCTTTGCAAGCTCCTCAAAAAGAAACTGGTACTGCTTTATTTTTGTCAACGTGCCATTAAGTATACTATTCATGGAAAACTCCGCAATCTGCAATGATATCCGGGACCATATCAAGTCACCAGATTTTTCAAGAATGGAATCCGCCCCATCAGTCCGACACCAATCACGGTAAGAACATAGTAAAACACACAAAGCGCAAGGGTCTCAATAAAGCCATCGTATACCGACAGGCTCCCCCCAAGCAGTTGTATGCTGCCAATCGTCCAAATCGGCAGCATGTGAAAGAAATAGATCCCCAGAGAATGCCTGGAAAGCCATTCCACTGCCTTCCGCAGTATCTCCGGCAGATGCTCTAACGCCTCGCGGTATTTGGCCGCTATTCCCACCAAGCCGCCCGCATAGCAAACTGCCAGCAGTTGTGTTTCCGCAAGAAATTTCTCTGTTGCCGTATGGTGTGCGGCTGCATAATAATATGTAACCGCCAGCATTCCTCCCAATCCAAATACCGCAGCCAAAAGAGATATCAGTCCCACCCTTTTTACTTGTGCTGCATTTTCATAGATTAATCGGCCAGCAAACATGATTCCAATATATGTCAGTGTCATGTGCAGCTGAAAGGCATAGAGCGCAGGCGAGGTGGTAATACCAAAAATCTTTGTGTACATATCTAAAATTCCAGGAATCACTACGGTAAGCAGAACAAAATAAATTCGCATTCGATTGGTAAGTGCTTGGTATAGCGAACTGATAATAGGGGCAAATAAGTAAATCCATACCAGTAAATGGGCGTACCACAGATGACCGCTAGGTCCCCTTTTCACAGGCAGGCTCAAGATTTGAGACAGGATGCTCTCCGATGATCCCCACAGTAATGCTTGTGCAAAAATATACACCAAGTTCCATACAACCAGCAAAATCAGCGCCTTCTTTACATTGCGCCTTACCTTTGCAGCTTGGCCTCTCCCAATTAGAAGTATACCGGAGACCATGATAAAAATCGGCACGGCACAGCGCGGTACCGTATTGATTAATAAATATCCGAGCCACTTTGTGCTGTCCACAGGTGTATTGCTGTATGGACCTCCTACCGTATGAATCAATACAATCAGTGGCGCTGAAAACATTTTCAATACGTCCAGCCAGACCTCTCGTTTTCTTCCTGTTCTCTGTGATCCCCCTGGCTTGCTGTCCCTATAAAAGATACCAAATCCTATCGCAAGGACAGCCAGTATGCCAAGCAGACACAAAAACATAGCTTTCCCGGATACTCGTATACCGGATAACTTCCTTACGGAAAAATAATTTAGAGCATGGCCGCCTTCGTCGCTGTCGGAATAGCAATCTACTTGATATACGAGGGAAAAGTACTTTCCCTCCTGGACTTGGGCGCAGCCACGCCATTTGTTTGTCTCAAACAGGATATCTACTTTTGCCAACGCTGGAACTTCTGCGGATACGGAGTTGTGCATACCAGATGGCTGATCGTAACTTCTCCATCGCAAGCGTCCGCCTTCATTGATCCATCCCTCAGAAAAAAAGTCCGCCGCCGAATAGTCCGTTCCATCCACAGAAACACCTGTAATGAGGAGCTCTGACCCCTCCGCAGCATCATTACGCTGGTCCAGGGCGGTAACGGTTATCCTTCTCTGCCCATTTGTCTGGATGATAATTACAGCACAAAATATTACTCCAATTACTGCCAGAACTGGAGCCGTTTTCTTTATTGTTACATGCAGCGGCTTTGGATACGCCAACAGTAAAATCAAGCACAGAAGCAGCGTGTTCATTAGAATTGTCAGCATATTGTCAGTACCTTCCTTAAGCATTTACACCGCTTCGGCTAGCAGTCTGATGAGATACTCAGATACCCATTTTGTTGATCTGCTCATTGATATCTTTATATCTGCCTCGGTGTACAAATAGGATCAGATTATTCCGATACCAAGACGCTATACCTGTATCGTTCTTAAAATGCTGCTTGATCTCTATGGGCCTATAAGCATGTGTGTTAAATTTTTCAATCCAGTATTCCAACGGCTGTTCGTTGATATGCCCATCGCCGTTCTGCCCAGGCTGCGCCGCAGAAAAAAGGATAACCTCCGAGGCGTTGCAGAGGCTGTCAACAAAGCCGTCCGCAGCTTCCGGGCTAAGATGCTCCGCCACCTCCAAAGACATTGCGAGATCAAACTGGCGCGCAAGCGTTATCGGATGCTCCAAATCTGCAGCAAGAAAACAATCCTGAGGAATCAAAAGCAATGATCTGGGCACATATTCTCCGTCTATACCAAGTATCTCCTGCGCCCCAAACGCCTGTGCAACCCAAAGCCAGGTTCCTGTACCACACCCAAAGTCTACAACACTTTGGTGATCCAGATTGCCCAGGAGCAGATGCAAAACTCTTTGTGCTGAATTGATGGAGTTATATTGATTATCCCAATAAAAAGACAGGTCATACGTTGCAGACGAAGAAATCAGACTTTTCATCTTGCCCGGATCTACGCCACAAAGAATATTCCATGTTTGAGATAGTTTATCACCCTTTGAGCGCGTATACCGCTCCCATGTCCAGCGTTCCACCGACTTATCTACCCGAGCTGTCATATCCTGCTCTAATTCCCAGATCCGGCCGTCCATACTCTGTGTCAGCGCCTGCTCCGCCTGCCAGATCCGGCTGTCCACGCTCTGCGTCAGCGCCTGCTC
>ERZ779637.967-NODE-967-length-14280-cov-5.818770_pt1 | contig 14280 bp, 30 predicted proteins | sample MGYA00514196_ERZ779637 | MGnify/ENA primary metagenome ERZ779637 (study PRJEB29562, sample SAMEA4376700) | mouse gut metagenome | isolation source: Cecum | study: EMG produced TPA metagenomics assembly of the A DSS colitis mouse model was used to assess the...
GCCGATTATCAATGACCTTATAGCCATAACAGGCGCATCTTCCGCTGGTAACTTCTCCGATCGAGCGTTTGTAATCTAGGACAGCCCTGATACGCTCAGAAGTACGGTCACATTCAGCCTGGTTGACGGACAGCATAATATTGATGACCATCTGGCCGTTAGCAGTGGAAGAGTCATAATTCTCGTAAATGGTTTTCCAGTAGCAGTTGTGGGCCTGCAGGATCTCCTCAGTGATATTGTAGTCTTTGATATTACGGAACCAACGATCCAGCTTAGTGACAAGGATCATGTCGATTTTGTTACGTTTGACGTCTTCCAGTAAGCGCAGCAATTCTTTCCGGTTTTTCATGGACTTGCGGGCAGAGATCCCTTCGTCAGCATAGCAGTCTACAATGGTATAGCCGTTGTTCTGGGCGTATTCCGTGAGAGCTTTACGCTGGGCCGGCAGTGAGAGGCCGTTTAAGTGCTGTTCTTCGGTACTGACACGGATATAGATGGCACATCGTTTGATTTTGGACATGGCGTAAGCCTCCTTTTAGATATTTTACTGGATGTAAGATGTTTTCATACCGGGAAGATCTGGAACTTCAACGGTAAATCCGCATTCTTTTTCTTCACAGGGATAGAAACAAGCGGGATAAGTTAATTTCATGGAAGAATCCGCCTATGGTGCTGCAGCACCGGGCTATACAGCCCGGCCTGCTTCAAAATGTCTGTATTTTGGAAAGAAGAGCTTCCTGCAATACCTGTGAAAAGTTTATTCCCATAGAAACGGCGCGGTCATTCAGCCATGACGGTATGGTTAAAGTCTTTTTTACCGCCTTTGTGTCCTTATACTGGTTAATGTCGCACGATACAAGGGAGGAAAATCCGTCAGCCGCGTGAATGGAAGAAATATCGGAGGGAGAAGCAATATTATCTCCATGTTCTAACAATGACAAAAGATATCCGGTAAGTGCTTCTTGTGCCATTTCCATAGCTTCAGGAATGGTGGAACCGTAGGTATTGCATCCTTTCAGATCGGGAAATTCCACCCAGTAGGATTCATCTTCTTTGTGGAAGATGGCGGGATATACAAATAACATAAAAAACCTCCTTTTTACTTTTTTGAAAGGCGGAGCTATTTCAGCCCCGCATCCTTCAAAATTTGATGTAGCAGACCGGTAGGAACATCTTTTCCATGCACGGGAACTGAAACGGTCATACCCTCTTTTCTGAAAATATGGTGGCTTCCGTTGATTCTGTCAAGTTGCCAGCCATTTTTCTTTAAGAGTTTAATAAGATCCCTGTCTTTCATGTTCCACCTCCTTACAGAAATAGCATAACACGTATTGTACGTATTGTAAAGGGGCTAAGCATATAGAAAAAAAGAAACTACAGAAGACAGCTTCTGCAGTTTCTTTTTATATGCATTTCGATGGACGAAACACATTCCCTTTTACGGTATCTATACTAACATATCCGTGTAATTATAAGAAGTGCGAAGTGGCGTGCAAAAGAGTTAGAAACATCTTTTACATGGTTCGTATCCTTGCCCTTTTAATTCGTCAACAGACTGATTCGACGTTGCGTAGTTATGTGGAGCGATTGTGGCGACAGAAGAGCATGTTGGATGATGAATTTTCATTGTGTTTGTATTTAAGACATAAGTAGCGGTAGTTTCCTGCTGTTCTGCATTATCATAGGTGTTAAAGTTATCACTGTTGCCATCTCCGGGGGTGGACTGAGATACAGAAAGCGATGCATCAGACGATTGTGTGCTGGCATCGGCAGTAGTATTATCAGCAATTGTGATATCTGGCGCAGGTTCTTCAACTGGATCGGGCTGTGAAGCGGACTCAGCGGGGATATCTGCAACAGTTTCGGAATCGGGCTGAATTTCTTCGGAATCAGCCTGAGATACAGTATAGGTAATAGAATCACCACTATTTATGATATCTCCGATGCCAACGTCTATTCTTCCGGAGTCATCAAGCTGTCCATAGGTGGCAACTATCGATGAGCAGCCTGCAAATACTAGTCCGGTTCCATCATCACAGACAACGGTAAACCAGGTATTATCTAAACCTTCAACATAAGTGCAGAGATCAGAATATTCTTCCTCATTCATGTTTTCTAATTCATTTTTGGGAATTTCAATATAAGCGCGCTCGCCAATCGTATCAGTTCCAAAACCGTTTGTTACGTCTGCAAAATGGACAGGATAGCCGAGAATGCTATTCAGATCAGCGGAATTACTCTCAGGCTCAGTTGATTCAGGCGCTTCTGCAGCTTCCGGAGTTTCAGACAAGGGTTCTGCTTCATCAGCAACTGTAGTAGTTTCAGCCTCGGACAATGATGATGAGGTTTCCTCAGAAGATCCGCAAGCGGTTAAGAGAAATGTGCAGGACAATAGCGCAAAGATTAGTCTTTTCATCATTAATAATTCTCCTTTGTAATTTTTATTTAGATTAAAAGTAAATGCTCGTCAAAAATAATATAGTACAAAAATAGTCATAGTACAACATAATTTACTATATTTGCAAAATAAAGCGCATAAAAACATAATTTCCAAAAATTACCAATTAAAAAATAATAAATGTAGTATATAATCAACTTAAAAGGTATGTACTATTTACTACATATCATGTTGAAATATAATATAAAAAAATATAAAATTACATGTCTAGGGCGTGTGGGAATTTTGTGGAAGTGTATTAAGGGAACTATTAAACAAGTAAGTTGAAAGAATGAGAGGGTATGCATATGGAGTACAAAAGACTAATAATGGTTATGATTAGAGCAATTAAAGAGGACGATGTTATATTTTTGCAATATATATACACGATAATTAAGAAGCATGTTGAAGCTGCAGGTATCGCTATTAATTGGGAAAAACCTGGTGAATAGCAGGAAAAGAGAGAAGAATCAAGGTTCTTCTCTCTTTTCAAGGTATCCTCTGATTACGTCATCAGCATATCCCTCAATGACTTTTTTAGAACGCGGATCGAGGCGTTCATATTTCAAGAGTAATTCTTTCACTAGTGTATAAATGGAATTATCACACTTTATGTCTTCCAGTACATTGGAGATGGCAGCAGCCGTCTCATCTTCCGGGGGAAGTTCCTGAAACATATCGCCATCACCAGCGCGAAGCCAAAGTTCGTTAACTTTAAATTCGCGGCAGATATCAGAAACAGTCCGATCCGATGGATTTTTTGCGCCAGTTTCTACTTGGGCTATAAAATTTCTCGATAATCCAATCTTTGATGAAAATTCATCTTGTGTTAAATCCAAAACCTTTCTTAAGATCTTAACTCGTTCGTTCATATAATTTACCTCCGCAAATTCATCATATCAACAAAAAGTCCCTAAGTCAACAATAAGTTATTGACAATGCGCCCCTGGGGGACTATAATATGTTCACAAGTAAACAGAATAAGGAGGTGTAAGGCATGAAAGACGGTTACGACTGGGTTAATTCTGGCAATGATCAGCCTCATAATGATGGCAGCGGGTATATACTGCCAATCATTGTAAGTCTGGCAACAACAATCATTTTTAATTATTTAGCAGGCCTGTTATAAGAAACAATTTTCTGGCGCGTGACCAGATGGAGCAGAAAGAAGTTTTAGAGAGGGAAAAGCCTTAACTTAACAGAGGGAAGGCCTAAGTAAATGACATTGCTTAACGGAGGGAAGGCTTAAGTAAATGACATTGGGAGGTGAACGGAACATGTATAAACAAAAAAAGTGGAAGAATACAGAACTTGAGAAGAAAACGCATTTATTATGTAGGACAAACAAGAAGGAAAACAATGATGTAGAGATAATTATAAGCGGAGATGGTGCAGAGGATATAGCAGCAGAACTCAGGTTAACGCTTCAAAAGGTTAGGCGAAAACGAGAGTTAAGCTACTATATAGCAATAAGAAAATAAAGTTACTTAAGGCTAGATATGAATTTACCGATTTTGGCTTGAAGATTTCTGCATTCGATAGATGAAGCATTTATATCATCAAGAGTTTCACTGTCATAGGACTTATCAGAAGAACAAATTTTAAAAAATTCAAGTGCATTAGTAAGAGCATGATGTACTGTCGACAGTTCTTCCAGAGTTAGACCGTAACAGACTTTATCTTCAATGGTACAACACGTATCTCTGGTGACTGATTCAACTTCTTCATAGTCTATTTCACATTCTTCGTCTGGATTAATAGCGTAGAATGAAAGACTTGTTAAAAACTCATCATCACCAGAGAGTTCAGTGATATTGGCAAAAAACATACCATCATTGATGATTTCCATGGTGCGGTCCATTATGTCGAATAAATGATAAACAGCCATAAAAAAACTCTCCTTTCATAAATACTCAGCTCAAGAATGAACCTGTAAGGAGATTGTACCACATTAATAAGAAACAGCACAAGGAAAGAGGTGAATGAGGTGTTAAAAACTAAAGAACAAGAAATTAAGAGCATTGCGGAAAAAGCGGTACAGATGAAGCCACAGAGCATCCGTACACTGATATTCGCGGCGGACATTCTGCTGGCGCGTGACCAGATGGAGCAGAAAGAAGTTGAAACGGATGCCATGGCTGGAACATAAGGCAAGTTGTACAACCAGTAGCACATAAAATTTAACGGAGGTGAACATATATGCAGGAAAAGCAATTTGATATGGAAGTCACTGACGAGAGAGCAGATTACATGAAACGGCAGCTGCTCAGGCTGTACGCGGATCAGTTAGGGATGGACGTAGTGAGCGTGACCGTTACACCTAAGCCCAGAAAAGAGGGAACCGCGTGAGCGGTCCCATGGAGGACAAGCCTATGGCATACATAGCATTTATAGCGATCCTGTTCGGGGCGGCCGGGATCGCCGGAGGGATCGAGGCAGAGAACACGGCCGGGACCATAGCCGCGGCGGCGATCCATGTCGGCGGGATCATTGCAATGTATGCGGCGGCTCGGAAGGAACAGAAGGAAGGAGGTGCAGATATGCAGGAAGAATACGGACTGCAGGTCATAGCAGAGGGCAGTTTTACGGATGAGGGCTATAGCATCAGGACAGTCACGATCCGTTTAAACGGTGCCGCAATGGATGGCTACATCATGTCTGGCAAGTGGAATATCGGAGATGTATATGAGACAAGCGCGGAGTATAAAGAGTACATCCGTAAAAAGGAATTAGCCCGTAAAGAGTGGGAAAAGAAAATACTCGGTATGCTCGGCATTGAGGAGGAGGCAGGATGTTCAATCACGAGGGCATTAAGCGAGATATTCACGGTGGTGCAGGTCCGGCAGGACAAGCCTGATGCACAGGGGGATGAGCCATGCTGACAGCGGAGCAGATCAGGGAGAAGATATTCCGCAGTGCGGAGGAGTTTAACCGGTACTACTGGCAGAAACAGTGGAGCCGGGCAAAACATGCATATGACAGAGCAAGCATGATGGCGGTATTCATGGAACTGCCGGAGACAGACATGGCCGCCCTTTTCGGAAACCGTGCCTACAGGGATGATGACAGCGGGCCGGCAGAGAAGGGGCTGTTTGACGAAGAGCTTGTAATCCGTGCCTACGATGAATGCATCAGGAATAACCAGACATATGAAGTAAAGCCTTATCCGGGGAATCCTGCCACAACGCAGGATTACTGTTCCGATGTCTGGACAAGGAAGGGCGCGGCACACTCGCCCTATGAGGTATACAGGAGAGCATGAGTTGCACCGGTGCAACAGGAAGGAGGAACTGTATGAAGTTATATGAACTACTGAAGATGGTACAGGGGGATGTCAGGATATATGAGTGGATACCGGGGGCGGATATCCTGAGATTGTCAGAGCCTTGTATCAGGGATTTATATGCAGGGAGCGTGGATACAGTGCCGGAAAAGCTCCTGCAGCGGGAACTCCGTTTTATACATGGAGCGCTGGTGGATAGTGAAATGGGGATGGTAAATATCTTGCTGAAGGAAGAACAGCAGGAAGGAGGCACCGCATGACATTAAAAGACCTGCAGGACGTGCTGTGCGGGAGGGTGATGCTGTACGAAGATACACCGGAACTGGGATTTTTAAATCAGGACCTGTACTGCGGAATGAGCCAGGAAATGCCGGACGGGATGCTGGACAGGGAAGTCCTTCTCGTGTCACCGGCTGCCAGGTGCGGGACGGGTGCGGCGATCGACATACAGCTTAAACCGGAGCGTAAAAAAGTGCATAGAAAAAGCCCCGCATAGCGGAGCAGTTTCCGGTCCCTGGTGGAACCATCAGCCTATAAACAGGATACCACCAGGGGCCGCAGAAGTCAAGAAAAACCGTGATTTTCTGCGGCTTTCACAAACAATTAAGGTATTAAAGTTAGCGATAACGTGGAAGTAATATTACAAGAGTAAGAAGGTGGTATCAATTTACAGGAAAAAGACATATGACACAGGCGTCATACGGATCATAGAAAAATGCTATCCGGGGAACTATGGAGGGAAGGGGCAGAAGAGGGAGAAAAAAAAGAAGAAGACGCCGGAGGACATGGCAAAACAGAATTACAGGAACCGGTGCCGGAAAGTGCAGATCCTGATCCTTTTCAACTTCCGCCCCGGGGACTGGCACCTGGTCCTGAAGTATGCAAAGGACAAGAGGCCGGGGAGCTATGAGGAGGCCGTGAAGCAGAGACAGGATTTTATAGGGAAAGTCAGAAAGGCATATAAAAAGGCCGGGATTTCTTTTAAGTGGATCGCCGTCACGGAGCGGGGAAAGCAAAGACAGGTGCTCCACCACCACCTGATCATAGAGGACATTGACGTCGGCGGGATCAGGACCGCGAAGCTGGTGAAAGAGCTATGGAGATACGGCGGGCATTTCTTTTCATCGCTGTATGAGGACGGGGAGTATGAAGACCTGGCGGAATATATCGTCAAGGCGGAGACAAAAGAGGAGTGCGGCTGGTGCACGTATTCCAGGAGCCGGGGTAACCTGGTGATGCCGGAGCCGAAGGTGGAGACCATATATCACCGGCGATGGCGTAATCCACCCGTGGCGCCAAAGGGCTGGTACGTGGTGGAGGATTCAGTCTGGAACGGCAAAAACCCTGTGACAGGCTGTCCGGTGCAGCACTACACCCTGAAAAAGCTGGTAACGACCAGGAAAGGGGATGACAGCGGATGAACGTGAACATCTACATAGAGACATCATTCAAAGGCCCGGCAGTAAAACGGGCGGCCGGCGCGTGGATCGTGGAGTACATAGGGCGGGATGGCACACCGAACACCAGGGGCGGCCTGATCTACACCGGCCGGACCAGCGAAAATGACCTGGCGCTGTGCCTCATAGAAAAGGCATTTTCGATCCTGACAAAAACCTGCTGCGCCGTAGTATTTACTGAATGCGGGCACGTTTTGCGGACCATGCAGAACCACTGGCTTGCCCGGTGGCGGAAAAACGGCTGGATTAACGGCAAAGGGAAGCTGATCCGCAATGCCGGGGCATGGAACCGCTGCGCGGACCTGTTTGACCACCATATGACCGAGTGGACAGACCAGTGGCATACATACAGGCAGGAGATGCAGCGCAGGATCAGGAAGGAACTGGACCTGGAACACGCATTTGAGCATGAGGAGATCGTGGTGGAGGAGTGGAACACACCGAAGCGGGGGAGGGCAGAACGAAAACAAGGGTGAAGCATGATGAGGATAGGAGAATGAAAATAGCACTGATTGACGTAGACGGGCACAACTTCCCTTCACTGCCGCTCATGAAGATCTCTGCATACCACAAGCAGCGAGGTGACATCGTAGCCTGGTATGATCCGCTGACAGCGTGGAAGAATCCCCCCGATCGGGTATATATGAGCAAGGTCTTTACGTTCACACCGGATTACCCGCATCCGGTAAATGCTGGTGAGGTCATAAAAGGCGGGACAGGCTACAGCTATCCGGATGGAAAGCCGGATTTGCCAGATGAAATAGAACATATATTTCCGGACTACCATCTGTACAGGAAACAGGTATTCGTGCCGGAAGAGAAAACCGGGGACGAAGAAACAGGCCGCTATGAGACAGTGGACATGTATCCGGACACGGCATATGGTTTTTTGACGCGCGGCTGCCCGCGGGGGTGCGATTTCTGTATCGTAAAGAGCAAAGAGGGACGGCTGAGCCACAAAGTAGCCGATCTGTCAGAGTTCTGGAATGGACAGAAGAATATTGTACTGCTCGATCCCAACTTTTTTGCCTGTAAAGACTGGAAAGACCTTTCCCGCCAGCTGATAGACAGTAACGCGTGGGTAGATTTTTCACAAGGGTGCGATATCCGCATAATGACGAAAGAAAAAATTGGTTACCTGCAGGAGATGAAAATAAAGCAGATACACTTTGCATGGGACCAGTACGAAGACAAAGAAATTATTGTACCAAAATTTGAAGAATTTAAAAGGCTGACAGATTGGGATTACCGGAAAATGGGTGTTTATATTCTGACAAATTTTAACACAACGATAGAACAGGATTTGGAGCGGATTTACATATTACGGGACTTGGGATTTTCACCATATGTGATGATTTTTAATAAACAGGAAGTACCGAAAGGACATATACTGCGGCGCATGCAGCGGTGGGCAAATTCGCGGGTAGCCTTTAATGCGGTAAAGGATTTTAAAAACTTCAAATAGACAAGGGAATAAATGCTTACCCTGGCCACTGAAACAGAGAAAGGGAAAAAAGCCATGATGAAAATACCGAAGAGGCATTGGTGTAACAGGGCAGCAGGATCACGGCGCAGCAGACAGAAAACGGCGAAGATACTTCACCGGCTGCTGACGGTGGAAATGTATCTGGATCCGCAGACGATGCACCTGCAGCCAGCACAGGAGACAGAAGCCGGAAAGGAGATGCGGAAGGTGCTGCAGGTTTTAAAGGAGAGCAGCAGTATCTGCAGAAACTGAGTCAGAAAAAGACGGAATGGGGATAAAGAAATGGCACGAACGAAAATTGTACCGCAGGAAGGGCTGCTAAGTGACCTTGAGTACACAAGCGTAATAGTAAGCTACTCGAACGGGATCGACAGCACAGGGGCGTTGTACTGGGCTGTTAAGAATTTTCCAAAAGAAAAAATATATCTTCTCTACTGCGACACGGGGTGCGAATATCCGGAAAACATATCATTGTTTTACAGGGTGGCGGCGTTCATGGGAGTCAAGTCTGTCCTGTTATCGGATACCAGAGGATTTTTAGGACTGCTCCTGAATGAGCGGCTTAAGTTTCCGGACATGAAAAACCGCTGGTGCACTGCCTATCTGAAAACAGCGGTAACGGATAAATGGATACGCCAGAACAGGCAGCAGTTAGGTGCAAAGTGCTTATTTGTATCCGGAGAGCGCAGAGACGAAAGCACAGGGCGGGCAAAACTGCCAGAACTGGAATACCACAGCACAACGCTTAAAACAACGCGGGTAGCAGATTTTACATGCCACTGGTACAGGCCGTGCCTGGATTACGAAAAAGGCAAAATGTTTGAACAGGGCAGAGAACTTAAACTGGATCCGCACCCGTGTTATGAATACGTCGGCAGATGCAGCTGTATGTTCTGCATGTTCATGCCGGAGCGGCACGCCGCGGAGAACATAAGGAGATATCCGGAAATGGCGGCTGAATATGTGCGGGCGGAAATGAAGATACAGCATACATGGAAAAAAGCAAAAAGCCTGCAGAGCGTTTTTAATGAGTGCATGGATATAGACGACGTGGATGAGGATATACAGCAGGAATTTAGGCAGATGAGCCTGTTTGACAAGTCAGGAAGCGGGAAAGGAGAGCGATATGCCTGATTTTGGATACTACAACATGGATTGCATGGAAGGCATGAAGGATTTCCCAGACAAATATTTTGACATTGCCGTGTGTGACCCTCCATATTTTTCAGGACCGGAAAAGAGGAAGTATTACGGAGGGAAGATCAGCCCGATCGGCGTAAAGCGGCGCTATTACAGACCATCGGCAGAATGGAAAATACCGGACAGGGCATATTTTAATGAAGTGTTCCGGGTATCAAGGCATCAGATTATATGGGGCTGTAACTATTTTGATTATCATTTCGGACCGGGGCGCATCATATGGGATAAATGCAATGGTGCAAGCAGTTTTTCCGACTGTGAGATTGCATACTGCAGCCTGCATGATTCCGTCAGATTGTTCCGGTATATGTGGAACGGGATGATGCAGGGGAAGTCAATTGAAGAAGGGTACATACAGCAAGGCAACAAGAAACTGAATGAAAAGCGCATTCATCCCACACAGAAGCCGGTGAATTTGTACCGGTGGATTGCCCAGAAGTATATACAGCCGGGGTGGAAGGTGCTTGACACACATGTAGGCTCTGCCAGCAGCCTGATCGCGTATAACGAATACGGGATTGAATATACGGGATATGAGATTGACCCGGAGATGTATCTGTTATCGAACAGCAGGAGAGCGGAGAGCAGATCAGATTTGCATAAGGAGGAGCAGCTATGAGCGTAACAGAGGAAAGGCTGGAAGGGACGAAGATCCTGAACGGGGCATGTATATACTGCGGGCAGATATACCAGCTGGAAACCACAGGGATATGTACAGAGGAACAACTTGACCGATGGGCAACAGAAAAATGTGACTGCGGGGGAGCGAAGGAGGAGAGAAGGAAGGCAAAGACCGAGGAGGCTGCAAAGGACAATATTGAAAAACTGTTCCGTGAAAACTATCCGGAGGCAGCAGATATCATGCGGGAATGCGTAGATCCGGTTATCAGGTACAAGATTTCGAGCATCACCATCGATACAGGTTCGGGGATCAAAGGGAAAGTAAGCTTGACAGGCAAAGGAATGGTCAAGGTTGAAAAAAATGTCAGCAGAAAGACCAGTTTGGAGGCGTGACCATGGCAAAAGGACACAGATGTACCAGAAAGCTGCAGTTCAGCCAGAAGACCCGCCGCCTGATCCATGAGCGTGACCATGGGGAATGCATCTTCTGCGCCATGGGCTACCACATGGAATACATATCCGGACGGATCCCGGAAAAGGATATCATGCATTTCATCCCCAGGTCACAGATGGGCCTGGGGATCGAGGAGAACGGAGCCCTTGGGTGCCGGGAGCATCATGAACTGCTGGACAACGGCAACAAAGGGCTCCGGCCGGAAATGCTGGAACGTTTTGAGGTGTACCTTAAGTCATTCTACCCTGATTGGAGCAAGGACAGGCTGGTGTACAGAAAATATGATTTTTAATGGAGGGCGATGATGGGACGGAAAAAAAGCACTTTTGAGGAATTTAACAATGCTGCCATCCGGGAAGGCGTCACATACGCGGAGGCACAGATGCGCGAGACCAAAGGTAAGCTTGAAAGGATCCGGGCACCGAGGACGGAAGACGGGGAGCCGGTCTACATGAAGGTGTCGGCACGGAGAACGCAGGACATGCTGGGGAAGGCAAGAGTGGAGGTAAACGATGGGAAAATACAGACCTGAGATAATTAAAGGGAAAGTGCATGATACAGGCTGGCCGATCGACGGACACACACTCCTCTTATCCTCATGGGATTATGATAACTACGAGGACTGGCATCTTCATGACTGGCCGGAGGAGGCTGACCGTGCGGTGATGGAGACTATGTATATCACAGAGACGGCAGCAGGCATGTGCCTGTATGATACGTTGAAGGAGTTTGAGGCGGAATGGGAGGAGTGGGAGCCGGAAGGGAGCTTCTGCATCCCCAGAGACAAAGTCGAGATCCTTAAAGTTATCCAGGAAAAAAAAGGAGGGCGGGCATGAGGCCGACGTGTGAGATTATCGCAGATGTAAAAGATGAAAAAGAAGTAACATATGAAGAACTGAAAATGGCATGTCTGGTGCAGAGCTTTCTTTTGTTTAAATACCAGCAGGATGTAAGCAGGCTCTTAGAAGGCGGGATATCGGCGGATTTGACAAGACAGACATGGTATTCAGACAAAAAGACATCATCAGCAAAATCAGGAATTTCATCTGCATACTGGACAGGAATAAAGGCGGATCCGGTAAAGTTTTTAGGACAGGGTAATATTCCAGGGACAGAGGAATATCGGGCGAGGTATGCTTTGTCAAAAAACATGCTTGAAAAATTTGTGGAGAAAAAAGAATGATCGTCTGGTATTTATGCTAAAAGATGGGAAGATACTATGCAGTATAAACCATTTTGATCCTGAAAGGAGATAAAAGCTTTATGAAGAACGCAGGTGTAGCCCGCAGACTCGATGATGTAGGAAGGATCGTTATACCAAGGGAGATCAGGAAGATGCTTGGGATAAAAAGCGGCGATCCCATTGAATTCTTTCTGCGCGGGAATGAAATAGTACTGAAAAAATATGGCGTATCAGCCGGAATGGAAAGACTCGTGGAAAGGTTCAACGATGAGTTTTCACATGTTGAAAACAGCATGGACAGGGAAACTGCTGATAAGATCCGGCAGCATATCAGAGCTCTGCAGGAACTGTTGGGCGATATAGAGGAGGGAAAATGATGGGAAGGGTATTACCGATCTTATTTAACACGGAGATGGTGCGGGCGATCCTGGACGGGAGAAAGACGGTAACAAGACGGGTGGTCAAAAAACAGCAGTGCTTGCTGCTGGGTAAGTGTGAGCCGTCAGAAATATCGAAATCGGAATTTCTGCCGTATAACAGCATGTCGATGAAAGAATATTTGTCTGGTACATATAAGTCGCCATACAAAGCGGGAGATACACTGTATGTACGGGAAACGTGGAATTTTGTTTACGAAATGGATGATTTTGATCGGCCAATATATGAAACAGGAGGCTATGTATATTACGCGGATGACCCCATGCCTTTTTCACACTGGGTTGATACAGGTACAGGGGATCATAAAGATCGGATGCCGTGGCGACCGTCCATACATATGCCAAAAGAGGCAGCGAGGATCTGGTTGAAGGTGACAGGTGTGCGGGTGGGACGGCTGCAGGATATGAACGGACAGGATATCTTACGGGAAGGTGTTAACTGTCATGTGCACCCAGAAGCGCATTATTTTGACGGGAACCAGAAAATGATGTTTGCAGAGCTCTGGGACTCCACGATCAGGAAATCAGAATTAAAGCGGTACGGCTGGGAAGCGAACCCGTGGGTATGGGTAATAGAATTTGAGCGATGCGAGAAGCCGGAGTAGCAAAAATACGGAGAGGTGTATATGGAGAGATTAACAATCAGAAACAGCGAAGGGCTCGGAGTCTTGAAGCAGCCATATCAATGTGAAAGGTGCGGGGATCTGCAATGGAGCCTGCCTGATCTGGGGAACGGCAGCCCGACCGACCGTCTTGCAGAATATGAGGATATAGGACTTTCCCCTGTACAGATCAAAGAGGTTGACAGACTGTATGCAGAAAAATGTAAGGAACTGACAGAACTGCAGAGAAGTTATTTATCCGGGATGGAACTGGCACAGATATGGGCTGGGATGGAAAAATTTAAAGAATATCGGCGCTTAGAGGAACAAGGAAAACTGCTGAGACTTCCTTGTGCTGTGGGGGATACGATATATGTGATACCGAGCAATGTAAACTATAAATTAAACATCATTAGTGGACATAGTGAAAATAACCGGGTATATGAGCAGGTTGTGGACAGGATAGAAATAGGGAAATACGGCTATTTATTATCAACATGTGATGGCATGGCAAGCGTCGTCGAAGAATCTTACAAGGCAACGTGGTTTTTAACCAGAGAAGAAGCCGAAGCAGCGTTAAAGAAACAGGAGAATGTAAGGGAAAATGAAGCATAGTTTTTCTCTGAGATACAGTTATTGTCTGTGCCGGAATTTTTGATTAGAACTGTGGAAAATAAACGGAGGGAAAAAGAGAAATGGAAAAATTGACAACATGTGAAGAATTAGCGATGAAGACTATATGGGATGCCAGTGAAGAACTGAGCATGATGGAGATCGTGCAGAGAGTAAATGATAAATACTGTAAAGAGTGGAAGCCGCAGACCGTATCAACGTTTTTGGCGCGTCTGGTGCAGAAAGGATATCTGCAGTCATACCGGAAGGGGAGAGTATTCTTCTATCAGGTACTTGTTCCGCTGGAAGAGTACAGAGGGCAGCAGGCGGAGGAGTTTGTGAAGTTCTGGCATTTTGATAAGGCAGATGAGTTTCTGCGTACACTGATGATGTCCAGGACACTGAGCAGGAGTGAGATTGATCATATCAGAAGATTGGTGGTGGAAGGATGAAAAAATATGAACTGACAGGGGAGACAAAGATTTGGTGTGGGCACACTATGCACCGC
>ERZ779637.970-NODE-970-length-14184-cov-19.601246_pt1 | contig 14184 bp, 12 predicted proteins | sample MGYA00514196_ERZ779637 | MGnify/ENA primary metagenome ERZ779637 (study PRJEB29562, sample SAMEA4376700) | mouse gut metagenome | isolation source: Cecum | study: EMG produced TPA metagenomics assembly of the A DSS colitis mouse model was used to assess the...
TCACAGGTCATGTAGAATTTACCGTTTCATATGGAAGTTAGTTTTACAATTCAGGCACAGACACATTTGTGAATTATAATTTTAAATTCTACCCATACACCTCTTATGTAGAACTTAGTCTTTCACACGAAAGGTTTACTCTTTCACACACCTATTGATAACCGCATCGTTTTTCCGTATCCTCTTTACTGTTTCCCGGCAGCGCTAAAGGAGGTCTGTTATGTCGAATCTTATACCCGGAAACCATAAACATCTTACCCTGGAAGACAGGCAGTTTATTGAACAGTCTCTTAACAGCCAGCTTTCCTTTCGTGAGATCGCAAAGTATCTCTGCAAGGATCCTCATAAGCTTTCGCCGCAGAAGGGATCCCCTTTTTCATTTTCTTATTGATGTTTGCGTTTGCCTTGATATGGGTCCCGTCCATAAACACAACTTCCGGGGAAAGATAACCGCTCTTTTGTGCTTCAAAAAGTATCCATGTGAAAACTTTTTCTATGGTGTCCTCGCTGAAACGGTGCCTGAAGTTATAACTGATGGTGGCAAAATGAGGGACCGGTTCATTGAGCAGATAGCCAAGGAACCACCGGTATGCGATGTTCATGTTGATCTCTTCTACGGTACGCCGCAGGGACGGGATCCCATAAAGGTGCTGGATGAGCACCATCTTAAACAGGACCACGGGATCAACGCTGGGACGCCCGTTATCTGCACAATAAAGATCTTCCACGAGATCATAAATATGAGTAAAATCCACGGCGCAGTCGATTTTCCGTAACAGATGGTCCTGCGGAACAAGCCCCTCAAGGCTGACCATTTCCAGTGTATTTCTTTCCGATTTCTCTTTTATCAGCATATCCTCACCTCTGTTTTTATTGTATCAAAAAAAGCCAGCTTTTGCTGACCTTTTTTGACAGTCTGACTCCGCAGGTTTTCCTGCGGAGTTTTTCTGCTTTATTAACATTTCAGGTTATTTGAGTTATAATATATTTTGAGCTGCACAGATTTGCAATATATAAGAATGGAATTGCAGTCAGGATTTCGCATAATGTAACGAATTGGTATGAAAAATTTGCAGTAGATAGGGCAGGATAAAGTGGCTGAAAACGTGATATAGTATATATGATTCTGGGGGATTTAAATGGAAATAATAAGCTTTGAAGACGGCACAATCATTGAACAGGGAAGGGGCAGTTTTGACGATTACTGTGTATATGTAACGCGACCCGGGGAAAGAAAATTTGCGCCCAGAGATGTAATATACTTCTCATTCTTTATCGAAAAAGCGAGGAAGTATTCCGCGAAGAAAATTTATGATGACTATGTAAAGATATACGAGAGGACTACGGCGCGGATCGATCAAACTGTTTTTGACATGATAAAGGAGATGGGCTTGTCTTACGATGAGGAAGACAGATTGGATTTTTGTGTGTGGTATTCCGTGATTTATCTGGGAATGGTTGCGGAGGAGCTGAAAGCCCGTGCAGTACTAAAAAAGCGGATAAAAAGACTCGGCATGCATCAAATTCTTTTTGAGGGAATGTCAGCGGAGAAGGCAGCAAAGTTTAGTATCGGAAAGAAGGTTCCACAGCTAGAGCCGCTGTGCAGAGAGAGAGGATTTTAGAATGAGTCATTCAAGTATCGCTCCTTTTGTAAAATGGGCGGGCGGAAAGCGTCAGCTTCTGTCGCAGATTAAGGAGAGAATGCCTGAAAAATATAATAACTATTATGAGCCGTTTGTTGGGGGCGGCGCGGTAATATTTGAACTGCTGCCGGCGAACGCGCTGATTAATGATATCAACAAGGCTTTGATAAATACATATAAACAGATATGTAACGCGCCGGAGGCGTTTCTGGCGGCTGTGAACAGGCTTGACGCGGAGATGTGGGAGAACGGCAGGGATTACTATTATTCGGTCAGAGAGCGCTATAACGACAAGCTGATGAAAGCGGCGTATGATGCGGAGCTGGCGGCTTTGTTTGTATTTATCAACAAGCATTGCTTTAACGGTCTGTACCGTGTCAATGCGAAAGGGCTTTTCAATGTGCCATATAATAACAGCCGCAGAGCATCCGTCGATGAAAATGCCATCAGGGAGACTTCGGAATATCTGCGGGGAGTAACCATTATTGACGGAGATTTTGAAGCCGCCTGTAAGGATGCGGAGAAAGGTGACTTTGTGTTTATTGACAGTCCTTACGCGCCGTTAAATCCTACTTCTTTCGAGTCGTATACAAAAGAGGGCTTTGATCTGGAAAGTCATAAGCGGCTTGCGAAGTTATTTGATGAGTTGACGGACAGGGGCTGTTTCTGTATGCTTACAAACCATAACACGGAATTGATAAATGAGCTGTACGGCAGGAAAGGCTACAGGATGGATGTGGTAAGCGTCAAGAGAAGCATTAATTCAGACGCATCCAACAGGGTTGGCGAAGAAGTAATTATATGCAATTATTGAGGAAGCCGGGACGATGGAGAACTTATTTACAAAGAAAGTGCCGCTATACTTTGAGACAGACGAATGGCAGCTGATATCGGGAGATTCCTTCAAAGTGCTGGCAAAAATGGAACCAGAGTCTGTCGATATGATATTTGCGGATCCGCCCTATTTTTTGAGCAATGATGGCTTTACCTGTCAGGGCGGCAGGATGGTTTCGGTGAATAAAGGCGCATGGGACAAGCTTTCGGAAAGCGGAAACAGCGTCGAGGAAAAGCATAAGTTTAACAGACGGTGGATTAGGTTGTGCAGGAAAGTACTAAAGCCGAACGGCACGATTTGGATATCGGGAACGCTGCACAATATATATTCGATCGGTATGGCGCTTGAGCAGGAAGGCTTCAAGATAATCAATAACATAACATGGCAGAAAACAAACCCGCCGCCAAACTTGGCGTGTCGGTGTTTCACGCATTCTACGGAGACCATTTTATGGGCAAAGAAGAATGATAAGAAGTCCCGGCATTTTTTTGACTATCAGAAGATGAAAGAGATGAATGACGGCAGGCAGATGAAGGACGTGTGGACGGGCGCATTGACCAAACCTTCAGAGAAGATCGAAGGGAAACACCCGACGCAAAAGCCGGAGTATCTGCTTGAGAGAATCGTGCTGGCATCCACGGAGGAAGGTCAGGTTGTCATGGATCCCTTCTGCGGTTCCGGCACTACCGGAGTAGAGGCTGTGCGGCTTCGACGGAAGTTTATTGGAATAGATATAAGTGAAGAATACTTGGAGATTTCCAGGAGAAGGTTTGAGAAAGAGGCAGGGCATGGCGGATAGGGTAATTTTGTCTGCCGGATAATCTTTTCGTCAACTTCTGTTGTTTTTTTATTGCTTTTTTCAAATTCCATGCTATAATTTTGGGTATGGGGATATAGCTCAGTTGGGAGAGCGATACGTTCGCAACGTATAGGTCAGGGGTTCGAGTCCCCCTATCTCCACTTTGGAAGCATAGCTCAGCCGGGATGAGCGTTCGCCTCACACGCGAGAGGTCATGGGTTCGAGCCCCATTGCTTCCATTACTTTATAAGAAGGAAGTCGGAATGACGGTGCCATTCCGGCTTCTTTGTATAGACGGGGGATACTATGACGAAGCAAAAAAAAGTCATCAAAGAGTATATTCTGATCACGGTCGCGGTAATCCTTATGGATATCGGCGTCTATGTCTTTAAGTTTCCGAACAACTTTTCCTTCGGCGGGGTTTCGGGTCTGGCGGTTGTGGTAACACACTATACGCCCTTTACGGCATCCCAGATCAACCTCATCATCAATATGATACTTCTGGTATTCGGTTTTCTGTTTCTGGGAAGGAATTTCGGGGTCAAAACGGCATATGTGACAGTGGTGTCATCTTTGCTGCTGAACCTGATGGAGGCGCTGTTCCCTATGAGCGCGCCGCTCACCAATGAGACAACGCTGGAACTTTTTTATGCCATTGCGCTGCCGGCTTTGGCGTCAGCCCTGCTCTTCTATGAGAATGCCTCGGGCGGCGGCACGGATATCATAGCTATGGTATTGAAGAAATATTCTACCATGGACATATCGGCGGCGCTTATGGCGGTGGACGCTATTATCGTGGTGGTGGCATGTTTTGCCTTTGACACGAGGACGGGGCTCTTTTCCATCTGTGGTCTGATGGCGAAGTCGCTTGTGATTGACAAGGCGATTGAGCGCATGAAGCTGAGCAAATATTTTACGATTATATGCAGCAAGCCGGAGCCGATCTGCGATTTTATTATGAAGGATCTGCACCGAAGCGCAACGGTTTACAAGGCGGAGGGAGCTTACACACACAAGGACAGGGTGGTCATTCTTACGGTTATGGACCCGAAGCAGGCGGTGCTTTTAGAGAGACATATTCAGAGCGTAGATCCGGAGGCGTTTCTCATGGTGACTAAGAGCAGCGAGATTATGGGAAAGGGATTTAAGAGGTATATCTGAAGATGGCGGTACATGTAAAGAATATGACCACGGGAAAGCCCGGGAAACTGATTCTGGCTTTTTCCCTTTCCCTTGTGGCGGGCAATGTCTTTCAGCAGTTATACACCGTGGTCGATACCATGGTGGTCGGGAAATATCTCGGTGTGAGCGCGCTGGCGGCGCTGGGTGCCTCGGACTGGCTGAACTGGCTGATGCTTGGCGTGATACAGGGACTGACGCAGGGGTTTGGCATCAGGATGGCGCAGGAGTTCGGTGCGAACAGAACGGATGATTTGAAAAAGAGCGTGGGGAGCGCGGCAGTGCTGTCCATGCTTTCTGCTTTTGTGCTGGTGGCGGCAGGACAACTGTTTGCAAGACCCGTGCTGACGCTTTTGCAGACGCCGCAGGAGATTCTCCCGTATTCGGTTCTCTATCTGCGAATCATGTTTGCGGGCGTGCCGGTTGTGATGCTCTATAATCTGCTGGCGTGCATTCTGCGCTCGCTTGGCGACAGCAGGACGCCGTTAAACGCTATGATTGTCGCTTCGGTGACAAACATTGTGCTGGATTATCTCTTTGTGCTTGGTTTCGGATGGGGAATTGCAGGTGCGGCGGCAGCCACGCTGATCGCGCAGGCTGTCTCCAGTGTGTTCTGTTTCTTCTATATTAAAAGGATAACCTTTTTAAAGCTTGCGCGGACGGATTTCCAGCTGCAGAGGAACCTCACCGCAAGGCTGTTCATGCTGGGGCTGCCCATGGCGTTCCAGAACGGAATCATTGCGATTGGCGGCATGATCGTGCAGTTTGTGGTGAATGGGTACGGCGTAATTTTCATTGCGGGATTTACGGCGACGAACAAGCTCTACGGGCTTTTGGAAATCGCGGGCACCTCTTACGGCTACGCGATGGTGACTTATGTGGGTCAGAATCTGGGAGCGGGCAGGCATGACCGGATTAAGAGCGGGATGCGCGCGGCGATGGGGATTGCCATGGCGACGTCCGCTTTCATTGCGGTGTGTATGCTTGTTTTCGGTAAATATCTTCTGGGATTGTTTATTTCCGGGACGCCGGAAGTGGTGGAACAGACTATGCGGATTGCCTATTTCTATCTGGCGGTGATGAGCGTCTGCCTGCCGATTCTCTATGTGCTGCACGTGACGCGATCCGCGCTGCAGGGAATGGGAAATACGATCCTGCCCATGATGTCCGGCGTGGCAGAGTTTGTGATGCGTACCCTGTCGGTCATTTTCCTCCCCCTGCTCTTGGGGGAAGTCGGCATCTTCTTCGCGGAGATTGCCGCGTGGCTCGGCGCGGACGTGGTGCTGGTCATCAGTTATTTTTATGTTATGTCCAGGATCCGTCCAAAGTGATAATCTGCCCGGTCAGATAGGAGGGAGCGTTGACGATGGAGAGCAGAAGTTCCGCGACTTCGGAGGGATGACCGATTCGGTCAGCGGGTATTTCCGCCCGCAGATCGGACATTTCTTCCTCCGAAAAACAGCGGTTCATGTCTGTGTCGATCACGCCGCAGGCGATGGCGTTGACTTGGATGTTGCTGGGAGCAAGCTCCTTAGCCAAGGCTTTCGTGAAGGCATTCACGCCGCCCTTTGAGGCAGCGTATGCCACTTCCATAGAGGCACCCACATTGCCCCAGACGGAGGAAATGTTGATGATTTTTCCCTCGTGGCGTTTTAGCATCATGGGGATGGCAAGGCGGCATGTGTAAAACAGCGCATTCAGATTGACGTCCATAAGGGAATGCCATTCTTCCGCAGTCATTTCGTGGAGTAGCCCAATATGGGAGACACCGGCGTTATTGACCAATAAAGTCAAGTCATTTATCTGCGAAAATACCTCGTTCACGGCATGTATGTCGCCCATATCCGCCACAATAGGCGTACATGCGATACCGCAGGTTTCTGACAGCTGATATGACAGTTCTGTCAGTTCCTTTTCCGAACGGCGGCAGGTGAGATACAGGCGGTAGCCCTCTTTTGCGAGAGCCTGCGCGATAGCGCGCCCGATGCCTCGGGAGGCGCCGGTGACGAGGGCGGAGCGGGGAGCGTGAGCAGACGCGGCGGCGGGTGCATTTCCGTATTGGTTTGCAGTAGTGGTGTCGATCTGTTTTTTCATATTTTGTTATCCGATCTTTTAATTTTTTGTTATTTACATTTTTGATATTTCTGGGTAAAAACTTTATACTAAAATTAGTATGACAAAAAGAGTATACTACAGTTGGCAGGGAATGTCACCCGGACGGGGAAGTGTGTCCGACTGCATTTTAGGACAGGAGAAAGGAGCACAGCATCTTATGTATGATCTTATTATTATCGGCGCCGGTCCGGCAGGTCTGTCGGCGGCGGTTTACGGCAGGCGCGCGGGGCTTGACCTTATTGTGATAGAACAGACGCCCATGGGCGGCGGTCAGGTGGTGGATACCTATGAGGTGGATAACTATCTGGGCATGCCCGGTGTCAATGGCTTTGACTTAGCGCAGAAATTCCGCAGCCACGCGGACGGATTGGGCACAGTGTTTAAAAGCGGCAGGGTGACGGCGGTCCGGGACGAAGGCGCGTGTAAAGTTGTGGAGACTGCGGACGGCACGTCCTACGAGGCGCGGACGCTTATCCTGGCGGGCGGAGCGGAGCACGCTAAGCTTGGCGTGCCGGGGGAAGCGGAATATCGGGGGCAGGGCGTGTCCTACTGTGCGACCTGCGACGGCGCTTTCTTTAAGAAGAGAGACGTGGCGGTTGTGGGCGGCGGCGACGTGGCGGTGGAGGATGCCGTCTATCTTGCAAGGTTCTGCCGTAAGGTTTATCTGATCCACAGGCGCGACAGCCTGCGGGCAGCAAAGAGTTTGCAGGAAAAGCTGTTTTCCTGCGAAAATGCGGAAGTGATCTGGAACAGCACCTTACAGAGAATAACGGGCACCGATCTGGTGGAAGGGATATGCATCCGCACAAAAGGAGAGGAGACGGAGCGGGAGCTTGCGGTGGAAGGCGTCTTTATCGCGGTGGGGATGCATCCGAAGACGGAGGTTTATCGTGAGGTGGTGGCATGTGACGAGGGCGGTTATCTCATTGCGGGAGAGGACTGCGCAACCAATGTCCCGGGTATTTTTGCGGCGGGGGATATCCGCACAAAGACGCTCCGCCAGATCGTGACGGCGGTTTCGGACGGGGCGTGCGCGGTGGCATCGGTGGAGAGATATTTAAATTCTCCCATGTAATAATTACGAAAGTATTACGAGTCTGTAATAGGTAAAATGTGCCATGGTTTGACATAAGACATGTGGCTTTTATGCCGTAAAATCAGGCTTTTTGTGATAAAAGCACAATAACTTGCGTATGGGTATGCGTTTTCATGGTAGATGCTGTGGTTGACAAAACGTTTATTCAATGCTATATTATAGCCAGATGTAACAATTCTGTAACAAATGAGGTGCTTTTATGAACAAAAACAGACTGAAATGGACGGCATGTGCACTGGCTGCAATCGTTAGTTTTACCGGCACGGGGATCGAGGCTGAGGCTACAGGAAATGTAGGAAGCGTTCTTCCTTCGGCAGGCATAGAGTTCTCCCTTCAGGATGAGGAGAAGTCCACCGCGTTATCGGCTTTAAAGGAAGAGTCAGACAAAGAGGCGGCGGAACAGGAAGAAAGCGAAGAGGCTTCTGAGATTGAAAACGAGGGCATCAGCGTCGGCAGCGTCCAGGTAGGCGGTTTTTCCGATCTGGCAAGCACATCTGATAAGGTGAGCAAGGCGCCGGAAAAGAAGATTCAGGATACGATCGTGGTCAGCGAAGGCTACACGAAGGATCTGAAGGCAGCGGCGGGAAGCGGGCTGTCTGAGGAGGAAGAGAGCTTTAAGAATCTGGTAATTGCCAGAGTGAATGATTATGTGAATGTGCGGGATATCCCCAGCGAGGAAGGCGAGATTGTCGGCAAGCTTTACAACAAGTCCGTCGGTAGCTTTATCGAGGAGGAGGACGGCTGGTATAAGATCAGCTCCGGATCCGTCGAGGGATATGTGAAGGGCGAGTACTGTGTGACCGGCGATGAAGCCGTTGATTATGCGAAGGAAGTGGGAACAAGAATCGCGACCGTTACGACCACGACCTTGAAGGTGCGTGAGCAGCCCGGTCTGGAAGAAGCGGTTCTCGGTCTGGTTCCGATTGAGGACGAACTGATCGTCACAGAGGAGATGGACGGCTGGGTCAAGGTAAATATCGAGGAAGGTGACGGCTATGTTTCCATGGATTACGTCACCCTTTCCACAGAGTTTGTGAAGGCGGAGTCCGTAGCAGAGGAGAAGGCGAGACTTGCCAAGGAAGAGGAAGCGAGAAAGGCAGCGCGTGCCGCGGCTAAGAAGAAAACTTCTGAAAATGCTGCGTCCGGCAGCAAGACCGAGGAGGGCGGAAAGACTTATGCTAATCCGACCGGAAGTTCGGGAGCCGATGTGGTACAGTTTGCGAGACAGTTTGTGGGTAATCCTTATGTGTACGGCGGCACCAGTTTGACAAACGGTGCGGACTGCTCCGGATTTGTTATGAGCGTGTATAAGAACTTTGGCGTAAACCTGCCTCATTCATCGGCGGCAGACAGAAGCGTGGGCGCGGCGGTCAACGGTCTGGAAAATGCGCAGCCCGGCGATATCATCTGCTATTCGGGTCATGTGGGAATTTATGCGGGCAACGGTCAGATCGTGCACGCATCCACATCCAGAACAGGCATTATTGAATCCAGCGCGACCTACCGTTCGATTCTCTCCATCAGGAGAATCCTCTAAGAGACGCTGCGGTACAGACAGAAAAAGATTATATGCGGGAGACGTTCCATCGGGGCGCCTCCCGTTTGTTTTGTCTACAGTGCACAAAGAATTTATATCATTTGAGATAACGGATGTTATATAAAAACGACTTATACACATTAAAAAAGCGGATTTTAAGCATAAAATGGTTTTATACACGGATTTATCCACCATATCCACAACTTTTTGACCGAGTCGATTATTTTTTTATGGAAACCGAAGGAACGTATGTTTTGTTGATTTCTTCTAAATGGGAGCAACTTGTTGCAATAGAATAGTAAAATATGGTATACTGTTTCCATAAGCATTGCTTAATACTCCAATTGGAAGGGGATGAATTAGATGAAATTTAACATTGTCGGAAAAAATATCGAGGTAACGGAAGGGTTACGGGCAGCAGTGGAGGATAAGATCGGTAAACTGGAGAAGTTTTTTACCGAGGATACAGAGGTGCATGTTACGCTCAGCGTAGAGAAGGATCGCCAGAAGATTGAAGTGACGATTCCCGTGAAGGGCAATATCATCCGTTCCGAGCAGGTCAGCAGCGACATGTATGTCTCGATTGATTTGGTGGAGGAGATTATCGAGAGACAGCTTAAAAAGTATAAGAACAAGCTGGTGGACAAGAAGCAGGGAGCGGGATTCTTCCGTCAGGAATTTATCGAGAAAGATTATATGGATGAGGAGGAAGTGCAGATCATCCGCACGAAGAAGTTCGACATCAAGCCCATGTATCCGGAGGATGCCTGTGTACAGATGGAGCTTCTCGGTCACAACTTTTTCGTATTCTGTAATGCGGAGACGGATCAGGTGAACGTAGTTTATAAGAGAAAGGGGAACACCTACGGGCTGATTGAGCCTGAGTTTTAATAACGGTTGATATTGACGGCAGGGCAGAGTAATCTTCCCTGCCGTTTTCTATGGCGGTATGCGGCGTTTCCTCAGTAGCTGTCGCCCACATCGCTGTTTTTTCGCTCTCTTTTTGTCTGAATACCTTTGATAAAACTTTCCAGCACAGGTATGAGCACGATGGCGACCAGACCGGTAGAGAAGCCGTTGTTGTACAAATTTAGTCCGCCGTAGAGGGAGGAGGAGCACACAACAACCGCGGCATGCAGCATACCGGCAAGGATTCCGGCGAGTATGCCGAACTGCCCGGCAATGGGAGCGAGACCGACGGCAAACACGGCGCCCATCTGGATTCCGGGCGTGGTGGGCTGCATGTGGCTGAAAAAAGTGGAGAGAAGGATGCCCGCCAGCACTGGCAGGTAATTTTTGGCGTGGACGCCGAAGGCGGCAAAGCCGAATGCGGTCAGTATCGCGCCAACCACGGGTCCCGACAGGTCGCCGCCGATCAGCACGATATAGGTGGTGCATAGCAGACCAATGACTCCCATATTGACCAAAGTGGTTGGAGCACCGTCAGTCAGGGCGAAATCCGTGACCGCGCGGCCGGAATGACGCATCAGCTTAAGAAGGGAACGCAGCCCTTTTTTGTCCATGTAAAGCCCGAAAAGCAGAGCCGCCGCAAAGTACAGGTACAGACCGGAGAGCAGCCATGAAGGACGACCGTAACTCCAGATGAATACGTCGTTGCTCTCCAGACCGAAAGACTGCAGGACGCACATCATGACAAAGGCGAAAAGACCGCCGGCAAATCCCATGTTAAAAAGATTGTAGCCCATGTGCATTGAGGCGGTATGTATGGAGAGCGGCGGCAGCACAAAGCCGGCAAAGACGCTGACGGCTACCGCGACTGCCAGATTGGCGGCAAAGGAGAAGGGCAGGAGATATAAAAGCTCCGTGACCATAGGCGCCAGGCAGGAGCCGAAGAGCGCGGTATAGATATAATTGCTCATAGCCGCCCGGTGAAATCTCGCGTAGAGCCATGTACCGAGCAGCATAGGCAGGACATTTACCGGATTTTTGCCGAAAAGGGCAAACCCCGCGTTGATAAAGAGGACCGCCATAGTGAGCCCGGTGAAGTGTATTTTCTGTAAGCGGATCAGCAGGATCGCAAAACTCAGCACCAGCGCGGCGTTTAAGAAGGCGGCGCCGAATCCCGCAAGCTCAAAATAGTCCGTGACAAGGGCGTCCCTTGTAAGCACAATGGTAATCATGCCGCGCAGAAGTTCTTCCGGCGGAGCCAGAAGGAAGGCGGTAATAAAGAGGAGCAGGGCTGTTGCGATGCTGAAAGCGAACATTTCTTTTCCTTCCAGCGCGTTTCTGATTTTTTCTCTCATAGGCAGAGCCTCCCGCAAAAGAATCGACTATATTTCTATCATAACAAGATATGCGTCCGGAGACAATGAGATGTTCGGATGCTCTGACATAACGGGTTTGTGCCTCACATATGATTAAAAAAGGCGCGGGCATTCTCCGTGCGGATTTGAGATTCAGGGACAAAGAACCGTGGAGGCGTGTATGAGACATAACAGGGGACGGGAACATGGATGGGGCAGGGCGGTTATCAGGATAGGCGTGCTTTTGCTGATTGCCCTTTGCTGTGTGTGCATGGCTGGGGAACTGCTCGGGAGATGGCGGACGTCCGTCCGGGAGGATGGCGGCGGTGGGAAAACGGAGCAGGCGGTGGAGGTGACTGCTGACGGGAATTATATCAAGTGGGTGGAATTTCATGTCACCAAAGAGGCGATGGCGGCGGCGTATGATCTGGATGTGGACAGCTACCGGGATGAGATACATTTGAACTGGATTGAACTCCTCGCCTATGTGGGGGCAAAAACCGGGGGAAAGTTTGACAAAAACAGCGTCAGGAAAATTGAGGAGGCGGCGGAAACGCTGAAAAGCGGTGAGCACACCATGGAGGAGCTGACGAAGGATATGGAATATTACGACTACTATCTGGAGGCGTACACGGCGGTGCTCGGCGGCATGATGGGGGAATTTACGCTGGACGGCAGACATGTCTACGGACTGAAGGCATTCTCACCCATCGCCAAGGGTTTCGATTACAGCCATTACGATGATTTCGGGTCTTCCCGCAGCTACGGCTACGCGAGACCTCATCTGGGACACGACATGATGGGGCAGATCGGCACGCCGATCATCGCGATAGAATCCGGCTATGTGGAGGCGCTTGGCTGGAATCAGTATGGCGGCTGGCGCATCGGCATCCGCAGCTTTGACGGGAAACGATACTATTACTATGCCCATCTGCGGCAGAACTACCCTTACGCGGAGGGGCTGGAAGAGGGCAGTGTGGTGACTGCGGGGGACGTGATCGGCTACATGGGGCATACCGGATACAGCACGACGGAGAACGTGAACAATATCAAGACTGTGCACCTGCACTGGGGGCTGCAGCTTATCTTCGACGAGTCCCAGAAGGAGGGGAACAACGAAATCTGGGTGGACTGCTATGAACTTACCAAATTTCTTTACAAAAACCGCTGCGAGGTGGAGAAAGTGGGGGATTCGAGAGAGTGGAGAAGAGTGACGCCCATGACGGATCCGGCGGCAGAAGAATACAGGAAAAAAACAGAAACGGCGGCTATGCCCCGGTATTAGCAAAATGCACGAAAAACTAATCGGAATGGGAAAATAAATTGTTGAAAATATGGGATGATTCAGCTATACTTTTTATATAGAAACGTTTGCGCGGAGAAAGTGGTTTTGTAGAATTGAGGAAGAGAGGGTACAGGAGAAGCATGGGGAAAAAAGAAAGCGGTGTATCAGGAAACAAGAGTCAGGCAGCGCAGCTGAAAGGGCTGGTGCGTCAGGCGTCCGTGTCAGTGGTGGTGGGTGCGGCGCTGCTGCTCGGATTTATCATTTTTAACCTAGGTATGGCAAGCATACAGACGGCGCAGATCAACACGACTGTAGCGCTGAACCAGTACCGTACCGCGTCGAAAACGCTGACTTATGACATACAGTCCTATGCCGTCACGGGGGATCAGAGTTATTATGACGGATACATGAAGGAACTGAATCAGGACAAGAACAGGGAGCAGGCGCTTGCTACGCTGGAGAAATGTGCGCTCAAGGAGAGCGAGTGGACGAGCTTAAACCAGATCGCCGAGATGTCGAACCAGCTTGTCCCGCTGGAGGAGCAGGCGATCGCGCACGTGCAGGCGGGCGATCTGGAAGCCGCGCAGGGATGTGTGTTCAGCGCGGAGTACGGAAATTCCGTGGCGCAGATCAACCGGCAGACGGATGAGACGATCCAAACAATTCTGGCGAGAAAAGACGGCAGAATGGCAGGGATGAAGATAATGCAGTATCTGATCGAGGTGCTGTTTGCACTGTCTTTCCTCTATCTGGTGAAAGAATTTATCAAGACCATCCGGTTTTCCGAGAAGGAGCTTCTTGAGCCTATCATAAAGGTGTCGGATCAGATGGAAGTGCTTGCAGGCGGAGAGTTTCATGTGGAGCTTGATCTGCAGGCGGATGAGAGCGAGGTCGGAAGAATGGTTGCCGCCATTGCGTTCATGAAGGAAAATCTGCTCGGCATGATACAGGAGATTACTCAGACGTTAGAAAAGATGGGAAACGGAAATTACCGGGTCGAGATCAGACAGGAGTACGTGGGCGAATTTATCTCGATCAAGGATTCCCTCGTGCAGATTGCGGAGAAGATGAGGGAGACGCTCGGGACCATCCGCACCGTTTCAGGGCAGATCGACAGCGGTTCGGAGCAGCTCGCGTTTGCGGCGCAGGATTTGGCTGAGAACTGTACCTTGCAGGCGGCACAGGTATCTGAGCTGATGACGGCTTTCGACGCCATGACAAAGAGCATGGAGGAGAACGCGCATGAGGCAGAGCAGTCCGCAAGCATGGCTTCGGCGGCGGGCATGACGCTGGCAAAGGGCAATCAGAAGCTGCAGGAGTTGAAGGGATCCATTCAGGAGATCGGCAGATGTTCCGAGCAGATCAGCACCATCATAGAGGCGATAGAGGACATTGCGTCCCAGACGAACCTGCTGGCGCTGAACGCGGCGA
>ERZ779637.973-NODE-973-length-14147-cov-3.978498_pt1 | contig 14147 bp, 8 predicted proteins | sample MGYA00514196_ERZ779637 | MGnify/ENA primary metagenome ERZ779637 (study PRJEB29562, sample SAMEA4376700) | mouse gut metagenome | isolation source: Cecum | study: EMG produced TPA metagenomics assembly of the A DSS colitis mouse model was used to assess the...
CGGCGGCCAGGGGGTAGCGGCAGGGGGCTATGTGCTGCTGGGCTTCGGTATTTTCCTGGGACTGCTTGCCTTGATTGGCAGTGCACTGGCGGGATTGATTGTGTTCTTGATCTTCGGCGGACCGGGTCTGCTGCTGGTTCTCCTGGGCCGGTCCAAGCATAAGAAGCGCATGGCCAATTACCTGGAATTCTACCAGCAGCAGACAGGGTATACCCTGGAGGAACTGCAGGAGGCAGACCGGGAACTGATGGGACCGGATGCCGTGATGATCGGCTGTGCCACGGACAGGTCCAGTGGCACAACGGAAATCGTGTTTATTATTACAGAACATTATTTCCTGTCAGCCTGGCCGGTGCAGGGTGCCTATCTGCGCAAGATAGAGGATATTGTGGCAGCTTTTTATTCCGGCAGCATTCCCGGGATCGGAGGCTGCAGGCAGAACCTGTTCCTTATCTCCAGGCAGGAGATCCGGAAGGAAGGGGTGAAGAATCCTTTTGATGGCGGACAGTACGAGGGCTTTGAGAACGCGATCCTCACCCGGCAGAAACACTGCCGGGAGGTCTGCAATGAAGCGTTGGACGAACTGATGGACAGGGCGCCGGGCCTTATCACAAGTCAATATATCGCTGTAAAGGGAGTCAAGTACAACCTGCTTTCCATGGATAACTGGAAGAAGGACTGGGAAGTGATACTGGAGGGAGTATAATCATGATTGTAAAACCATACATTAAAGACTTTGAGAAACTGGGCTTTGGCATGTTCGTACATTTCGGACTGTACAGTGTCCTGGGAAAAGGGGAATGGGCCCTGGAATGCCTGAAGGTACCGGCAGAGGAATATGCCCTCCTGCCGGGTAGGTTCAACCCGAAGCCGGAATGGGCCAGGGAACTTGCGGCGGCTGCCAGGGGGGCCGGTTGCAGGTATATCACGCTGACCACAAGGCACAACGAGGGCTTTTCCCTATATGACACAAAGGGACTGAGTACTTATGATGCCATCCACGCTGCCTGTGGCAGGGACCTGGTCCGGGAGTTCGTGGAGGCCTGCAGGGAGCAGGGGATCCTCCCTTTCTTCTACCATACCCTGCTGGACTGGCATGAGGAGTCCTATCGGACGGATTTTCCGGCGTACCTACAGTACCTGCGGGACAGCGTGGAACTTCTGTGTACAAACTATGGGAAGATCGGTGGCATCTGGTTCGATGGCATGTGGGACAAGCCGGATGCTGACTGGGAGGAGGACGCCCTCTATGGCATGATCCGCAGCCACCAGCCGGAGGCCATGATCATCAACAATACGGGTCTGTCTGCCAGGGGTGAACTGGGGCATATTGAACTGGACAGTGTCACCTTCGAACGGGGCAAGCCCCAGCCCTTGAATTTTGAGGGAGTGCCCAAATACGTGGCCAGTGAAATGTGCGAGATCTTTGCCGACCACTGGGGCTATGCCAGGGAGGACCTGGACTACCATTCCCCGGCCCAGATGATCCAGGAACTGGCAGAATGCCGCAGGTATGGTGCCAATATGCTGCTAAATGTAGGACCCATGGGGGATGGTTCCTTGCGGCCCATGGATGCCGCCACCCTGGGGATCGTAGGAGAGTGGGTAGACTACTATGAGGAGGCCATCCGTGCGCCCCGGCCGTCCGGCATTCCGGTGAAAAACAAGGAGGAGGACTTCCTGCTTAAGGACGGGAACAACTACTATCTCTTCTGCTTCCGGCTTCCCATGCGGGCAGATGCCAATGTGGCCCAGAACGAAGAGGCAGATTTCTCCGACCAGTTTGAACTGGAAGACAAGATTACCGCCATCACCTGGATGGACAATGGGGAGACGGTAGCCTATGAGCAGGCGGGCAGTCAGGTGACAGTACATACAGTGCCTTTTTCCTATGGTCGCAACCTGGTGGTCCGGGTGGCGAAGATTGTATCCGGACAATAGGCAGGGAGGATTTCTCCTGTCTGTGCGGGCATAAAGCTATATTGCATGACCTGCAATAGAACACAAAAGGAATGCGGTTGTCATGAACCGGAAACGGGATTGGCAGATGTTACGGGAATGATGGCTGGTCCAGAGCAAAAAAGGAGGGCACACCATGGAAGTGAGCAGGGACATCCGGAGACTGTGTGAGGAACAGCAGATCCGTATGATTGATTTCAAGATGACGGATATCGATGGGCGCTGGCGTCACATCACCATCCCGGTGGAGCGGTTTGAGGAGAATATTTTTACGTATGGTATCGGGTTCGATGGGTCCAACTATGGGTATGCACCCATTGAGAAGAGCGACATGGTATTCCTGCCGGATCCGGCCATGGCCTATGTGGATCCCTTTGCCCAGGTGCCTACGCTGACCATGTGCGGTAATGTGTGTACCATAGAGCAGGGTGCAAACAGACCCTTCGACCAGTATCCCAAAAATGTAAGCCTTCGGGCTGTGGAATATATGAAGGAACAGGGGATCGCAGACCGGATGGTCATCGGGCCGGAATTTGAATTCTATCTCTTTGACAGTGCCCGTTTTGAGGTGACGCCCAGACAGTGCGGCTACCGCATTGACACCAGGCAGGCGGACTGGAACTGCAGCCTGGACCGTCCGGGGAACAATGGATATGAGGTGCCCTACAAGGGAGGCTATCACATATCCGCACCCCAGGATGTGGGGTATGACCTGCGCAGCCGCATGTGTATGAGGATGGAGGACTGGGGCATCCGGGTAAAATACCACCACCATGAGGTGGGCGGGCCGGGCCAGATGGAGATCGAGGTGGAACTGGCTGATATGCCAAAGATGGCAGACAACACCATGATTATCAAATATATCATCAAGAACATGGCCGCCCAGGAGGGAAAGACAGCCACCTTCCTGCCCAAGCCCCTTTACCAGGAGGCGGGCAGCGGTATGCATGTCCATATGTTGCTGCTGAAGGAGGGACAACCCCTGTTCTATGACGAAAACGGGTATTCGGGATTAAGCCGTACGGCCCATTACTTCATGGGCGGGCTGTTGAAACACATTGCATCCCTGTGTGCCTTTACCAATCCCTCCACCAATTCCTTCAAACGCCTGGTGCCCGGCTACGAGGCCCCTGTGACCATCGGCTATGCCACTTCCAACCGCAGTGCGGTGATCCGGATCCCGGCCTACGCCAAGTCCCCGGAGACCAAGCGGTTTGAACTGCGCAACCCGGATGCCACGGCCAACCCCTACTACGCTTACGCGGCGATCCTGATGGCGGGACTGGACGGGATCCAGAACCAGATTGATCCAGAGGCAAACGGCTGGGGTCCTTATGACTGTAATCTCTACACCCTCTCCCCCGAAGAACAGGAGAAGATCAAGGGACTGCCCAGGTCCCTGGGTGAGGCACTGGATGCCCTGGAGGCTGACCATGAGTACCTGACAAGGGGTGGTGTATTCCCGGAGCGGCTCATCCAGGTGTGGGTGGCAAGGAAGCGGGAGGAGGTAAAGCGTCTGGAACAGATTCCCAATCCGGCAGAGTTCAAGATGTATTATGACCTGTAGATATTTCGTAAGCTGTATCATGTTACCTTGCGGCAAGGCCATGCCAAGGAATAACAGGACTGCCAGACGGTGGACAAACTGTCTGGCAGTCCTGTGCCGTTCCTGTCTACACGGGAAGACGTAATACCTGCCCCACGCTTAGGGCATCACTGGTCAGCCCGTTCAGGCTCATGAGGACAGCCACTGTGGTACCATACCGTCTGGCGATCTGCCAGAGGGAATCCCCCGGCTGCACCGTGTATTCCCTGTAACCGGAAGACTGGGTATCCGGGATCTTCAGTATCTGTCCGATGGTAAGCATGTCACCGGACAGCCCGTTCAAGGCTACAATGGCCTCCACGGTAGTACCGTACCTTCTGGCCAGGGTCCAGAGGGTATCCCCGGCCCGGACAATATATTCCACATAGCCGGAGGCCTGGGAGGCCGGGATCTGTAACACCTGTCCGATATTCAGCAGGTCGCTGGACAGACCATTCAGGCGCTTGATGGTATCCACGGTGGTGTGATACTTCTGGGCAATCAGCCACAGGCTGTCACCGGGCTGTACGGTGTAGGTGATGGTGCCCGGTTCCGGGTTAGGTGTCGGCCCGGGAGATGGTTCCGGGGAAGGAGTGCCCGGTTCCGGAGTGGGCACATTCTGGTCGATACCCAGGTAGGTCCGGTACAGGGCATCCCAGGTGGCAGGTCCTACCATTCCATCGGGTTCCAGGCCCATTGTCCGCTGGAAGGCCGTTACGGCCTGGAGGGTCTTACTGCCAAAGGTACCGTCCTGGGCAGGTGCCGGTATGCCAGGGTAGTACTGGGAGATCACGTCCAGGAGATACTGCAGGGTAATCACATCCTGTCCCCTGGAACCCTGGCGCAGCACCGAGGAGGGAGGCACGGTTCCGATCCCTAGGGTGTTGCCTTCGCTGTCAAGCTCTGACAGCCTGGTTACTGCCGTGTACAGCCTGGAGATTTTATACCAGGTGGATTTTCCGACTATCCCATCAGGTGTGAGGTTAAAAACGCTCTGGAATTTCGTTACGGCAGCCCGTGTACTTTCCTGAAAGGAACCAGGAGGATCCGTGATGACAGGTATGGCAGGGTAATTTTTCCGGATCCGGTTCAGATAGGTCTGTATGGTCTGGACATCCAGCCCGGTACTGCCCACCCGCAGGGGCGTGCCGGGGTAGGAGGAGGGTACATTGGCTATGATATCTGTCTGAACGATCTCAATATCCTTGGGATAGTAGGAGCGCAGGATCTGCAGGGGGGACAGGCCCTGGTTTGCCAGGTTCACGCTCCCCCACTGGGACAGCCCGCTGCAGGTGACAGTGGTCCCGTTGCAGAAGGAAGTAAAATAAGGAGCAATCTGCCCCTGCCTTCGCACATACTGGTTGAAAATCTCGTCCACAATCCTGTTAATGGAACTGTAAACAGGCCGTCCATACACAAAGGCCTGGTCATAGGCAGTGCTGTTTGTAATATCGAAATTATATCCGCGGTTCTTATACCATTCCGTGTAGACCCTGTTCAAGGCAAATGTGATGATGGCATAGATATTGGCCCGCAGGGATGCCTCCGGCCAGGTAGCATAGATTTCACTGCTGGCTACATTTTTCACGTAGTCCGGAAAAGATACCTGTACATTCGTGGCCTGGGAGGAGGGAGGACCCAGATGGACGGTAATGGGATTAGGGATCAGGACCTGGCGCAGCACCCTGGAATCCGGGGTCTGTGCCTGCTGGCCGGGCAACAGGGGAACTTTCCCTTCCTGGCTGACGGAGGCTTCCCCTTCCTGCCTGCGGGGTTCATCTGTCGCCACCGCAGGTCCGCCGATGGGCAGTTCCTCCTGGAGGGGAGTGCGCTGGGATTCCTGCATGGGAATCATGGATAAGGGCAGCAGCGCAGTCTCCCCGTCATAGATGGGGATGTCTGTCACATGGATCCAGTTAAAACCGGCAGCCTGGGCCAGGACATTGTAGCTTACATAGGGTGTCCCGGTGTAATAAGGGTTCTGGGAGAAACGCTTATCCAGGGTTTCCAGGGGAACGGTTCCTGTCTCCCCGTTCTCATTGGTAGTCAGCAAATAGACAGTATTGCCTGCATCATCCAGGATCCTGACCTGCACACCGGCCAGGGGAATGGCTTCCTGGGCGGTTCGGGCCTGTACGGTTAAATATCCGATTGCCATAGCTTGAGATGTTCTCCTTTTTCTATAAAGATAGGTTGGGAACGATTCATGAACAGTTCCTTAGAATATCCATATGCTGCATCTGGCCTTATGGTTCCAGCTTACAGAAAATAGTAACCGTTCAGCCTGCTTACGGTTCTCTGGTGCCACCTGCGGCACAAAAAATAGGAAAATACCAATCGTTACCTATTGTCACTATAATAAAAATATGGTATAATGGGTGTATGCAAGCAAGGGATATGACGGTAATAACCTGGCTGGCATAACGATATCAATTATATTGGAGGAAAACAGATGAACCAAAGAGAAAGAGAAATCTTAAACGTCCTGTCGGAGAGCCAGGAGCCGCTGACATCCACCCAGATCTGCGATGCCAGGAAGAATTTTACGCAGAGCACAGTGATCGCAGTGCTTCGGAAGCTTCTGGGCCAGGATCTGATTGAGACAAGGGGTGTCACCCACAGCGGCAAAGTGCTGACACGGCTGTTCGCAGTGACGCCGAAGGCCAAGGAGGCAGTGATTGCCCATTACCTCAAGGAGATGGAGGAGACACGGGGCATTGTCACAGCAGATGAGATCCGGGATGCTGCCCTGGCGGCAGGCATCGCTACCGGGAGAGGCTGACAAGCGCAGGAACCAGGCATCTGCCCGGGACTGTAAGGACAACATGGCACAGAATGGTATGGGAGACAGCCTGCAATTCAGATTGCAGGCTGTCTCTGACTTACCTGGTACGGATTATTCCTGACGGACGCCCTGGGACAGCCGCTCCCCCAGCATGGTGTTGCGCCTGGTCACGGTAACGTTCCGGATGGCGTAACCCAGGGCTTTTTCGGTGCCTACCATCACCAGCATTTTCCTGGCCCGGGTGATACCCGTATAGACCAGGTTGCGTTGGAGCATCACATAATGGTTCATAAGCATGGGCATGACCACAATGGGATATTCGGATCCCTGGGCCTTGTGGATGGTAGTGGCATAGGCCAGGGAAAGTTCATCCAGGTCCGTGATATCATACGCCACATTCCTGCCTTCATATTCTACAGTCAGGGCGCGGTCTGCCATGTTCACGGACGTGACCCTGCCAATATCCCCATTGAATATTTCTTTGTCATAGTTATTTCTGACCTGCATGACTTTATCCCCGGCCCGGTAACAGAAGCCGCTGCGGTACAGTCCTTCCCCCTGGGGATTCAAGGCCTGCTGCAGGGCCAGGTTCAGGCTGGTGGCTCCTGTCACCCCTTTTTGCATGGGGGTCAGCACCTGGATGGAGGCAGGATCCGTCCTGCAGTAGGCAGGAAGCTTTGTCTTTACCAATTGTACGATTTCGGCGGCAGCCGCTTCTGGATCTTCCATCCGCACGAAGAAGAAGTCACTGGTCTTCCCGCCGGAGAGATCCGGCATCTGGCCGGAGTTGATCCGGTGGGCACTCTGGATGATCCGGCTTTCCATGGCCTGGCGGAAGATCTTGGTCAGACGCACCACCGGGAACTGACCGGAGTCAATGATGTCCCGGAGCACATTGCCGGCACCTACACTGGGAAGCTGGTCGATGTCACCCACCAGGATCAGGCGCATGGACGCAGCGACGGCCTTCAGCAGGGCATTCATCAGCACGGTGTCAATCATGGAGCATTCATCCACGATGAGCACGTCCCCCTCCAGGGGATTCTCCTCATTCTTCTGGTAGCCTTCCGGGGGCTTGCACTCCAGGAGCCGGTGAATGGTCCTGGCTTCCAGGCCGGTGGCTTCGGCCATGCGTTTGGCAGCCCTGCCCGTGGGAGCGGCCAGCAGGACTTTCAGCCCATATGTACGAAAGGCAGCGATAATGCCCTGGGTGGTAGTGGTCTTCCCTGTGCCGGGGCCTCCGGTGAGCACCATTACCTTGGCAGTGGCGGCCTGGCGGATGGCGGCAGCCTGTATGGCATCGTATTGCATGTGGACATGTTCTTCTATACGGGATACATCCACGGACAACTGGGAATTGCCCGTTTCCCTGCGGGCAGCCATAAGCCTCTGCCAGAGCCTGTCCCCTGCAGGGGTGGCCGCCAGCTTCAGCAGACGGCCCATGACGCCTGTCTCCGCGTGGAAAAAGGGCGGCAGGTAGATGGCATCTACCATCCGGGGCGTTTTCCCCTCCTCCTTTTTCCCAGGGTAGGAGACCAGGTCCTTGTCCTTCAGCATCTGGTCCATGGTCATGACCACGAATTCCTGCCCGGCTTCCAGCAGGGAGGCAGCCCTGGCGGCAAGCTGGTCTCTCTCTGCATACACATGGCCTTCGTCTGCCAGTTCGCTTAAGGTGTACATGATACCGCTGCGCAGGCGTATGTAAGATTCCCTGCCGATCCCCAGCTTCCCTGCAATGGCATCTGCGGTCTTGAAGCCGATGCCCCAGATATCGTCTGCCAGCCGGTAGGGGTTCTCCCTTACCACAGGAATACTCTCATTCCCATACTGTCTGTATATCCTGGCGGCAAAGGCGGTGCTGACACCATGTTCCTGCAGGAAGACCATGATGTTCTTGACTTCCTTCTGCCGCTGCCAACTCTCTGCTATCTGGCAGACCCGTTTCCTGCCAATGCCTGGGATCTCCACCAGAAGTTCGATATTGTCCTCGATGACAGTGAAGGTGTCCACGCCGAATTTCTGTACAATCTTCCGGGCAAATTTTGGGCCTACGCCCTTGACCAGGCCGCTGCCCAGATATTTTTCCATGCCATAGACCGTGGCCGGAAGGGTCTCTTCCCAGCTTCTGGCGCAGAACTGCCGTCCGTACCGGGCATCCACTTTCCAGTCGCCTTCTGCCAGCAGGACGGAACCTACATTGGCATCCAGCAGGTTGCCTACCACGGTCACCAGGTCATCATAGCCTTTTACGCGCACTTTCAGCACACTGTAGCCGTTCTCCGGGTTCTGGTATGTAATTCTCTCTACCACACATCTGATCTGGGCCAAAACAAATCTCCTTTTCCGATTCCAGTTGTTACCAAATTATACCAGAAAAGCAGGGGATTGCATAGGTGCGATCCCGGTTTCTTCCCCTGCCCGATTCACAGGACATGGGAGAATATAACGGCCCTACTCATACCATTTGTGATGATTGACTTTTCAATGACAGAACTTTATAATAGGGACATAGAAAAGGATAGGGGCGAGACAGGGCACACAAGGAGGCACGAATGAATCAGCATGCAAGGGATATGAAAAGTATGAGAAATAAAACCATTAATTTTTTGATGTCAAGCTTGATTTTGGTGCTTTTACTGTGTGTGCTTATCTTTGTTTCATTGGGGACGATGACTGCCAGGGAAAGTGCCGATGCCATTGAGGAGATCGGAAGCTTCTACATGGCTGGGATGAGCCAGAAGATCACTTCCCATTTTTCCACGATTGTGGAACTGCGCCTGTCCCAGATCAGGGCGCTGGTGGAGACGGTTCCGCCCAGGGAAGACGGAATGGAGCAGATGCGTGAGGATCTGGAGTTCCATGCCAGGGCCAGGAATTTTGACCAGCTGGCCTTCTATGGGGAGGATGGTTCCTTTGAGATGATATATGGGGATGAACTGCGTGTCATAGACCCGGAGCCGTTCCTGGCATCCCTGGGGCAGGGGAAGGAGAAGGTGGCGGTAGGGCTGAATGTCCAGGATGGGAAGATGGTACTTCTGGGGATCCCTTCCCGATACCCCATGCGTAACGGAAGCGAATCCATTGCACTGGTGGCGGCCCTGCCTGTGGAATATCTCAGCGATACCCTTGACCTGGGAGAAAGCAGCAAAGACGCCATGGAGTATTCCCATATTATACGGAAAGATGGCTCCTTTATCATCCGCGGCGCAGGCCTTCACCGGGAGAATTATTTTGAACGGCTCTGGGAGCAGTACGGGGAGGAAGACAAGGAGGTACTGGAGACATATTTCGCCGGGTTGCAGCAGGCCCTGGATGAAGGAGTAGATTACTCCGACACCTTTACCCTGGGAGGATACAGGCAGCAGATCTATGGCACTACGCTTCCGTTCTCGGAATGGTACCTGGTGACAGTGATGCCATACGGTAAGCTGGATGAGGTGATCAACGGGATCGGGGCCAGACGCATGGTGATGATGATCGGCTCCTGTCTTGGAATCCTGGTGATACTCCTGTTTGTGTTCTTCAAGTATTTCAGGATCACCAGACAGCAGATGCGGGACCTGGATCATGCCAGGCAGGAAGCTGTCAGGGCTACCAGGGCCAAGAGTGAATTCCTGTCCAACATGAGCCATGATATCCGGACTCCCATGAATGCCATTGTGGGCATGACGGCCATAGCTACGGCGAATATTGAGAACCAGGAGCAGGTAAAGCACTGCCTGCGCAAGAAATCCCTCTCCAGCAAACATCTGCTGGGGCTGATCAATGATATTCTGGATATGTCCAAGATTGAGAGCGGCAAGATGACGCTGAATGTGGATCAGTTGTCTTTAAGGGAGGCGCTGGAAGGCATTGTGAGTATTACACAGCCCCAGGTCCGGGCGAAGAAGCAGAAGTTTGAAGTGCTGATCCATGACATTATCACGGAAAATGTGTGCTGCGACAGTGTGAGACTTAACCAGGTACTGCTGAATTTCCTGTCCAATGCAGTGAAGTTCACCCCGGAGGAAGGTTCCATTGACGTAGCCCTGTACCAGGAGGAATCCCCCAGGGGCGCGGCATATGTCAGGACCCATATTACCATAAGGGATACAGGCATCGGCATGTCCCAGGAATTCATAGATAAAATATATGAGTCTTATGTCCGGGAAGATAATGCCAGGGTGCAGAAGACGGAAGGGGCCGGCCTGGGGATGGCCATTACCAAATATATTGTGGATGCCATGGGAGGCACCATTGAAATCAACAGCAAGAAGGGAGAGGGGACAGAATTCCATGTGACCCTGGACATGGAGAAGGCTACGGTACAGGAAGCGGATATGGTCCTGCCCCAGTGGAACATGCTGGTGGTGGATGACGATGAGACCCTGTGCCAGACAGCCGTTTCTTCTTTAAAGGAGATCGGATTGACGGCAGACTGGACCCTGTCCGGGGAGAGTGCCCTGGAGATGGTGAAAAAGCGTCACAGCAGAGGGGATGACTACCAGATCATCCTGTTAGACTGGAAGCTGCCCGGAATGGATGGGATTGAGACAGCCCGCGCTATCCGCAGTGAGATTGGGGAGGATGTATCACTGCTCCTAATCTCTGCCTACGACTGGGGCGAGATAGAGGAAAAGGCACGTGCAGCGGGAATCAGCGGGTTTATCTCTAAGCCCCTGTTTAAATCCACCCTCTTCTACGGACTGAAGAAATTTATGTGTACGGAGGAGCAGCAGGGAGAGGAGATAAAGGAATTTGACTTCCAGGGCAGACATATCCTGATGGCGGAAGACAATGACTTGAACTGGGAGATTGCCAATGAACTGCTGTCTGAACTGGGCCTGCAGTTAGACTGGGCCGAGAACGGCCAGATCTGCGTGGAGATGTTCAACCAGTCTGAGGAAGGCTACTATAGCGCCATCCTGATGGATCTGAGGATGCCTGTGATGACAGGGTATGAGGCCGCCAGAAAGATACGGGGATCAGGGCGGGGGGATGCAAATATTCCCATCATTGCCATGACGGCAGATGCCTTTGCGGAGGATATCAAGAAGTGCCTGGATGTGGGCATGAATGCACATGTGGCAAAGCCCATTGATGTGAAGATGGTGGCAAGGCTGCTGGAACAGTATATGGGCGGGCATTGAAGAACCATGGAGGAGCCATTGAGGGCCGGAGCAGGGGCCAGCCACGGCCGGCAGGAACTGGCAGGAGTCAGGGATATACGCAGGAAAATAGAATTCCACATATCTGACGGCAATCTGGCCATGTCAGGTATGTGGAATTTTTTCGAGGGCTATTTATCTTCTGGCAGGGGATTTTCCTAGTAGCTTCCGAATGAGCTTTCCTATCAGCAGGAGGAGCAGGACCACCAGTATGACGGCCAGGAGCAGAACCAGTACAATGATGACGGCATACTTGTTGGGGGCTTTCAGCAGGTCACCCAGGGAGCGGCTGTCCTCCACTATCTTGCGTTCCAGGCTGCCCGCATAGAGGGAAGGCACATTAGGGATCCCGTCTGTATCTGTGTCCTGGAAAGAGGCCATGTAACCGGCTATGGCAGCCCAGGCTTTCAGTTCCTGGCCGTCTGTGGTGAGGATGGCATCTTCCATGTCCGTGATGGGAGTGCCGTCTGCAAACTTAGGCTGGATGGACAGGATTCCGTAGGACACATCTGTCACGGCTCCCAGCATCTGGCCGCTGTAAAGGTCACACACCACCCGGTACAGGACATCGTCCTCTATCTGGACCGGATGGCCTTCCCAGTCTGACAGATGGCAGTCAGTGACCTTGTTCAGGATCAGCCGGTGGGGATTGAAGGTAAAGTCCAGCCCGCTGACATAGAGCCTGGCGGAGGGCATCAGATCCGACACGGAGGCGTCAATCTCTGCCCCTGTCTTCAGTTCTGCCCCGGTGAGGTAGATGCTGATCAGGGGATAGCCTGGAATGCCATCCCTGCCGATTCCCAGGGAATAGGCGTTGAACACATCTGCCACAGTCACATCCCCCACGGCGAAGGAATCCCGGACACATCCCGAAGGGACAATGGCGGCAGCCACAGGGACACCGTCATAGTCCTTTGCATGTTCCACGGCATACCGGAAGGAATCTGCCAGCAGGTTGCCCAGGTTGTGTTCCGTGTGGATATCATAGAGATCCTGGGAGGTGGCGAAGACAATGTCATTCTGTGCCAGCACCTGGTCTGCGTGATATCCGAAGCGGGAGAGGTAGGATGCATCCACCAGGCCTGCAAAACTGTCAATCTTCTCCTGGGTGGGCTGGTCTTCTTCCACGGAAGGGGTAATGGGCAGGAGGTCATAGGAAACCATTTCCCAGCGCCCGTTTTCCTTCCTGCGCAGGGACAGGGAACCTAGGTTCTTGCCATATTCACCACAGGAGACAATGTAAGTATCGCCCTGCTGCAGGGGCTGTTCCAGCACGGAATGGGTGTGGCCGCTGATGATCAGGTCAATCTCCGGCACCTTCCGGGCCAGGGTCTCATCTTCGGACTTGGACTTGTCGGGACTGGTGCCGCTGTGGGATACACAGACGATAAGGTCGGCGTCCTCCGTTTCCTGGATTTTCTTCACCACTTCTGCCGCAGCCTCGGCGGCATCCCGGAATTCCAGCACACAGGTAGGGGCGCAGGCCAGGGAATCTACCCCGAAGACACCCAGTACGGCAATGTCCAGGTCCCCCTTCTGCACCATGGTGTAATCTGCCATGCCGTAGGCATCAAAGGCATCCCGCAGAAGCTGTTGTTCTGCTGTAAACCCCTTGGCCTCCATGGAAGCCCAGTCAATATTGCACAGGACCAGGCGTGGGACGGGATCCCCGCTTTTCCTGGCGGCATCCAGGGCACCAGCCAGCCCCTGGGAGCGGTAGTCGAACTCGTGGTTGCCCAGGGTGGTGACTTCACAGCCCAGCGCCCCCAGCATCCTGAGTTCCGGCGCCTCGCTGTCGAAAATGGTCTGCACCAGGGTACCCATGGAGAAATCTCCGGCATCCAGGAGCAGGGTGTCCGGGTGGAAAGCCATGGCCTGGTCCACCAGGGTCTTGATCCTGGCAAAGCCTCCTACAGTGGCCCCTTCCCCGTCCTGGACAGTGAGGAAGCTGTCCAGGTGGGAGTGGGTGTCGTGGAGAAAAAGGATATGGGCTTCCTGCGGCTGTTCTGCTGCCTGGGCCGGTCCAGAGTCTGCTTCGGCAACATCTGCAGGTCCGGGAGAGACTGTTGGCATCTCTGCCGCAGATGCGGTAAGGATGGACGGGGCAGAAAGCAGGAGAGCGGTCATGAGCAGCAGAAGCAATACAGGGGCACTGAATTTGTGGATACCTTGGTTACGTTTCATTTTGTTCTCCTTTCAAAGGTACAGGCACCTTTCCATATGCCATATGGTTTAGGTACATATCATGTCCTTAAGGTACAGGATGCCAAATAGTATATGTAGGGAGAACAGCATCCAGCCGAGACCAACCAGAAGCCGTTTTCCCTTTGTACCGGTCTGTGTTTCTTCTAAGTCCAAAAACCGCAGTATGGCTGTCATCCACACCAGCAGCATGCCGCACATCATGGGCCATATGAAATCTGCGTGGCTAAGTTTGCTGCCACCCTCTCCAAGAAGAGCTGCTTCCAGGATGCCAATGACATAGCCGGTCAATGCAAGCCGCCCCATATCCTGCCGAAGAAAATAGCGGATGTCTATCAACATTACATAGAGAGGGAAAGCCATACCCAAAGCAATGGAGAGAATGATATTCTCGGAAAATATACTCCAGACTTCCATCCACCTTGTGATCATGAAGGCCCCATCTGCCCCATAACTTCCTCCCCAGAAA
>ERZ779637.974-NODE-974-length-14122-cov-7.977892_pt1 | contig 14122 bp, 11 predicted proteins | sample MGYA00514196_ERZ779637 | MGnify/ENA primary metagenome ERZ779637 (study PRJEB29562, sample SAMEA4376700) | mouse gut metagenome | isolation source: Cecum | study: EMG produced TPA metagenomics assembly of the A DSS colitis mouse model was used to assess the...
TTCCCACAGAAAAACGTCCGTTTCATTGCAATCAATGTCTGCGGAAATGTGCCCGGCATCAAGAATGGCCTTAACCGCAGCCTGCCGTTCTTCGATAAGGTCCAAATAGGTGGATGAAACAGAAACCTGTAATTTTTTACGAATATGAGTCCAGTCCCCTTTCCGTTCTGTAATGTAATTATAGCAGATTTTTTTGCGGAAAACGGTAAAATGGACGTGCCGGCCACAAGCAGACTTCCGCGACACAAAAAAACGCTTATTGACAGTGCAGCGGGGAAATGTTAAGATATCATACGTGGTATATTCGGGCGGTTATGATGGAATTGGCAGACATGTAAGATTTAGGTTCTTATTCCTTTGGAGTGTGGGTTCAAGTCCCACTAACCGCAGCATTTAAGGACGGTTATCCTGATACAATGGGTATCGGGATAACCGTATCTGCGTCCTGCAAACAGAGTTATCCGTGAATCCATAGCTTGTTATGCATACGTTCACAATGTAAATCTAAAAAACAGATTCCTGGCTCTATTTTTTTGCCCTGAAATGTAAACTTTCTGTGAATATGATTAAAAAATCCTTTACCAAACGTCACTGGTAAGACGGCTAAATTCCGTATTTGACTGGAAAACCCTTATTGCTCCAAAACCGCTATGAAAAACACTTAAACGAGCCAGGCAGCCGCACTCGTGCGGATATTTGGCGACTGCCGCGAGGTTGGTGACTATGGCAAAAAGTATATATGTGATTGATAATATTAGTCTGTTCAAAGGTGGAAAAAACCGACTTATGGACTGCTATATTGGATATTAGCAGGTGCGGTACTGTCAGCACAAGCGGCTGCAACCGTTCTTTTTTAGATATTTTTTATGGGAAAAATACAATTATGTTCATTTTGGGTATGAACCGCATATACCGCGAGTGGGAAACGAGAGGATTTAGGGCTTGTTGTCTGTATGGAAATCATGCCGTGAGCCGGAAAGTGCCTTGATTGAGCGGGAAATGGAGGAAAATTTATGAGATGTAATCAGGTAACAATCAGTATTGAACGGTTTGGGGAATATGTGCCGGAGGACTATCCGGCAGATGTGCAGAGAATCAGCGTTTACTGTGACGATTTTAAATCGATTTACGCGGCTTTGTCGAAAGCCTATGCAATGGCAGTGAATGAACTGGGCGAATATGAAACCATCGGAGTTTGCGCCGATGTGTCCACGAATGAGTTCGCGGAGGAGAATGGCCGGAAATGGAACAGGGCAATTCCTCTTTATAGACGTAAGTATGAGGAGGATAGAGCGTTCGAGTACTGTGAAAAAAGTCTGTCATTATACAGGGATTATGTTTGGGTGTATGAACACAGCAATGAGATATTGGAGGCATTAAAAGAATGTGGGGACTCGGGAAACTTTGCGTCTATATTAAAAGACCGGTTCGGACTGAGCAACCTCCAGGTGAGAAAGTTGTCCCAAATACGGTTGGATATGCTTACAAAGGAAAGATATGAGGAAACAAAAGCGGAAATTGAAAAGCTGGAAAAGCAGTATGAAGAAATGTCCGCGTTGCACAAGACAGAGAGCGGAGGAAATGAAGTTGACAAAGGAACAGTTTAGGGAACTGGAAACATTTGATTTTGTGGAAGATACGATAGGGGATAAGGAGACTCCATACCCTAAAGATACATATGAAAAGTGGGTGCTGTATAAGGCCGGTGGACTATTGACGAAAGATGGAAAAACAGGGGAAATAAGATTATTAGGAAATGTTTCGGAAAAATTTGTAGAAATCAGAAAATATTTTGTTGGAGAAGAACACGATACAGAAAAAAATATTATTATGAAATTACATGATCCTGACGGTAATATAAAAGGGGGAAAGATACTGGGAGGATCTTGGTTATTACAAGATATTTATAAAAAATTGTGGCCGGAACTTACGGCACGGGAGTTTATGAAACATCTTTTGAATGATAATAAAAATATATGGATTTGTTCCGATACCATGACATCGGCGCAACAGAGAATGAATGATTTTCTCAAGGTTAGTGCGTATGGTGATTTTGAGAATATCAGGACACGGATTGAGGAAAAACAGCAGTATTCACTGAGACTTTGTATTGAATTGTATCTCAAAGATAAAAATGAATTTAAGGAAAAGTTGGGCAGTATGGAAAATTTTCTGAACCATTGGCATATGCTTGGAAATTATATCCCTGTGCCAAGGGATTTCAATAGTGCAAGAAGTGGTCCATATGCGGTACATGATTACTGGGATTTAACGCTTTTGAAAATACAGGAGTATTATAAAAAGCGTGATAACGAAGATGAGGTATGGAAAATACTCAGCGAAGAACTTCTCCATGGCAGAGGCGATGCATCGGCATGCAAGCAGTGGCTTGATTACTTCGACAGCTGGGAAAATTTTATTGAAAAGAACTGGATGCAGGATTTTGTAAATGGCAATTACGAAACCGAGCCATTTTTTGACGGACATGATTGGAACAATCCTAAACCTAAAACGCCCGATGAGTGTAAAGAATTATTTGAAAGATCCAGCGAAATGATAAAGAAAAGAACCAACCGGATGGTTGATGCATTAATTGCAAAAAGCAAACAGGCAGCATTATGAAAATGCGGAACAAAATCGGCGCGAAAAAAGATTAACCGGAGATAACCAATGGCGAAACGAAAACTGACCAAAGCCGCAAGATTTGAGCGGATGTTCAAAATTTGGGAGTATTTAAAAAAGAATACGGATAAAGAGCACCCCACAACACAGGCCGAAATGAGAAAATCATCGGAGTTGTCCGAGTTCATCGGCAACAAAGAAACATTTAACAGGCTGATAAAAGATATGGCGCGCACGCTAAACAGCGATGAGTACGGCTGCAAGCCGGAAAGCTGCTGGAAAATATATTTTGATGATTTCAAAAAATATTATGGAGATGATGCGGATGAAGATGGGGAGACAGATTTTGACAGTGAGGATGCCTATGATGAATTTGCAGACCAAACCATGCGTATTTCCGGTTTATACTACAACAGAACTTTTTCTTATGAGGAGATCAACAGTATTATAGAGGGAATTTTGTCCACGAAAACTGTTGATACGAAGTCTGCGGAGCGTCTGATTAACAAGGTGGAGCAAAATCTGACGACTAAATTCTATAAAACAGGACCAAAACAGATTTGTAAAGTGATGGAACCGGAGCTTATGGACAGGGAGCAGATGAGGGTTAATCTGTTGATGATTCAAAAGGCAATTGACAACAATGTACAGATAGCATTCCGCTTCAATGGATATACTTATCGGAAAAAACTTGAGCCAATCAGGGACGGAAAAGATATCGTGAGTCCTTACTATATTGTCGCAAGCGGCGGCAGGTATTATCTGTTAGCCTGTAAGGAAGTGACGATAAAAGGCAAAACGGTAAAAAATATGTCCATTTGGAGAATCGACCTGATGACGGATATCGGGATTGCAGAGGCAGGCGGAAAGCGAAAGGGAATGCCCAGAATCCCAAAAAGGGAAGTTGAAAATTTACCGATGGAATGGACAGAGGATTTTCAGTTGAAGCATTTAAACATGTCTTATGACAAACCGGTATGGATCACGCTCAAAATAAAAAGTCCAAAACAGGAGGACAATCCGGCAAGACGGATTCGGGCGGATTATACCTTTTTACATGACTGGTTTGGGGATAAATTTAAGTATGTGTCAACCGAAAAAACAGCGCCGTATGACGATATCGTCAAGGTGGAGTGTTCCCCGTTCGCAATGATACACTGGGCGCTGCAATACAGTGACAGGGTAGAAGTGGTCGAACCGGAGGAAGTACGCAACCGCGTAATGGAAAAGATACGGAATCTGAATACCAAGTATGGAATAACACCTGTTTAACATTCTTTAAAAACCGTAACAGGGTGGAAAAAACCGCCCTTCTGCTTCCTATAATAAACAATGTAACGTGAAATGCAAAAATGAAAAGGGAGAAATTATGATGAAAAAGGACAACCTTTATGAACCCATCAGAAGACAGATAATGGAATGGCTTTGGTATGATGACCAATATCCGGCCGGATGCTGGTATGACTTTAGACATTTTGGCTGTGTAGACTCATGGGTTGTTGACAATCAGGAAGAACTTGAGGAATTTTGGAAATGGAATGACAGGGCATGTGTCCTAACGGGCGGAGATTTGAAAGCAGCCAGAATATGCCATCTGTGGCGGTTCCTTAATAGAGCAATCGATAATATCGATAATACGTTCAAGGACAGGGTTGGCGGAAATGTGCATACGAATTACAATTATTTGAAAGAATTACTTAAGGAAGGCGTTTTAGAGAAACTTTTTGAGGAGCAAAGAACGATTGGATTTAAACTTGGCGTTTTGTCCGGGCTTTGTATGGGACGGGAAAATATATATATTTTGCCCGACATGCAGTTATATGAGAAAAGCAGGGGCGGTGTGGCGCCGGCATTTCTGGGACGGCTTTTTCCAAGTGCAGAGTGCATCTATGAATGGAAGAACCCGGAAGCATACAGGGAGTGGGTTATGGGAGAACATCTTCAGATGTTTTTTAACGGCGATATTGCAGTGGAAAATATCAAGGATTTAGGAGACATTAAAGATATTCCGGATGCGGTGAATACAAGAGGTACGCGCAGTTCGCGGCAGTTTTTTCAAGAGTTAGAGCTTTATCTGTTGGAACGTGAGATTGACAATTACATCGGCATTTTACGGGAACGCAGACAATACTTCAGCGAAAAGGAACTGGCGGAAGCTGCAGTCAGGGAAGAATTGTTTGTGAAACATCAAAGGATACAGGAGTTTAGGAAGCGCGCAGAGAACGGCGATAAAGATACACGGGCACAGACAGAGGATATTATGGAGGATGCGTAAAAATGTACATATATGCCATGGGCGACATACGCGGCTGACTGTAAAAGGCGGGTAAATAAAAGCCGAACCGGATGATGTACGCTTTATGAGTAACGGCGGGTGGGATTGCGATGCTACGGAAATATATGAAGATGGATGCCCCGTTGCCTGCAGCGGGGTTGTTGACTTGAGGACCTTGGAGGCTGTCGATATGAGATACATTATTTCTGATATACATGGATGTTACGACCAGTACCGGATGTTGCTTGACAAAATACATTTTACTGAAAATGATACATTATATGTGCTTGGAGATGCAGTAGACCGCGGACCTGAGCCGGTAAAAGTATTACGGGACATGATGCGGCGCCGTAATGTCATATTTATTTTAGGAAATCATGATTTTATTATGTACACGTTGATGAAAAAACTGTCAGTGGAGATTACGGCTGATAACTATGATAAGCATTTGACGCCGGAAATCCTTTTGGACTACAATCTGTGGTGCCAGGATGGCGGGCAGATTACGGCGGAACAGTTTGGAAAATTAAGTTATTCCGAGAAATTGGATATGCTTGATTATATTGCAGAGGCATCCTTGTATGAAGCAATAAAAAACAATGGAAAAGAGTACCGGTTAATCCATGCAGGAATTACAAATTTTTCCCCGTACAAAGATTTGGAAGAATATAATTTATATGATTTTTTGGAAGGGCGTGCCGACTATTCAAAACGATATTATCCGGATGAAAATATATTTTTGGTTACAGGACATACGCCGACATTTTTGATAAATGGCTGGGGGAAAACGGAAGTATATAGGAAAAATGGGCATATTGCCATGGATTGCTCATGTGTTGCAGGTGGAAAGCTGGCGGCATTTTGTATAGAAACGGAAGAAGTTATTTATGTGGATGGAGTTTTGGACACGAAAGAAGATTATTTGGGCAGGCGGAAACTGTGACAGGTACGCCGGAGGCTTGAGGTAAAAAATGCACTATGTTATGGGTGATATTCATAATGAATCAGTGAAATTGCAAAGAGTTTTGGATCAAATTGATATTTCTGTTGATGACGAGTTGATAGTTTTGGGAGATTTATTTGACAGAGGCGGAGCCAATCCCGATCCTGTCGGAGTATATTTTATTTTATCCGGGATTCAGGGTAAATGTACATGGATTAGAGGGAATCATGATCAATGGTTAGCGGATTACATAAAGAAATACTATTCCGGTCCAAAGAAAAAAAGACAAAAAATATCTCCGTATACATATAATTCGTTTGATATTATGAGGCAGAGAATTACAGAAATTGACCTGTTGAATTTGGCGGATTTCATTTTGGGATTGCCTTTGCAAAAAGAAATTGTAATTGAGGATAGAAAATATTTACTGGCTCATGCCATGACCTCATATCCGTCAGTTCCGCAGGCGAAAGATTATTATATGAGGGGAAACTATGATTTGGATGCGTTTTTCCTGGAAGGAATTGATGGCTATATTTCAATCTGCGGGCATACGCCTACGGCGAATCTGTTATGGAAGAACGATAGAACTATGTATTCAGATGAATATATGAAATCAATTTGGAGAAATAAAAAAGGGAACGTATACTTATTGGATTGCGGATGTGGATTTGAAAGTGGACGGTTAGCTTGTATGTGTTTGGAAACAGGAGAAAGATATTACTCGGAATGAATGTGAATCAGATAATATTTTAACAAAGTGGGGAAAAGGCAATGGCAGGTTATACGAATAATGTTACAGGAGAAAATAAAAGTAGGAGATTATTATGGCATTTTGACATAGAATTGACATGGAATTAACATGGAAGAAAGCCGTGACAAAAAAATTTAAATTTTTACAAAAAAACACTTGCATTTTTTTGAATGCCGTGGTATATTAAATATGAGCTTGAGAGAGCTCAATGTAAAATTCCCCTTTTACATGAAAAGGATGTTTGCTTCGGCAGGCATCCTTTTTGCCGTATATATGGGTTTATACGGGGAAATAGGTATTTTAGGACATGGAAAAGGCACCAGCCGCCGCGTGTTCACGGGATATACAAGTGTGAGACCGGACACCGGCGATACATTTGTATCCAATGCACTCTTTTCAGAACTGATGCCGTATTTATTATAATACATGGAAGGGAAAAGAGACAAGGGGAAATTTGTATGATATAATTGTTACTGGTCACGGAGTGAACCGTAACTCACGGAGTGGCAGGAAGCATATCAATTGGGGGATGATAGCCCGGAAGGGAAGCATGGGGCTTGGAGAAAGTGAAAAGGAGTTTGTTTGGGATGAAAAAAGGTATGGTTATGTATGCGCTTGGATTGTCACTGGTGCTGGGAGGCTGCGGCGGAGCAGGCGCGGGGACGGGCGTGGGTGAAACGGCAGCAGCGGTGGAAGCGGGAGCGGATGCGGCACGGGGAGAGGAAAACCAAGCCGCTGACGGCAGCAAAGCGGCAGGCGAAGGCGGCGGAACGGCGGAAACCGGCACAGAAGGGGAAAACGCGGAAGCCGGAACGGAAACGGGAAAAGACGTCAAGACCGCGGATGCCGGGGCGGCGGAAAACGTGGAAAACGTTCAGGACGGAAAGGGCGACGGAGAGAAAGCGGAAACGGGAAATCAGGAAACCGCAAAGGACACCGGGGAAAAGGAAGAAAATGTCAAAACGGCGGGCGGCGGCCAGGAAAAAGAAATGGATGCGGACGGCGCGGAAACCGGGACAGGGGAACAGGAAGATGGAAAAAAGGAGCCGCAGCTTAAGGATTATGAAATTACGGTATTCGGGGAAACACAGGTTATGTATGCCGCAAGTCCGGTGAATGTCAGGAGCGGGCCTTCCACGGATTTTGCGCGGACGGGCGGTTTGGACCGGGGACAGGAGGTATCGGTAACGGGGCAGGCGGATACGGGCTGGTACGAGATTGCCTACGGGGACGGAAAGGCATATGTCAGCGGGCATTATCTGCAAAAGGAGAAACCGGCGGAGGAAGCACCGGTGCAGGAAGGACAGACGCCGGAACCGGAGAAGGTGCAGGCGGTAACGGAAGTAAAAAACGTGGCGGGCGTTATCCTGGTAGGGGATTCCCGTTTTGTGCAGATGCAGGAGAATGTGGGAGAGAACAGTTGTACGTGGATTGCGGAAAACGGCAAGGGCTATAACTGGTTTAACGAGACTGCGGTGGCGAGGATTGACGGCTGTGTGGGAAAAGGTTCCAAGATTTTAATTAACCTTGGCGTCAACGATCCCGGACATGTCAACGATTACGTGGCATTAGTAAATGCGAAAGCGGCGGAATGGACCGGCAAGGGTGCGACGGTGTATTACGCCTCGGTGAATCCGGTATGGGACAATCCTTATACCACGGAGGAACAGGTGATTTATTTCAACAGTCAGATGCAGGCGGGCTTAAGCGGGGATGTTCACTGGATTGACAGCCACGGTTATTTGGATTCCATCGGTTATAAGCTGGTGGACGGACTGCATTTTAACGCGGAAACCTACCAAAACCTTTATGCTTACTTCATGAGCTGCCTGTAAGCGGTAAAAACAGGTGCGTGAGACAGATTTTTCCTTGTGCTTATATGGTGAATCTGCTATAATCTTTATGAAATGGCTGTGTTACCCTTTTGTGCGGCAGGCGGCGCCTCCGGGCGGAACGGTGAAACGGTCAGATAAACAGGAAATATTATAAAACAAAAGGAGAGGGAACAATGAAAGGAAATATTGTTGTTGGACAGTCCGGCGGCCCTACGGCCGTAATTAACTCCTCCGTTGCAGGCGTATATGCGGCGGCTAAGAAGCTGGGAGTGAAGAAAGTATACGGTATGGTACATGGTATCCAGGGATTTTTGCAGGACAACCTGTGCGACCTTGACGAGTACCTTGCGGACGGGACGGGCATTGAAATGTTAAAGAGGACTCCTTCCGCATTTTTAGGCTCCTGCCGTTTTAAGATGCCTAAAATTGAAGGACACGAAGACGTATATGAGAAAGTATTTGAGATTATGGAGAAGCATGATATTGAATGTCTGTTCTATGCAGGCGGAAACGACTCCATGGATACCGTAAAGATGCTGTCGGATTATGCGGCTGCGCACAATAAACCCCAAAGGTTCATGGGTGTTCCCAAAACCATTGACAACGACCTGCCGATTACGGACCATTGTCCGGGATACGGCTCCGCGGCAAAATACATTGCGGCAAGTATTAAGGAAGTAATCCGTGACAACGAGTCTTTCGGTGTTGAGAAACCTACCGTATGTATTGTGGAAATCATGGGACGTAATGCGGGATGGCTTACCGCTGCCGCAGCTTTGGCAAAAGGTGAGGACTGCAGCGGCGTGGACGCTATTTACCTGCCGGAGAAAACCTTTGACGTGGATGCTTTCATGCAGAAGGTAAAACACCTTGGCGAAACGAAGTCTTCCGTTGTGATTGCGGTTTCCGAAGGAATTAAAATTGCGGACGGGCGTTATGTATGCGAACTGGCAAATGAAAATGTGGCAGTGGATGCATTCGGACACAAGCAGATGTCCGGTACGGCTGCTTACCTTGCGGCAGAGGCGGCAAAAGTGACAGGGCTTAAGACCCGTGCCATTGAGTTTTCCACTCTGCAGCGTGCGGCTACACACCTTGCTTCCCTGACGGATATCAACGAGGCATTCCAGGTAGGGCATGATGCGGTTCTTGCTGCGGAAGAAGGCAAGACAGGCATGATGATTACTTTGGACAGGAACGGTGACGATCCGTATCAGTGCGGTACCAGCGCATACGACATCCATGCCATTGCCAACGTGGAAAGGGCGGTTCCCGATGAATGGATTACCGAGGACGGATGCGGCCTGAACGAAGGCTATGAAAAATATGCAAGACCCTTGATTATGGGTGAATTGCAGCCGTTGTTCGTGAACGGCCTGCCGAGGCACTTGGTTAGGAAGAAATAAGGAAAAACGGCGGATAAAAGATTATTGAAATGATAAAATCATTGAATAGTAAAACAGGTTTCCAATGCCTGCGCAGATACCATGAAATATGGTATTTGCGCAGGTTTTTTTGGTTATACAGCTAGAGCGTGTTTGAAAAAGAAAACAATTTTTAAACACGCTCTAAAGCGACGCACGGACCGCGCGGCGGGCAGGGGAATGGCGCAGAAGGAATCGCCGGAAACATATGCCGGAGTTTGGAAAAAAAGGGAAAATACAGGCACAAATAAGCCCCTGCCCAATTATTATATTGGTATACGGTAAGAACGCCGGGATGGAGCAGAGCGGGCGAGACACCGGAATGGGAAAACATGGAAAGAATAAGGACTATCGGAATAAGAATGAGTGGAAGTAAGAATGAGTGGAAGCAAGAATGAGTGGAAGCAAGAATAAATGGAATAAGATACATCGGAGCAGGAAACAACGGTATGAAAAGTGGGGGAAATTATGGCGGAATATGATATAGCAGTAATCGGCGGGGATAAACGGACGGCTTACATGGTGCCTTTTTTCAGGGAAATGGGGTACCGGGTAATCTGTTATAAAATATGTAATGTAAAAGGCGGAGCCGTGGAAGCGGACGCTGTGGCAGATTCCTTAAAACAGGCGGTGGAGTCGGCAGAAATCATTGTGGGCGGGATTCCCATGGAAAAAAAGGGAATCGTGCATATCCGGGAGCTGTCCAGGCATTTGCGCAAACACCATAAGGTATTCGGCGGTGTCATACCGGAATCGTTCCGCCAGGAGTGCGACGAGCGGGGCATCCGCTGTTATGATTACATGAAGGATGAAAGCATCGCCGTATTTAATGCGGTGGCAACAGCGGAAGGGGCGGTATTGGAGGCGCTGCTCCACAAGGAGACGAACATACACAGGAGCCGTACGCTGGTGCTTGGGTATGGAAGGTGCGGTACGGTACTGGCACAGAAACTCAAAGCCCTGTCCGCTTTTGTGACGGTCTGCGGAAGCAGTCCCGTGGAATTGGCGCGGGCGGAGGCGCTGGGAATGGAAACCATGACGCTTGACCGGCTTTTGGAAAACGTCCGGGAATATGAGTATATCTACAATACGGTTCCGGCATTGGTGCTGGAAGAAGGGGTGTTGGAACATGTGGGAAAGGATGCCCTTATTGTTGACATTGCTTCCGGCAAGGGCGGCGTGGATTACCAGGCGGCGGAACGGCTGGGAATCCACGCGCTGCACTGCCTCGGACTGCCGGGGAAATACGCGGGGAAGATATCGGCGAAGCGGCTGGCGGAATATGTGACGGATAAACTGTGATGGATAAGTAACGGTTTATACAGGACAGAAAAACGTTTTCTGGCATGGAGGTGCATTTGTTATGGAATTAAAAGGGAAAAAAATAGGGATTGCAATGAGCGGTTCTTTTTGCACGTTTGATAAAATATTCCGGGAGATGGAGCATTTGGCGGAGGAAGGGGCGGAGCTTTATCCTGTTTTCTCCGGTGCGGCGCAGGAAATAACGAGCCGTTTCGGTACGCCGGAGGAATACCGGAAACGGGCGGAGGCCATTGCCGGAAGGGAAGCGGTGACGAGCATTGAAGGGGCGGAACCCATCGGACCGAAGGGATACCTGGATGTGCTCGCCATCGTTCCCTGCACCGGGAACACGGCGGCAAAGCTGGCAAACGGAATTACGGACAGTCCGGTACTCATGGCGGCGAAGGCACACCTTAGGAATAATAAGCCTTTGGTGGTGTTTATTTCCACCAACGATGGGTTGGGGATGAACTTAAAAAATATCGGATTGCTGCTGAATACGAAAAATATTTATTTCGTTCCATTTGGGCAGGATGATTGGAAGAAAAAACCAAATTCGCTGGTAGCGCATCCCGACCGGCTGGTTCCGGCGCTGGAAATGGCGCTGGTGCATAAGCAGATACAGCCGCTTTTGGTATGAACCGGGCGGGTATCCGTTTTTGAAGTGCGGGCAGCAGTCTGGAAGGCAGACGGCACAGGAGTGGAAGGGAGGAGAATTATGTGCGGAATTGCAGGATTTTTTGATGCAAAAGCGGATTATGTGGCGGCGAAGGAAAAATGGGAAGAAGTATTAAGGGATATGAACCGCAGACAGAAGCACCGGGGACCCGACGGGGACGGGATTTTCCTGCGCAAGTCCTGCGGGCTTGCCCATGTGCGGCTGTCCATTATCGATTTGGCAGGCGGCGGGCAGCCTATGGTAAAGCGGGCAGGCGGCCATGAATGGGCGGTGGTGTACAATGGGGAAATTTACAATATGAAAACGTTAAGAAAGGAACTGGAGAGGGAAGGAGTGGAATTTTCCACTGACAGCGACACGGAGGTTTTGCTGGCAGGTTATATGGCACATGGCGTGGATTTTGTCAAGCGCTTGAACGGCATTTTCGCCTTTGCCGTTTGGGACGGGAGAAAGCGGAAACTGTACCTGTTCCGTGACCGGCTGGGGGTGAAGCCCTGTTTTTATGCGAAAAGGGGAGCCGGCATTGTTTTTTCCTCGGAAATCAAGGGCATCCTCTGTTATCCGGGAATGGAAGCGAGAGTGGACCGGGAAGGGCTGTGCGAGGTGCTGGGTCTTGGTCCGGCGAAAACATACGGAAAGGGGGTGTTCCAGGGAATCGGGGAAGTGCTGCCGGGGCATTTCCTGGAATGCAGCGGGGAAACGGTGCGGGAGCATTGTTACTGGAAACTGGAGAGCCGTTTCCATGAAGAAACCTGGGAAGAAACCGTGGAAAAGATGCGGGCGTTAGTGGAAGACGCGGTGCGGATGCAGATGCTGTCGGATGTGCCGGTCTGTACGTTTTTGTCCGGCGGAGTGGACAGCAGCCTTGTGAGCGCAATTTGCAGTAGGGAATTGCGCAAAAAGGGGAAGGTGCTGGATACCTATTCTTTTGATTTTAAGGACAATGACGTCCATTTCAGGGCAAATGCTTTCCAGCCTTCCCAGGACAGACCGTGGGTGGATTTGGTAAAAGAGGATGCGGGAACGAACCACCGTTACCTTGAGTGCAGGAATGAGGAACTGTACGGTTATCTGTTTGAAGCGGTGGATGCCAGGGACCTGCCCTGCATGGCGGATGTGGAATCTTCGATGCTTTATTTTTGCAGGAAGGTGGCAAAGAGGCATAAGGTGACGTTAACAGGGGAATGTGCGGATGAGATTTTCGGCGGATATCCGTGGTTCCACAAAAAGGAGTGCTTTGAGGCGGATACGTTCCCGTGGTCCATGGATTTCGGTCCGCGGACGATACTCCTAAAGGATGAGGTGGCGGCGGAGCTTCCTTTGGGGGAATATGCAAGGGCGGCATACCGTCAAACGGTAGCGGAAACGCCCGTGCTGGAAGGCGAGGCGCCGGAGGAAAAGCGCCGCAGGGAGATTTCATACCTGAACCTTAGGTGGTTTATGCAGACACTGCTTGACCGGATGGACCGCACCAGTATGCATGTGGGACTGGAGGCGCGGGTGCCGTTTGCCGATCACCGTATTGTGGAATATGCGTGGAACGTACCGTGGGATATGAAATACCACGGGGGCGTGGTGAAAGGGCTGCTGCGCGCGGCAGGGGAAGGGTATCTGCCAAAGGAAGTGCTTTACCGAAAAAAGAGTCCTTACCCGAAGACTTATGACCCTGCTTATGAGCGGCTGGTCAGGGGGGAAATGCTCAAGCTGCTGGAAGACGGCAATGCGCCGGTGAATACGTTGGTGGACGGAAGAAAGGTGAAGGCGTTTATGGAACAGCCTTCGGATTACGCAAGACCGTTTTACGGACAGTTGATGGCGGGACCGCAGCTTTTGGCTTATCTTTTGCAGGTGAATTACTGGCTGGTGAGGTACCGCGTGAAGCTGGTTTAGGCGGGTGCGGACGCAGAAGACAGGGTACGTTATTCCTGTCTTCTGCTGGATATTATAAAGTAAACTCCTTTTTACCCAGCACGGGGGAGTTTTTTGCGGGGCGGCGGCAGCGGGATTGCCTGTCCCGGATTTTCCGTGCTTCGTTTCCAGCGGGAGTTTCTTAGCAGAATATAAATACTTAAGGGGAACCGGACAAGGAGGTCCGGTTCAGCCCGATTCGGCATGGATGCCGATAGAGGACGTCCCGCAGCCTGTGAAAACGTATGCTATTCTGCTTAGAAAATCCCAGCCGGAAAAAGTGCACGGAAAATCCGGGACAGGCAATCCCGCTGCCGCCGCCCCGCAAAATTCTCCCGCCCGTGCTAGAGCGTGTTTGAAAATTCATTCCTGACATCTGC
>ERZ779637.975-NODE-975-length-14117-cov-6.156592_pt1 | contig 14117 bp, 14 predicted proteins | sample MGYA00514196_ERZ779637 | MGnify/ENA primary metagenome ERZ779637 (study PRJEB29562, sample SAMEA4376700) | mouse gut metagenome | isolation source: Cecum | study: EMG produced TPA metagenomics assembly of the A DSS colitis mouse model was used to assess the...
CTACCATAATATATTCCTCCTTGAATATTAAGCTGCTTCCCTGCAGCCAGATTTTATGTTGCCTGTATGTCCGGCTTGTATAAGCTGTTCCCACAGTTAACACTTGCTTTACTTATTAAATATATCGGAAAGATTTGCAATTACTTTATACTTAATTTCAATTTTTTTAATTTTCCCGGTTATTTTCCGTCGATCATATAAGATCCCCGGAAACCTCATATTTTACCGGCCGTATTCCAAATCTTTCCGGCAGCACGGCTTCCTGTTTCTTATAAAAAGGATACTCATGTTCTCCGCCGCCGTGAACCGGCTTTAGATATTCACCGTACAGACTTTTCAAAACCGCGTCATAATATAACGGAACCGGAATCTCCGTATTTTCAAAGGGAAGCATAATTGTTTCCTGATACCAGGACTTCGGATACCGGCACTTGCTTTCATCGATCCCGCCCATCATTCTTGTTATAATCTGCGCTTCTTCCTCACGATACAGGGAAATCAACTGTTCAGAGAGACAATATAACTGCTGTTTTACCGTACTGTTTCTGTTAATCCGGACATTACACATATCTTCAACAATACGCAGCTGTTCTTCCAGCTGCTCCCCGTTCTCTTCCTCCAGCAAATTAATGGCATACGTTACCAGCGTCAGCAGATTCCCTCTTAAGGTTTCCTTTTCCTCGCTGGAAGCCCGATAATCCAAAGGATAAATATCGATTCCTGCCACATAAGGAAAATCATGAAATTTTTCCAGATGTTTTTCATCAAAACAGATGCTTTTGTGATTGACTATTCTCGATATAAACTGCCACATAAATTCTCCGTTATACGGCGTATGAAAATTTAATATTTTATACTCTGCCGGCAGTTCTTTCGGCGCTATCTCCAGAAACCTTGTATAATCCTGTCTTTTCATGCAAATATCCAGATCGTCATCCCACGGAATAAACCCTCCGTGCCGGACGGCTCCCAAAAGCGTTCCCCAATCCGCAAAATACCGTATCCCGTGTTTTTTACATACCCTGTCAACATCCTCTAAAACTTCCAGCTGGGCCGCCCAGGCTCTTTTTACCATGCCGGGTACATAAAAACCGTCTCTTACCTCATCTTCAAAATATGAATTTGAAAACCGCATAGCGTTTCTCCTTGTTTCTAACGGCAATTATCCTGTATATCCTCTATCCACTGCCGGACCACCGCTCTCTCGTCATTGTCTGCATTCATTAACCAAACGGGTCTGTTTTTTCTGTAAAAGAAACAGGTGGAGGCATCGCCGCTGCCATAGTAAGCATCGCATAGCTCCGCCGTTTCCTTTTCCTGTTCGGTATGGTCATATATCCCCCAGTCCTTTTCATGAAATTCCCGAACCAGCTTATCGTATTCAGTGAAAAGGCGGGGACGCAGGATTCTCAGATTCTCTTCGTCCAAAGGCCGGGAATGCCATAAAAGAGCGACCTCTTTATTATATTCCTGAAATATTGCAAATACTTCTCTTAAGTTTTGCAGCAGTCTTTCTTCATATTGTATCAGACTGCTTATGTTAACGCTGCATAGAACCAGTTTTTTTCGTTTTCCATCGGACTTTTGAAGCTTGTTTAACCATTCCTGCGGAATTAGAGATTCCGTTTTGGGCCAATCAAAAGTGCAAATTTTTTGTTCCCATAATTCTCTTGTATTTTCACCGGCCTTTTCAGTCAGAAAACCAACGTATGTCCGACGCATCGTTTCCGACTGAACAATCACTTGATCCGCATTGATCACACCGGGCATTGTTACAAAACAATTCATATTTTCCAGCGCCGCCTCATCCTCCTGCGTCCATTCATCTAAAAAGAACCATGGCGTATAGACTAATTTGTCCGTATACTTTTTCAAATGATCCGAATAGAAGAAAGGATGAACGCTTATAACCGGATTATATTGATCATACGGATTATGAATCATAATAATATCCGGATTATGTTTTTCAAAATCAAACTCGTCATATTTTGTAATGGGAATTTCATCCGGAAAATATTCTCCTTCATAACGCATCCCCAGAGTGTCTCCGTTCCATGCTTTATAATAATAAGGGACAGGTATCACATAAACCTCATAGTCCGGGGCTTCTTTTGCCGCCTTCCAAAATTTCTCCATCGAATTCCACGCAGATGCGCGGAAGGGTAGAAACACGATTTCAAAATGTATTTTTATATCCTCCGCAATACTCTGTCGTATATCCGCGGAAATCTTCCGCAATGTATCCTGCATTGAGGATGCGGCTTCCGCCCTGCCTGACTCAATCGTCTCATAAACCAGATAAATTTGTTCACAATATTCCTCAAGCAGAGCTACTGTTTTAAAACCTTCTCCCATTGCCTGTTCAATATTCTCTCCCAATTGCATGGCGCATTGCTGGCAGCGTTCCAACAAACTGCTTGCAGACTCGTAATCTCTATTATAAAGCGCTTCTATTACCCTCTCCTGTTCACGGATCAGCAATTCGGCAAGCGTTTCTATTTGTCTTTTCCGGGCTTTTCTCATGCTTTTATCCTCTTATTATATCCGGGATTATATGTATACTGAGAAAGGCTGTTACTCACAGTAACAGCCTTTCTTATTATTGTTTACTGTCCAAAAACTGCGGCGGCATCACATCGGAATTACTCATACTCTTATAATATCCATATGCTGCTTTTGATGTCTGCCGTCCCTGACGCAGCTGACTTCGCTCCCTGGTAAAATAATCTTCTACCATTTTTTTATTTCTGGCTTCCTGGGCCTGTATGGAAACGCTCTTTTCGGTTACAAGCTTAATCTTCTGCTGAATCTGCGCGATCTGATCCTTATAGGCGTCTTTTCCCGCCGCCAACTGTTCCTTTACCCGCTGATACAGCGTATCAAAACCTTCATCCAGTTTCGTCAGCGTTTGAATACAATTATCTTTTCTGTCTACACAGGCGTCAAATTCTTCAAACGATAAACTGTCCCGCTTTAACAGTGCTTCCTGTTCCCTGCAGTATCCTGCGATTTCATCCAATACCACGATCTTCTGATCAAGGCTTTCCGCTAATATGGCCAGGTAATTGTTAATCATACGGCTCCTTTCTCACGGTTGATCCGCATAACTTCCTTCCATGTATCCCGCATAGAACGTAAATGCATGCACACTTCGGCCATGATCTCTTTGTCTTTTTTCAAATTGGCCTCTACAAGACGTCTGCTCAAATACTCATACACCCTGTCAAAATCATTAGCAACCGGATACTTCATATCCAAGGTCAAACGAAGATGGTCAATAATCTTCTCCACCTTTATGATATTTACATGTGACTTTTGAATATCTTTTCCTTCAATTGCGACTATCGCAATATTACTAAATTTAATTGCACCCTCATATAGCATCAACACCAATTCCGACGGCGAAGCAGTCAGGATCTTGCTGTTATTGTACTGTGTATAAGCATTTGAAGATGGCATCTTATCAACCTCCCAATAAAGCGGTTACTGCGTTAACGTTAGACTGCATCTTAGCCATTGCAGTCTCCATAGCGCTAAACTTTTTATACCACTTATCCTCGTAATCTGCAAGCTTTTTCTCTAAATCTTTAATTTTAGTTGTATAATCATCATAATCCGACTTCATTTTCTTATCGTCAAAGAAGTTGCCGTAAGTCCTGTAGCCGTCTATTCCCTTTGACATATCGGACATCTTGTCATAAAGATCTTTGGAGAGCTGTGAAAAGAATTTTACAACCGTATCCGGATCGCTTGCAATCATACCCTTCAATTTGTCAGGATTATTGGCGGTGTCAGGATCGTCCGGATCACCGGCAATGTGATATGCGTTCTTCTCATTATCAGCCGCTTCAAAATATCCCAGGGTTTCGATACCGAAATCAAACAGATACATGGTTTTACCGTTCACATTTATGCCGCTTGACATAATTGATTTCAAAGCGGAACTAACGCTGGAAATACTTTCGTCACGACGCAGAACCGCGTCTTTAATCTTTTTCTCCCAGTCTTTGATCTCGCTCTCGGAAAGAGACTCTTTTTCTTCGCTGGTCAGCGGCTCATAACCCTTAGCCGAATCAGCGTTGTACAATTTATCCATCTCGTTCATAATGGAATTGTACTCTTTTAAGAAGCCCTTCAGCATATCATAAATGCCGTCGGTATCGTTCTGGGTCGTAATGGTAACCGTCTCACCGTCTTTCGTCTCGCTTAAGGCAGTAAAGGTCAGTCCGTTTATTTCAAAGGAGTTATCCGAATTGGTGAACTCCGCTTCATTTAAATAAATAATTGCATCCTGGCCGGAAACCTTGGTGGCGCCGGTCGAGGTCTTATCGCTTGGATCATAGTTGGCAATAACCTGCGCAGCATAGGCAGCTTTATTATAAAAATGATCTTCTACTTCCCCGGTCAGTTTTGCAGTCGCCGACGCGCTGTACGTAACGTTTCCTTCGCCGTCCGTTGACTGGGTTACATTGATATATTCTTCCGCCTTTGCAATATCTGCATTCGCCTTATTAACATTCTCTGTCGCCGAAGCAAGGCTCGCCGCGTCGTCTCTCAACTCGGCCAGTTTCGTAACTTCTTTCTGTTTTTCTTCTAACTGCGTCTGCAGAGCCGCTTTCTGGTCAGGATCTTCCGTTTCTTTAATCTGATTCATCAAATCCAGAACTTCTTCGTTAGCTGTTTTCAGCTCCTCATTATATTCGTCAGCCGATTTCAGGGTAGACAGATCCGCGCCGTATTTGTCCGTTAACTCATCCAGCTTCTTCTGATTCTCTTCCAGCGATGCCTTAGCGTTCTTATACATATCAAGATAGCCGTTGGTTCTGGAAGCGGTCATATCGTTAATCAAGCTGCTCATATTAGCTAATGTAGCCGCTCTGTCGCCGCTGACATAGTAGGCCGCATACGCCTGATATTCCTTCAGTGTCGCTTGATCGTCATTCAGATTTACCTGTAACCCCAGTGCAGACAATGCCGCCGCACCGTTTGCATCCCCTGCGGTAATGCTGAAGTCATTGGCTGCGCCCGATTCTTTGGAAAGGACAAAGAATCTCTGCTGTTTTGCATCAAAATTGGCGTTAACTCCCGCGCTCTTGAGCTGGGTCAGGACATCGGAAATCGTAGTCTCTCCGGTTACGTTAATGTTCACGGTATTGCCGCCGGCCTTAACGGTGAAGGTTCCTTCTCCGCTGAAACCGCCTTTCAGATCGCTGAGCTTCGAAAGAGCCGTCAAAGCTTCTCCGCTTTCGCTTTCAATCTTAGCTCCTGTCAGATAACCGGTCTTAGCCAGCTGCTTAACGCGCAGAGTCTGCACGCCGTTCATAGCGTCTTCACCGGTAATTACACTGACAATACTGCCGTTGGAAACTTTCGTTGTCTTTTTGCTGTATGCATCCGCAAAACGCATATTGGAAATATATTTTTTCTGCAGATTCTGCAGCTTGGTATTTAATTCCTTCCATGCGTCCTGCTTCCATTGATGCTTGGTCTGTGCTTTCTTAGCCGTATCTACCTTGGTCTGGCGTGCAGAAACCAACTGTTTTATCATGCTTTCGGTATCCATACCGGACATCAGGCCCGTTAACCTCATTGCCATATTCTGCTCCTCCTATCTTCTTTCATCCACAAGAATTCCCGCCATTTCCCAAACCTTGGCAATCATATCCAGGGTTTTCTCCGGCGGAAGCTCTCTGATTACTTCCTTGGAATCTTTATCAATAATCTTGATTGTTACTCTGTTCGTTGCCTCATGAATCCCAAAAACAGCCTCTGAATTGGACATCTTTTTGTTCATTGTCTCCACTGCTTTTTTGATCTGCTCGTTATTGGGCTGTTTTCCGCCCTCATTACTCCCCGAGCCGCCTTTTTCCTGGGCGCCTGTTACAACGTTCGTGGTGTTATCCACCTGTGTTACCGTCTCCTGCGCAGATACATCCGTGTATTCTACCGAAGATTTGGCCGGCTGCGCCGCCGGCTTTGTCTGTACCTGGCTTTGTACCTGTACGCTCATGATACTTCCTAATGGTTCCATTGCCATTTTAGTCACCTCCATGTGAAATTTGTTATCCTTTTCAAATCATCAGAATTCAAGCTTCTATGTCTTTTATCGGTCAAAACCAGTTTGAAGTTAATAGCCTATGTAAAAAAAGTGCTGTCTTTCGACAACACTTTTATATCGTTCTCCGGTTCTATTACAATAAATCTTTCAGCGCATCCAGGCTTGCCGTATCCGTCGCCGCCTTATTCGCCTCCTGAATCTGCAGATAAACCTCTTTCCTGTAAATGGAAATCTCCTTCGGAGCCGTAATACCGATTTTCACCTGATCGCCTTTTACTTCCAGTATGGTTATTTCAACATTGTTGTTAATAATCAAAGCTTCGTTTTTCTTTCTGGATAAAGCAAGCATATTACACACCCGCCTTTCTCGCCTGAAGAATTTCGTAAATGGGATACTTAACGGCGTAATCGTCACCGTCTACAATTATCTGGCATGCCTTTTTCTCATCCGCATTAATAATAATCGGTCCCCGAAGATTTACGGTCATCAGCTTTACGTCGGTAGGAACCGATACGGTCACAAGCACCAGCATATTTTCCGCCGTAATGTTTCCGGCAGGCTCCAGAAGTTCATCGTTAACTTCCGGGTTGTAATCCGGCTTAACCACCAACGGGTCCATAACCGGCATGGCAAAACCGGTTTCCTGCAAAGACTGCAGCCATCGAATCCCCGCTCCCGTTCCCTTTTCCTCATCATGAATCAGGGTGAACTGCGTCAGCTCAGGAAAACCGATAATTCCGGCAGGAAACGTAAGAATCTTCTCTTCTTCAATGTCTATTTCTCCAAACACTCTGGTATTTACTTTCATAACCCTTCCCTCTCTCTTTCCGCCGTCAGATATCAGATAAATTCAAGCAAGGTCGTCTGCATAACCTTTCCGGTTGCCATCAGGGACGCATAATAGGTCTGCTCGGCCGTCGTCATCTGAATCATTACCTCAGCAATATCAATATCTTCATTCTCCGACTTTAAGGTTTCAAAGTTCGTTTTCTGCGTCTGCATACGGCTCTCGATCAATGCAAGCTTCTGTCCTCTTGTAGCGTTATTGGTAACCGCCAGATTAGCATCGTCAAGATATCCCTGCATGGTAGTAATTCCGTGCTCAAAAAGTATTTGCGTATTATCTTTTAACAAGGTATACGCCTTATTGGCAACATCCAGCTTTTTCCTTATCTCCGCCTCTTCGGAGGTTCCTTCTTTCTGCTTCAGCAGCTCCGTCAGCTCTGCGACTACCTTTTCAGCCGCAACCGTGTTTTCCAGAGCACGGATCAAGTCGTCCGTTTCTCTTCCCACACCGTGCTTAAAACATTCGTCCGCCGTAGAATTTACCCGGATTGACTGGTTAAATCCTACGTCATATTCAATAACCTGGGTAGAACCGGTTACGGAAGTAAGATAATCCTGATTATAGTCAATTTTCTTGTCCGGATCCGCCGGGTTTGACGTACAGGCAAAATAGTGTTCCGGACGCAAATCCCCTTTATCCCACTTGGTTTTTTCATAAGTAATCCGGATTTCTCCTTCATTCCTATCGGAAGTCAGCGGATTATCTTTCGTTTCCATAAACGTATTGTAAACATTCTCGCCCAATAAAATTTCACCGGTATCCGGAACAAAAATAACCGCGTCTTTATCAAGCGCCGCCTGCTCATACGGACTGGGAACCGCATAGGAATTAACGGTATCGGTCGCATTAATATCTATTACCTGGCCGTTTTTATCGGTATAGCTTAATTGGGGAATCGTTCCCTCGTCAATCTCCGAATATGCCAGACGGATCCGGTGCACTTCCACAGCATCGATATCGTTCTCCGTCAAATCCATATTCTTATAATTATTGGCGGTCATATCATACAGATCATCGCCGTTAGGGCCTATCGTTTTAACATGGGTAACGGAATCTATGGCAGATTTGTCAAGCTGCTCCGTAATGGAATACGTCTGTTCCGTACGTCCCGGGAACATCAGCGAAGTATCCGTCCTGTATCCGGTAAATACATAGCGTCCCGCGTAATCCGCGTCTCCGGTAGCATAGACTTCGTCACGCAGCGCTTTCAGGCTTTGTAAAACAATCTTACGGTCCTCACTGGTAATTTCTCCGCTGGAACCCTTCGTACACTGTTTATACATGTCGGTGATAACCTTCACCACATTATCCAGAGCGCCTTCCGTAACGGAAAGCCAGCTTTCCGCATCCGGAATATTTTTACTGTAATACTGTGTTACTTCCGAAACGTTACTGCGCAGACGGAGCGCACGGATGGCTATAACAGGATCGTCGGAGGGACGAATGATTTTCTTCTGCGTAGACATCTGAGAATTGATTTTATCGGCCATAATTTTGTTGTAATTCACATTATTAAGTGAATTATTCTGCATAATTTTATTTGTTATTCTCATAGCAAATCTCCATTCTTTTATACGCCGGTTTCCAAAATAAGTTTGTCATAAATCTCTGTCAGTGTCTGAATCATTTTGGAGGCCAGATTATATCCGTTCTGATATTTTACCAGGTTTACCGCTTCCTCATCCTCATCCACACCATAAATGGAAAGTCTCTGTGTATTAATGGAATTGGCAATATTCTGGTAATTCGTCACAAAGGTATTGGCGCGGTTGGCATTCAACGCCACATCAGCCAGTATGCACTGTAAAAATTCGCCGGCATTACATCCTCTGAAGCTCATTTTATTCTTATCCGTAAACATCGTTTTAAGATCCGTAAGCGTCGAATAATCATCGGTTCCGTTGCTTTGCTCATTTCTTGTGGCAAGCAGATCCGCATCGTCCACCAGGGCTTTCAAAACATTAAAATTATCTGCTGTCATCCAATAATAGGAATGATCCTTTACGTCTACCGTAATGGACTCGCCCGCTGCCAGTTCTTTATCGTAACGGGGAATATTCTGACTGAAATCATACTGTTTATTGTCGGTAGCCATGTCTGCCGTCAAAAGGTTATTGCCGTGGTTGCCGTATGCATCATATCCTGCTCCGAGAATATCGTTTACATGCTGTGAAAAGGTCCGAACCCATTCGTTCATCTGCTTCATGTAATAAGGAATACCCTGATAATCCAGATTCGGTCCGATGCTGGCAGAAGTTCCTACCCTGTCATTGGTAATTTCTTTTGGATTCTTTTCCTTTTCCGAAGAAAGCGTAAAGGAATATGTAACCTTTTCCTCGCCGTTCGCATCCTTCGTTCTTGTATAACTCCAGCTGTCATAATAAAAAATCTGATTGCCAAGCTGTATCTTTCCGCCGTTATCCGAAAGATTACATTTGTTCAGGTCCGTAAGATAATCTTTACCGACTTCCACGGTAACGACATTCTTTCCGTCCGCATTTTTGAAAAGTTCGGTAACAACTCCCTGAAATCCTTCTTCATTATTACCGTCGCGCATCTCGACAAGTCCTTTTAAAGCGCCGCCCATAACTGCGTTATAAAGATTAAAAGACTGTCCGTCAGACCAGTATACATCATACAGTCCGTCAATATCGGTCTGATTGGTTTTTTCATAGTTGGTTCTTGCCACACATTCCAGTCCGCGGTAATCATTACCGTCTACAAGAAGCTGCCCACCGGCTATGGTCACTCTGAATCTGGTACCGCCTGTATCCCGATCCGGATTGTTCGGATCCTTGATAGGCGTCTCTTCCACTTTTACGTCTACGATTTCGGAAAGCTGATCTACCAGGAGCGTCCTGCGGTCTCTGAGTTCATTGGCCTTGCCGCCCCGCATCTCGATCGTATTAATCTGCTTATTTAATGTAGCGATCTCGGATGCGATGGAATTCATCTCATCAACTTTAATCTTGATCTCCTGATTTACGTCCTTTTGCAATTCCTTCAAATTGCCGGACAGGTTATTAAAATACTCGGTCAAACTCTGCACAAAACTGATAAACTGCGCTTTGGACGTAGTGCTTCCGGCATTCTTAAGAATCTCCTGAAGACCGTCGGTCATCTGGTCAAAAATTCTCCTGAAACCCGGCGTCGTGGAATCGTCCTGGAAATAATCCTCAATCTGTCTCATGTAATACTGTTTAAATTCGTATTCCCCTACTTTTGAATTATTATTCCAATACTTCATATCATAAAATTCATCGCGGACACGCTCAATTGCAAGCGTCTCCACACCGGCGCCCGCACAGCCGTAAGTCTGGAATACACGCAGCGCATTGGCTGCCTGCTGCACCACCTGCTGGCGGCTGTATCCGTCTGTCTGCACGTTGGCAATATTATTGGAAGTCGTATTTAACGCTGCGTTTGAGGCAAGCAAACCGGTATATGCAATATTTAAGCCAAAAAATTGTGACGGCATCAGTCATGCCTCCTTTCCTTATCTGCCGAGAGCCGTAAGAACATGTTCCAACATCTCGTCAATTACGTTAATATATCTGCTGGATGCATTAAATGCATTCTGAAACTTTATCATGTTGGAAAGTTCCTCATCCGAAGAAACGCCCACTACCTGTTCTCTTGCACTGTATATGGAATTAAGCGTAGCCTCCTGGTTTAAAGCAATGCTTCGGCAAACCGCGCCTGTATTGGCTACCTGTGATACCAGATCGGTATAATAATCTACAAAACAGGTTTTCTTTCTTACGTTCGGATTGAGCGTATACGCTTCTTCCGTGAAAGCGGCTTTCAGTTTTTCCGCCGTTTCATAATCGACTTTCCCATCCGGCTTTTTAAAACCTAACTTGCTGGGACTTTGCAATAACTCTTTATTAATACGCATATTGCCGATTGTATACAACGAATCCGAATACCTTGGGTCTTCTTCCCTGTATTTCCATTCCTGCGTTGCCGGGTCCCAGTCATATCCGGACGTCGCCACTTTTTCAAACAGCTGCATGGGCGAACCGTCCGCATTTTTCATATAGCCCGATTCCGCCAGAATACTGTTGACCTTTGTTGCAACGCAATGAATCAGCTGGTCAAATTCGGCCTGAATATTCATAACGAGAGACTGCGAAATATCCCGGTCATAATTTTCTCCCTGCAGATCCGTATAATCGGCTCTGTGATCTCCCCTTGCACGGAGCATGGATTTCAGGCCGCCTATATCCGTATCCAGTTCGGAGGAAATTTCTTTTCTGAGATTAAAAACCTCAGCCCCGTCAATATTATACTCTCTCGTTCCGTCATCCAGTACGCGGTACGTGGCATTCTGAGGCCAGAAAGGAGTATAAAATCCGGTCGTTGCATCTATTTTCATATCCATCTTGTAGCAACGGTCATTTTTTACAAAATCCACGCCTTCAATCTGAATGGAAATGCTCCCGTCCAATTCTTCCGAATAGGAAATATCCGCCATCTGCGCAAGTTCATCAAGCAGCTGGTTTCTGACATCCCTCAAATCGTTGGGAGATTCTACACCGCCCGCTTCAATCATACGGATTTGTTCGTTCAACGTTACGATCTTATCTCCGTAGTCATTGATCTTATCCACCATCTGATATATCTGTGTATTCAGATTATCCTGATATGATGACAGCTGGCTGTACAGCGATTGGGCACGCTCTAAAAACGCAGACGCCCGCTGCACGAACATTCCCTGTGTTACGGAGCTGCTGGGGTCCTTCGCCAATTCCTGAATGGAGGTCCAGAAATTCTCCAGTGAATTCTGAAATGCTTCTCCCTGAAGCTCTCCCAAAAGGCTTTCCACCTCTTCCACGGCATTGGCCGACACTTCGTAAAACATACTGCGGCCCGACTCCTTGCGGTATGCCTGATCCAGGAAATAATCCCGTACCTGCCTGACCTTGGCATAATGAACGCCAAGTCCCGTCTCTTGATTTGCTACGGAGGATTTGTTATAAGAAATCAGATTGTACGGTCTGGTTCCCTGCAGCACCTGCTGCCTGGTAAACCCGATCGTATCAATATTCGATAAGTTATGCGCGGTTGTATTCAGCGCATTCTGACTGGTTTGAAGTCCGGATGTGCCAACGTACAAGCTACTCATTAATGACATGTTATCACCTCAAATTTTTATTGTTTTGCGTCAAACCCGCTTGTGCCGATACGCATACTGTTTCCGGCATTATAAGCTCCTCTGTTGTACTCCGCAGTCTCCGGCGCCGATTTCATGGCCTGTAACAAATTCATATCAAATTCTACCATATCCAGCGCCTGGCCGATCAATTCCCGATTCTGGTTATTAATCATCTGCACACGATGTACAACGGATTGAAGACGGTCATGCACGTCCGCCAGTTTCTGGCGCTCCGTGGGTCTCGCCTCGAGCATCTCAATCAGGTTTGCCAATTTTAAAGTTTTAACATCCTTGTTAAGTACGTTGGCAATATCATTAATATCTTCGATTCTTAACTTCTCTAAATGATTAATTCTGCTGACAACGATTTGTTCCTCATCCGTGATTGTCTGTAATGCTTTCAGATCGCCGGCTACAATGGCCGGCGTCTTTTTCATGGATAATTCCAGTAAATTTTCGTATTCGGAGCTTTCTTTATCCAAAATATCAATCAGATTCTCCATTAAACTTGCCACTGAAATTACCTCATTTCATTATATTTACGGAATAATTTTTCTGCGAAACTCTCCGTATCCACTTCGTAGGTACCATTTTGAATCCGTTCTTTGACAGGAGCCGCAACTTCTTCCCTGATATCCGGCGTACCTGCCACTGCAGCTTTTACGGTCTGATAATCCTTTCCCATGCTGCTGATCTGAATCTTATCGGCTGCTCCTGCTTTCGCGGTCTTCTGAGTCCGTACTGCCTTAGACATGTTATATACCTGCTGCACTTGTGTATAAGCTTCTATACGCATCTTGACTCCTCCTTTCTGCCTCTTATGTTTTCTTTTTTTTCTTACTTTATGTATCGGAGTTTTTGACAGATACTTTAGATAAAAATCCAAAAAACTTGTTTTGCCCTTTTTCCTGTTGCAGCGTTTGACCTGAAAGTTTATACTGTTTTTGTGCGTATGTAAATTCACCGGATGGAGAAAACTGTTTATGAATCATTTTGAAAAAGAAATAAGTGTTTTACGTGTATCCGAAGAGGAACTGCCTTTGATTCTCGAATTGTTTAACCAAGCGGCAGAAGAGGAACTGCCTTACAGCCAGATCACGGTTCAGGCCTGCCGTTCTCTGTTTTTTTATTCGACGGAAAAATATAAAATCGTGTCTTTGTGCGCCAAAACGTCCGAAGAAACCGTCGGTTTTATTTCCGGCTGTCTGGACCCCGGCGCCGGGCGCGGCTATATTACTTTTCTTTATACCGTCAGGAACCGGCGGCGGCAGGGAATCGGGACAAGGCTTTTGCTGGCCCTGGAAGATGAGATGAAGACCGCTTTGTCCTGCAAAACAGGAACGCAGATAGGCTTAACCGTGCAGATCAGTTTTTTCAATCCCTGCACCCTGGCATGGATTGTTCCCGGAACGTCCGGCCATGATCATCCCAACGCTCCCGGCGTGGATGTAAGTTCCGGGGCTTATCTTTTTTTTAAAAACAGGAATTTTATACCGACCGTTTACCAGAATTCTTTTTACCTGCCGCTACACCGGTACGAAGAACCGTTTTTCCTGAAAGAGAAAAAAGCGCGGCTTCTTGCGGATGGTATAGAAATCTGTCTTTATGATCACAGGAAACATAACGGACTCGAAGAGTTAACGGACGATCTTGGCAATCCTGTCTGGAAAGAAGAATTGCTGGCCAATGAATCGCTGAAGGATAAGGCGGACCCGGTTGCCGCCGCCATACGAAACGGTAAAATAATCGGTTTTACGGGTCCCCTGCGGGTTCAGGAAAGCGGACGGGGCTATTTTGCGGGCATCGGCATACACAGCGGATACCGCGGCTTCGGTCTCGGAAACGTTCTGTTTCATACCTTGTGCCGGACTCTGAAAGAGATGGGCGCCTCTTATATGACTCTCTTTACCGGAGAAACAAATCCCGCCGGGCAGATTTACAGTAAGGCCGGTTTTAAAATTGTTAAAAGCTGGGCAGATATGGATATTACAATCTAACAGGAGCTTCCTGTATAATTCAAATATAGGGAATTCCAAGAAGAGTGGTTGATAAA
>ERZ779637.978-NODE-978-length-14060-cov-4.779150_pt1 | contig 14060 bp, 11 predicted proteins | sample MGYA00514196_ERZ779637 | MGnify/ENA primary metagenome ERZ779637 (study PRJEB29562, sample SAMEA4376700) | mouse gut metagenome | isolation source: Cecum | study: EMG produced TPA metagenomics assembly of the A DSS colitis mouse model was used to assess the...
GTATAATAAAAATCCTCCCATACATCTACCATTGAGTTTTTTACTAACTTTTTTAAACTAGCAACTGAAACAAGTTTTACACTCTTATCATCTGTATTATATACAAACCTATATTCATAATCCTTATCCAAGTCACAATTATCATCACTAATATAGTAAAACATATTCTCAACTACCCCATTACAGTTTTAAAATTTCATGAAAAATCTAAAATAAGAAATCTTAATAAAAATCTATACCAAAAATTAATACAAACTAATAGGGAATAGACTATATTAAAATCAAATCTACTCCCTATTTCACACATTTTAACGATATACCATTTTGCTTAAGGACAACTAACGAAATGCTATTTACCTTAATTTTTTATAACTTTATTCAATGAAATATATCCTTCTTGAACCTGCTGATATGTAACTTGTATTAAATCGCCTACTTCTACCCCTGCATATGAATCGTAATTACAATAATGCCTTATATCCTCTGATGCAGAACCAGCCGCTATTCGAATTATAATACAATACATCACCTGATGGTCTTCAAGATACTTCACCTTTCTCACTACAGTACCAGTAGCCTCAAGTAAACCAGTTGTATAATCCAAAGTTGTGCTCTCTGGAATCTCCACAAGTGATATACCACCTTCAAAAGATTCATTATTACTCGATGGCTGTGATGCTGTCTGCTGTGTACTCTGCGTACTTGTTTTTGGCTGCGCCTGCTGCTTTGGTTTTATCTTGATACTATCAAGCATCATTAAAAATAATGCAATCAAAAGAAACAAAACAGCAATTATAATACCAGCAGTCTTCATACTGAAATTAAAAGGTTTTTTTGGTGGTCTTGATATAGATTGTTGAATATCCTGTACAGGCTGAGAATTTGTAACTTCCTGTTCTACTTGACCACCCCAGTCAGCATTTGCGTATGAAGTATTATCCCAGTCACTTGCATTACTTGACTGTGAACTGGAACCTGAATCCCAATCGTCTAATTTCCCAGTTTCTAAACTATCCCAATCAGCTTTACTTTCTAACTGATTGGAACTAGAACTCTGTGGCAAACCCCAGTCATCTTCCTGTTGATCAGTCTGCATACTTGAGGAACTTTCTACTGAATCCCAATTATCTGTCTGTGGTGTATCCTGCCAACCATCAAAACCATCTGAAAAATCATCATCTACCGTAACAGGATTATTCATAAAAAACCCTTCCTTAGATACTATGCCAGTGCACCAACAACATCATAATCAACATTCATCAAAGTCTTTACATTGAAAGGACTGAGAATTGTAGCAAGAGTTCCGTCCTCTGACTTCTCAACCAGTGCAAATACCTCTGTATCCTCTCCACCAACATTGACAGTTTCATTAAAATAACCTACCCCTGCATTCACAGCGTTCAGGAACTTAGCCTGTCTGTGATATGACATACGGATAATTCTACTTGCCCTCTTCTTTGTTGCGAGATTTGTAATATCGCGGATAAGCTTAATATTAGCCTTGATAAGCTGCACAGGAGTTTCTACCCCTTTGAGTGCCTCTACCAAATTCTTCTCTGCTTCCTCACGAATTAAATCATAATAAGCATCCCCCTCAACAAACAATGTCATTGCAGGAATCTCCAATGCACTCTGGATATTTGCATTGAATATCACATTCTTATCTGTGATTGAAATAACAGGAGCATCCGTATCCAATCTTACAGCAAACTCAAATGTATATGGAATATCATTCTTTACAACCAAATCCGCAATACGCGCATTCAGCTCTTTAACATTCTCATTTGCAATCTCTGCATAGAAAAGCTGGTAAAGAACCTTCTCATACACATCCGCAACACTGTAGATGAAAGAATCATCAATATCAATATCCTCGTCCATGCGGAACTTAACGTCTGCACGAAGCTTAGAAGAAACACGCAGATGAATTGATGTTACATGGTCTGCACTTGTCGTAGTTACCTTTGAAAGAAATGCAGGAAGTCCTACCCCATCAATGTTTGCTGCCTTGAACATTGATTCAACACCTGTGATAATCTTCATTACCACTTCCAGCCCTTCTTCAACATTCTTCTCAGCGATTGTTGCGATATCTGCCTTACGAACATCAGCAAACTCCTTAATGTTCTTTACAACTTCCTCGTAAATACCATCTGCAATTCTCTTTACCTCTACGTTACCTCTCATTTTAAAAATTCCTCCTAAAATCTGTTTTTAATTTGTTTTAAAATCTATAATTAAGTATACACAAAAGTGAATACATAATTTTCAACTTAACTACCCCTACGAAATAATGCATTCAGAGCACCATTTACATTCTTGGTTAGCTCGTCTGCTACCTTATCCTCTGTTCTTCGTTCAGGACGTCTTGGAACTGGTGGTGGAGAAAACGACTGAGGTGAGGATTCAAGACTACCAAACGGTAAATTACCTGAATCCTCATCTTCCTCTTCATCTTCGTCATATGAACCATACTCGTCATATTCGTCAAAATACTGATCTACACCTGCGTCATCTTCGTCGTCTTCCTCTTCCAAATCTTCTTCTAAGTCTTCCTCAAGATTTTCTTCATTATCTTCGTCATCATAATCTTCCTCTAAGTCCTCTTCTAAATCCTCTTCAAGACTTTCCTCATCTTCTTCATCATAGTCCTCTTCTTCATCATAGTCCTCTTCTAAATAATCTTCTAAGTCTTCTTCTAAGTTTTCGTCTTCCTCATCATAATCTTCTTCGTATTCATCTTCTAAATCTTCCTCAAGTTCTTCATCTTCTTCCTCGCCGTAAGTCTCATATTCCTCCTCAAAGTCTTCATCATAATCCTCTTCTAAATCTTCGTCTTCTTCATAATCCTCTTCCAAATCTTCATCTTCTAAGTCCTCGTCTTTATCGTAATCTTCTTCAAACTCTTCCTCAAGACTCTCCTCATCTTCTAAATCTTCGTACTCATCATAATCTTCTTCAAACTCTTCCTCAAGACTCTCCTCAAGTTCTTCATCATCTTCATAATTTTCTTCCAGTTCTTCATCAAAATCTTCTTCTAAAGAATCTTCATCGTCTTTCTCATATTCCTCAAGTTCTTCATCATCTTCATAATTTTCTTCTTCGTCCTCATTGTCATCTTCATCAAAATCTTCTTCTAAAGACTCTTCAATATCTTCTTCATCAAAATACTCCTCTTCCTCTAATAGTTCATTGTCATCATCAAAATCTTCTTCTAAAGACTCTTCAATATCTTCTTCATCAAAATATTCTTCCTCTAAATCTTCTTCTAAATTTTCATCTTCATAATCTTCTTCCAAATCTTTATCTTTCAATTCATCATCTTCACCAAAATATTCTTCCTCTAAATCTTCTTCTAAACCTTCATTTTCTTCATCTTCGTCATAATCGCACTCCTCAGCATAATCATCGACAAACTCATCTGAATCCTCCAAATCATCTTCATCATCAGAACCAATACTGAAATCATTATCCTGACTATCTCGCAAAGAATCACGAAGATTATACTCATCATTGAATAAATTAGCCATTAAATCAAAACCAATAGAGTCTTGAACATCATCATCAGTCTCTGCAACATCTTGTGCAGAATCATCTACCCCATAATCAGATTTATCGCGGCTAAAAGAGTTATTCGTATTTACAGATGCTAAAGTATCACCTGAAGAAATAGTTTCCCTACCTGAAATACCAGTTAATTCAGACCTGAAACCAGTACCTAATGCAGTGATTTTATTATCCAGTCTGCATATATTATAACCCTCAAAATCAAATTCATCAGGCTCATATTCATCAAACAACTTCTGCCTCAAAAAATCCTGTGGTGTCATGTCACCATCAATACATATATCACTAATAACTCTATAACTATTTACCTGTCTACATAAATTATTCATGTACAAAAATGATTCAAGAATATTTATATCTGTATATAGACTACTTAAACTACCCCTAAGTTCTAAGGGTAATCTTACACCAGACTTTATAAGCTTCTCATTTATAGAACATAAATGTATTAAATAATCCTCAAGCATTTCTGTACCTTCTTTCCAATATTTTCACGCGACATATAAGTTACGGCGAAATGCCCACATAATAAAAACGGCTTGACAAAAGAACCATCAAGCCGCTCATAATTTCCATAATCTACCCCTGTAGCACTCGATTTACCAAATCAATCGCATTTGTTTCAAACTCCGCCTGCTTGATTTCTAAGTCAGTTCCAGCATATGTGTACATTCTCGCTTTTACCACACCATCTGCAACAATACATTTAAACGAAAGGTCATTTGATGCAATGCATACCCCATTTTCAGCTATGCTATAAATATAACCAGTTACCTCATCAGTTTCAGTCGGAACAATATCATAAAGCATGCCATCATAGTCAATTAAATCCTCTGTCTGCTCGGTTTCATTGACGTCCGACTGCTCCATACTCACAAAACCATTTAAAAATACATCTGCAAAAGACTTAACTGCATCTGCATAAGTCATTTCCTCTGCTGTTTCAATAAAATCTATATAATCGGACTTAAGTGTTGAAATTTCAAGTCCAAGCTCATCGGCAGTTCCAAAATTGACTACTGTGTACATCTCCGCCTGCGTTGCGGACATACTTGAAACATAACCATCTTCATCATACAAGATATCACTCTCATATCCATCACTATCCGTTACCACGTAACTAAGGTCGTCTACCTGAATAATACTGCTTATCATATCCTGAGTAATTACAAATGACTCAGCACTACCAAACTCACTAATACCTAAATCAGAATCAAGATTTGCTATCTCGGTTTCAGTCAACTTATAAAAACTTGAATTTTCACCATCAAGATTTATAAGATAATAATTATCACCAACCTTTGCAATCTCACTTGAAAGTACCTTACCAGCATTTACAACATCAACCCTGATAATCTGGTCTGTATCAGTCTTTCCAGTAACAAAACCAAAACTATTACCATTATACTCAAGTGAAACAGACATAAGACCATCTTCCCTAAATACCATCGGTGGCATCTCATCAAATGCAACCTCTTTTGGATACTCACTCACCTCGGTAGAAGATTCAACCTCAACCTCCTCAGTTGATGGGGCTGTACTTTCAGCAACAACTGTTTCAATTTCTGAAACTTGTGTCTCAATCATTTTAGACTCCTTCGCACCACAGCCTACGATTAAAACTACCCCTAATCCTGCTACCACTAATAACTTCTTTTTCATAAAACTAAACACCTCACCTTTTATTTTTATTACTGTTTAACTATTAAATCCTTTCTTTACTTACTCCGAATCAGTAAACTCAATTATTTCCTTCTACAATGTCTGTATCATTTACTGATTCTAACTCCATATCATCTATACCAGATACTTCCTCCTGTTCCGCATCCTCATTCATCTCCTGCTCTGCGGTTGTTCCTGCAATACCATCAACCAAAATATCAGATACCATATTTACAGCATCTTCATAAAACATTTCCGTAAACTCAATATTATTATCACTTATACCCATAATATATGACTCAACCATTGCATCTGCACCAGCGTACACATTTGAATAAACCATTGTAAAACCATCAGTATACTCCACAACCTCACGTTCTACCATATTACCATCAGATACGATAGACACAATAGTTTCATCTTTCATTACTGCACTAAACTCATTATTAAATGTCTGGTCAATATTAAGTATTTCAGATTTATCCATCACATAATATGATGACATTAAACTCTCCAGATCAAGCTCTTCATAAAAATTATGATTATCAACACCATCAACTTTATAGTAATTATCTCCCTGTACCAAATAACAATCATCTTTATTACTGAGCAGAATAACCTCCGATATACCTGACTCCTCATCAGACTGGACATACCTTAACTGCACACATTTATAATCACCAGTCTCCCCAGCAACAATACTAAATACATTTCCATGATAAGCCCTATCAATCTGTATCATATTATTACTATCACTATAATTAAAATCACGAATCTCATTTTCATAAAGACGTATTGGATATTCAGATACAAAAGTACTTTCCTCCATCGTCGTAATCTCATCTTCAACCGTACTTGTTTCCCTTGGCTGTGACTCTTTTGCACCACAACCAGTAAGAACTACCCCTACCATTATCATACAAACTAATCTCTTTTTCATAATTACTAATCCCCCTACTGTACAAGCATCCAGTATGCATCTCTCATTTTATCCAAAGCATCTTCATAACTCATCTCATCAGATGTATCCCTAATATATACATCTAACAACGTATTCTTATCAAGTGCCCTGACCTTCAATGCATCAACTGCCAAATCATTAAACGAAATATTTAACGAATCACTAAAATCAACATATGTTAACCCGCTTGTTTCGACTTCAAGCTTTGAATCAGTAACAATTGCCTCCTCGCCATCTATAACCCCAATATTCTCACCAAATACAGATACAACTTCACTAAAATAATACTCATCATCAACACATATCAAATAGTAACTTTTATCCGTATCTTTATTTAGTACAGATACATACCAATAGTCATCGCCATAAAACTCGCGTACCTCAAAACCTTTATACACGTATCTATCAGCTTCCTGATATACTTCATTTTCCTCGGTATTAATAACTACTTCTTCTGACTTAACAGGTTTATCAGATGCACAACCTGTAAAAACTACCCCTGATAATACCAGCATCACAAAGTACTTTTTCATTACTCCACCCTTCTCATAGACCTATGTGCTACCCCAATAGCTATCTTTTCATAATCGGATTTGCTGATATCCATTAGCATCAAGTCATCTGAAAATTCTGATTCAATAATCTCATCACCTGATACAATAAACCATGAACTCTCAGTATTATCCACTACATATACTCCGTCCTCAAAAACGTCATACATCCAGCCTGTTTCTTCGTCTGTCTGTGTTGGAACTGCCTTATAATATAAACTATCCTTCGCCGTAGTGTAATCTGGAACTACTGATTCGCGTGCACCGAGAAGCTTTATATAATACTCATCAAAAGTACCCCTAAGTTTTGTAATTGCTTCTATGTAAGATACTTCTTCATCAGACTTCTCATAGGCTGAAGCATCAAATACATCGTCTTCCTCATTCTCAATTTCATTCACGCTTGAATAAACAATTACATCATCTGACAGACGCTTATATGCATTAACAGTATAACCATCTGCATTATTCTCAATACCATATGTATACTCTGCATCATCTGAACTATCATACACAGTATATGTACCATTGTCCTCATCAACTGACCATGCAATCAAATCCGACTTATCAAAATAATACTCCAAGTCTGCCCCAAAATCCGCTGTCAAATTAATACTATTAACATCTTTAAGTGTATATAGCTTATCACCATCTACAAAATAATTGGCTTCTGGCGTAATTATAATGCCAAGCTCAATTTCCTCACTCTCTGAACCATCTTCAGGCACATCACCAACATAACTTGAGTAAACATATAACATCTTTACCTTATCACCATCATATCTACCAAGCTGTAATGCAGAAACATCATTCTCAAAATTAAGCAATACCGCCATATCCTTTGCAAAATTTACATCTGGAACATCATCAACTGTAAGCTGACTGCCTGTTTCCGTTGACTGCTCCTCTATACCTGATAATTCCTCCTCAGTAGCAGGTTCTACCCCTAGGTTAAAACTCTCATCAACTGACTCCTGCTCTGATGATGCGGATATCGGCTCCTTCTCTGGCTCCTTTACTGGTTCCTTTGAACCACAACCAGTGAGAACTACCCCTAACAATGCTACTACCAACAACTTTTTCATAATACATAATCTCCTTTAACTGAATCTTTTACTGCACATCTTCCTGCCCCTGTAGTAGATATCTACATTTGAAGATATACCTGTCTTTGTTATTTTAAATCGACCATAATCGGTCTGTATAAACTTACCCTCTTTAGTATCTTCTATATCATATAAATCAAAAGCCTTTGTACGATTGAGCTCTGCAAACTCCTTCTTAGCCTTTGCAACTGCTATCTTTGTAAACTCCTCATTCAATGCAAGAAGCATCTTATTTGTATCCTGCATTAGAACCATAAAATCCACAAGAGCTTTTGATGAATCATGCAACTTAATTTTTGCAGAATCCCTAAACTGTCTTGCAAGACGATTTATAAACAAAAACTTTATACAATCATCATCTACCCCATGTATTCCATTATTTTCACATATAAGTGATACACCTTTCTTAATACCATCATAATTCTGTGTGTATCCATACAAAAGACTCTGACATAAATTATACTGTGATGAAACAGAAATATTAAATCTCCCTGCACCAGCAATAATATTGCCATCGAGAATAAGCGAACAGAAATATGCCTGCTTTCCAAACTGCCTTGTAAACTCAGTTTCTCCATACTTCTTTGCAAGACTAACAGAAGTTGCCGATACCTTCACACCAGAATACCCCATTTCCTCACTTATTGCATAATACCAGTACTCCATTGGAAGAACACTCTGTACATCTTCAATCTGCTCTACGGTATGCTCATCTACCTTTGAAAGAACTATATTCTGATAAAAACTCCTATGTCCAGCCCTTATTGCATCAGCACTATATAGTACTCTCGCATGAACAATTCCATCATCTACAGTATCCTTCTTAACAAAAGTAGCAAGCTTTTTCTCAAGACTATAAATATCATCACAATCATATATTTCAAGATTATATTTATTTACATAATACTGAACAGAATACTTTGTGCCTACACTCAACAGTTCTTCATAACAATACTTCCTGCGAACACCGATACTCTCAAGACTAGTGTACAACTGCTTTCCATAATACTTCTCAAGAATGTCACGATTCAGGGTTACATCTACCCCATCATACCTGACTATACCATTCATAAGATTTAATACAAAATCACTTTCATTATACACAAAATAATAAGTTATATCCCAAATATACAACTTTCTTGCCGTATTATCATTATCATGTATCATTATTGTACAACTTGTCGGAATTGTAGCAGAACGCGAAAGATAGTTATGACAAATCACCTCACTACCGCCCACAAGAAGTAGCTTTAAATACCCCTTTGTTAATTGATTTGACAATTCAGAATGCCACCTGACAACGCTGGAGAGCGCGTATACCGTTTTACCCCGAAAGGTGGGATATGGGTTCATATGACCAACAGAAGCCATAAAATAATAGCTCTGGCAAGCCTCAACCACATTCAAGCGCAATACATGAAATTTCCCCTGAGCAAGATAATCATTTATCACACCAATCGTATTTGATGTTATAAGCCTTCTGGTCTGCATCATATCAGCACCCTCACCAGTCTTGGGAATAATTCTCCGATTATCAAATAATTCTTTGAGCTTCTGCATACTTAAAGTGCAAAGATAAAAGCTTTCACCCTCCCTAACAATTAAAATATCATTCAAAGCAAAAAACAGGCATGCTATTCCATCTTCATCTAAAACTGAAAGGTCGTACCCCATAGACTCAAGCATTCTCTGCACTGTACCAAACTCACCCGAATTATGAAGCAAGGCTCCCACTTGTGGAAGCCCCTTTTCACTATATGCATCTACTATTTTCTTAAATAAATTCTGCATATCTCACCCTCACCTATAACTACTACTCCAGACTGTTCAAAATACTCAATGGAATAACAGTTATGATATTTATTGAAAACTTAAGTACAGCGCCTTCGCCAGCTACCCCATACTTGGAGCAATCCTTCATAATGGTGTATGTACCTTTATAATCCTTCGACTTGCCACCGCCTGACTTTACAGTCAAAGAGAATTTACCATCAACATCGGATGTCTTTGTAAGACTATGCTTGACAAAACTGGTAAAAATATTTCCATTACCCTCTGCATAATTCATAAGACCATAAGCTACATTCATTATCTTCGGCTTATACGTCCCATCTGGTGATGCACCAGCAATATGAACCCCATTTTTTACAAGCTCATCTACCTTTTCCTTCTCAATACGCTCAATTACACCATCTTCTGTGTCAACAATTCCAATCTTACCTGCAAGATTATAAATAACCCCATACATCTCAATACACACTCCTTCCAAATAATTAAATTAAAAGACTTTGAAATATCTCAAGTGGTAAGGCTGTTGAAACTCCGTTAAATAACATTAGACTAACACCTTCACCTACAAGCCCATACTTTTTACCATAATCTGAATCCTCTCTAAAAGTACGCGGATTTGCAATGCCACTCAAAATGCTACCATCCTGCATATACAACTTAAAATCCTTATCCTTTCGTTGACTTCGTTTATTTAACTCAATTCTACAGTTATGGAATATATTAAATCCATTAAAATTGCATCTACTATAATTCACATACAAATGAACTGGATCAAGCTTATACCATTTTGCACCAAACTTCTTTGTACTGGCATGCATACTACTTTTTGGCGGTGTAGTTTCTGAAATGCCTTCTATAACTACCCCTCTCTGCACAAGACCTGACAAAGTATCTAAACTGATATCCTCTAAAGTTCCATCATCTGTGTCATAAATGCTATAATAACGTGCTGTTTTATATACTAACTTATACATATTCTACCTCCATCTGAGTAGTCAAGTACCGCCTATAAGCCGTCTACCTTATCACTCATAATATAAACTCCTTTACCTTAAATATACATATAATTCTAAACAAAAACTGAGCGGCACCTTGTACGCCAGATACCGCCCATAAAGGTTAGGTGCTTTCTCTCATGGATTACAATTTTTTCCAGAGATACTAACATTACCCCTATATTAAAGACTTTGCAACACGTCTACACTTTACTTAGACTCCACCTTTCCAAGTTACTCCAAAGGATGCACAGTCTCCATAATCTGTAGCTCTTTTTTGCCTTAGTTTCCCTTTTCCGGCTGGCTGTCGGGTTTCTCCTTGCCAAGGAACTCTGATGGATGTGTCGCTTCCCACTTTGTTGCCTCATCACACTGGTACTGATTGTACTTATGTGGCTTATTTCCGAGCTTTGCTACCTCATACGGATAATTCACCTCAAGCCCCTCGATAGTTCTCCATGTCGTCCAAAGGTTTCTAAGAAACTGTTTGATCATATACCTCAAAGCCATCATATTCCTGCGCCCATCTGAAAATGACATATACCTCGGTGCATTGTCCAATCTGCGCCTGTAATCGTAGTAGATTGTACTGTAAACCGGGTCTTTTGCCTTAAGCAGACAGCCACTCAGTACTCCCATTAGCTTTGTCTTAAGAACTGGATTATATGTAATACCGCGCTTCATGGCTTTATTGCCGTTCTTGTCGATATACTCGAACATCTCCGTATCACCCATTCTGCGACCATGCTCTGAAAGCCATACATCACCGACATATTCCTCACCTTTGAGATCTCCATCTATATATTCATATACAACACGATCCTCGCCGTCAACATTGCGCTTTAGCTCCTGCTGAGTAAGCACCTCATGATTTTCGCCAAGCCAAATCTGCTCACCCTCGGCTGTAAAATCATCAGTCTTCTTAACCTCACCATCATACTCTACCCCATCTGAATTTATGTATATATACTTGATTCGTACCTTGAGCCGTGTATTCTCGTCCTCATTGGTCACGAACAACTTATTTCCCTGTGCATCTACATCCTGAACCGTATCAAGTCCTGCATATTTATAGAAACTGGATACATAGCGTGCACGCCTGATATCAAAATACGCGATACACATTGCTGCCATCAGAGTCCCTGCACCCTTAATATCCTTGAAAAATGCGTCCCATAAAGGATGCGACTGCACATACTTTTCAAGAACCTTAATGGATTGCTCCTCCGAATTAAGTAACAGAATATAGCTATCCACCAGCTTATAATCCATCTCATCATGAATGACCTGCAAACCGCTCCTATCGGGTTTTGCACCGTCTTTCCCCTCTTTTTTCTGCTCGTTTAAAGTCTTGATTGCCTTCTTAATTGAAATGTTCTCAGTACTCACTGCATCTGAAATACGCTTGTAATCACTTTTCAGTCTGTCAATCATTTTCTTCTCATCCTTATCTACATCATTCGGACTCGTTGATGGTTCTACCCCAAGCTGAGCATAGAACGACTGTACAAGACGATTTCCTGCCGCAATACGCAACTTCTGAATATCATAGACATTACTTACCAAGGCACGAATCTGCTGCTTCTTGGTGTTACCTGCATCAATTTCTTCCTGTGATAATACTTTCACGTTTTCACTCATTTACTTGATTCCTCCAATTGTTATTATAGTCTAAATAAAGGCTTGTCCGCTTTCCTTTAGCTTATAATAATTATAACTCTATCTTTATAAAAAGTCAATAACATCTAAATAAAAATTATAAATTTCTCTAAATATACTAGTTATAAAATTTTTATACTACCCTGACCCACTAACATACCATGAAAATCTTGTATTTATGGTGATTCTCCACCCTATCCTGTACAACTTACTACTAAGAAACACTCTCCTTAATAAAATTTTATTGACAAAATGATTCACTTACTCTATTAGATTCACTTACTCTATCAGATTCACTTTTTTATTTTAACTACGTAATTCGTAACGATTCTCTTATAAGCATCGAAAATTTCACCTATTGAAACACTCTCTTTACTGAATTTTATTGCCAAATGATTCACTTACGCTCTTGATTATTAAATCTTATATTAGATTCACTTTTTATTTTAACTACGTAATTCGTAACGATTCTCTTATAATCATCGAAAAATTTCGCCCATCGAAACTACACATATTACTTTAAAACATTTCTCATATTGAATATTTGCCCAAACAATACTATAACCCTCTACTCATTAGCGATTTCTTCCTATCTAGAAGCACTTAAACGCCCAGATTACTTATCTATAATAATACTACACACTACATACTATGACTTACTATAATAACATGATACACTTCACGCATTGTTAATTACACTTATCATACCAACTACTTGCTCAAATGATGCACTTTATATACTGTAAATAACTTTTACTCCTGATACACTTCTTTTTATGAAATTTGCGTTTTAATGATAAGTTCCTTTTTTCAGAATATTGATTTAAAAAGACTCATTACTCTGCAATGACTTTTATCAACCTTGATTAATACATTTCATAAATCTAAAGTTTATTCATATAACTCACTCCCTCCTAATGACAACTACTACAATTATGATACATTTAAGCCGTAAGACTTTTCAACCTTAATGATATTTTAATACACTTATTTTACGAGATTTCTTACTATCATAGATACATTTATTTCATGCGATTTCTCCACTGCATGATACATTCTTTTACTATATCAGTAAACTTTATCTCTCATATCAAAACATTCACATTCGAAAATTCATTTACCTGTAAATACACTTTCTCGCAAAGAAAAATAAAATTATATGATACATTCTTGGCTAACGTAAAAATTAACAACTCCGATATATTCAATCATATAAACTTATACACTCATAAACACTGATACAACTTTGATACTCCTAAATTCAAAAGTCCATTGCCTCTACCCCATAATTTGCTGAGTTAGTAATATTACTATTCGGAGTACCCGTATACATCGGAAACCACTCTGGATGCTCAACTAAAAACATATGCAGACTCCTATGAAAAGTTGTACTTAATAACACACTTCTACTCTCGACATACTGTTTCATCTTACTTACAAGAACCGCTGGCTGCTCATCAGAATCCTCTCCAGTTACAAGCTTGTAACAACCTTTCACTTCAGAAATATTTGTCTTTAATAAATAATCAATACATTCACCAAAATTTGCTACCACTGAGTTAAGGTCTACATTAATAAATGATTTGTCTACCTTATCTACAGTTCTTGCAGAAAGTAACCTTGCAAGATTTAATGAACGTACCCCTGTCCCATCATATATTGATGCACCTACCTCTGGAACCTTAATATAACCACGATTCATCTTACTACTAAGCATCATTCCACCCTGCTGTACTGTATTGATATCTACCCCAGCCAGCATAATCGC
>ERZ779637.982-NODE-982-length-14010-cov-5.643712_pt1 | contig 14010 bp, 15 predicted proteins | sample MGYA00514196_ERZ779637 | MGnify/ENA primary metagenome ERZ779637 (study PRJEB29562, sample SAMEA4376700) | mouse gut metagenome | isolation source: Cecum | study: EMG produced TPA metagenomics assembly of the A DSS colitis mouse model was used to assess the...
TCCCGCGGCGGCTACAGGGGATTTCCCAACATCAGTTTTATTAATCTTGCGGATCTTCAGGGCGACGGAGGAATTCCCAACAGACAGAAACCCAAAAAGAAGAAAAAGGGCGAAGCGCCCGTAATTAATATCCGTGATATTCCGGCGCCCCATATCATTAAGGGAAAGCTGGATGATTACGTGGTCGGACAGGAACATGCCAAAAAAGTAATTTCCGTAGCCGTATATAACCACTATAAACGTGTGGCAACCAACACCATGGACGAAATTGAGATCGAAAAATCCAATATGCTGATGATCGGGCCTACCGGCTGCGGCAAGACCTATCTGGTTAAAACGCTGGCAAGGCTCTTAGACGTTCCTCTTGCCATTGCGGACGCAACTTCTCTGACGGAGGCCGGTTATATTGGAGACGATATCGAGAGCGTTGTTTCCAAGCTTCTGGCGGCGGCGGACAACGATGTGGAACGCGCCGAGCAGGGTATTATTTTTATCGACGAGATCGATAAGATTGCCAAGAAGAAAAATACGACTTCCCGGGACGTCAGCGGAGAAAGCGTTCAGCAGGGTATGCTGAAGCTTTTGGAAGGCTCGGAAGTGGAGGTTCCCGTCGGTGCGAACAGCAAAAACGCCATGGTTCCTCTTACTACGGTTAACACGCGCAACATTCTTTTTATATGCGGAGGCGCGTTCCCGGATCTGGACGAGATTATCAAGCAGCGTCTGAACAAACAGACATCCATTGGCTTTACCGCAATTTTAAAAGACGAGTTTGATAAAGAAAAAAATATTTTATCGAAAGTGACCGTTGAAGACCTCCGAAAATTTGGTATGATACCGGAGTTTATCGGCCGGCTTCCCGTTGTGTTTACGCTGGAAGGACTGAATGAGGATATGATGGTTAAAATACTCAAAGAACCCAAGAATGCAATTCTGAAGCAGTACCAGAAACTTCTGGAACTGGACGAGGTAAAACTGGAAATTAACGACGGCGCGTTGGAAGCAATTGCCAAAAAAGCGCTTGAGAAAGATATAGGCGCCAGAGCGCTCCGTTCTATTATTGAAGAATTCATGCTGGATATTATGTATGAAATTCCCAAGGACGATAATATCGGAAAGGTGACTATTACCAGAGAGTATGTAGAAGGAACAGGCGGTCCTTTAATCGAAATACGGGGGAATCTTTTGCTGGAAAATAACACTGCGCACACGGAACGATTACAATAAACAAAAATCCTGCATAGTATAATAAAAAACTGTGCAGGATTTTTTATGGATTGTAGTGAAAAAATTTTGTCTGATTTATATGCTGATTTGATTGTTGATTTTATGCCTCCGGCCGATTCCGGTGTTCTCAGAGGTAGAAGAGATTATTGTTATCTGCCGGTGGGTAATTTTTATCTTGTATATGTGAACAGGGCGCAGACAACGCCTTTTTCCCTGGGCCTTTATGCCTATGGCAATACGCCGAATATCTACGGATTAATGGAAAATGAATTTGATCCGTCCAGCCTGATTGCAAGCGGTATTACACAGATACAACGGCCGCCGCTGTCTCTTACGGGAAGAGGGGTGGTCATGGCGTTTATCGATACGGGAATTGATTATACATTGGATATTTTTAAAGATGCCAACGGTAATACAAGAATCTTAAGCATCTGGGATCAGACAGATCAGACGGGTACGCCTCCGGAGGGATATTTGTTCGGAAGTGAATATACCAGAGAACAGATTGACGAAGCGTTACAAAACAGTAATCCATACAGTATCGTACCTTCCAGAGACGAATTGCAGCATGGAACAAGTATGGCCGGGGTTGCGGCAGGAAGCGCCATTGACGGCGGAAGAACATACACGGGAGCGGCGCCGGAATCCGATATCGTTGTAATAAAGCTGAAACAGTGTAAACCGTATATGCGGGATTATTATCTGATTCCGGAAGATGTACCGGCTTATGCGGAAAATGACATTATGCTTGCCGTAAAATATGCGGAGTCTTTTGCCGTGGCTTTCGAACGGCCGGTTGTCATCTGTATGGGAGTCGGAACTAATCAGGGGAATCATGCGGGAAATTCCCCTCTGGCCCGGTATCTGGACGAGGTGGCTACGCAGCGCAGCCAGGCCGTGGTAGTGGCGGGAGGTAATGAGGGAAATGCCGCCCATCATTTCCGGGGGCAGCTAAAAACCGGGCAAAGCGATAATTCCAATTATGAGGATGTGGAAATTCGTGTAGGCGAAAATACAAGAGGTTTCTTTTTAGAATTATGGGGGAGCGTACCGGATGTTTTTAATATTGCAATCCGTTCACCCGGCGGAGAGACAATTTCCCCTTCAAAGATCAGGAGCGGCCGGTCCGGAGGCACATATGCATTTGTATATGAACAGACCAAGATTACCATAGACAGTATTCTGGTGGAGCAGAGTACCGGTGAGGAATTGATCGTTATGCGTTTTGAACTTCCTACTCCGGGTATCTGGAATATCCGCGTAATTGCACAGGGAGAGGTGTACAGCGGTATTTTTCATATATGGCTTCCAATCCAGCAGTTTATGACGGGAGAAACGTATTTTCTGGAGCCGGACCCCAACATTACCCTGACAGAGCCGGCCTATGCCTTCAGTGTCATTACGGTCAGCACTTATAATGACCTGAACAACAGCTTTTATCTGGAATCAGGAAGGGGATTTTCTAGAACCGGGGAAATCAAACCGGATTTTGCCGCGCCGGGAGTCAACATTTCTACGATTTACGGCGCTATGAGCGGAAGCAGCCTTGCGGCGGCCATCACGTCGGGGGCAGTGGCACAGTTTATGCAGTGGGCGGTGGTGCAGGGCAATAAAATCTTGGTGGAGAGCGTGGAGATTAAGAGCTTTTTTATCCGCGGCGCCAGCAGAGACGGGAATCTGGTGTACCCCAATCCGGAATGGGGGGATAATGGTATTATAGTGTCAAGTTAGTGAGAAGCCAGTAAAATCAAAGGGTTCCGCTGATTTAGTCCTAAAAAAAATTGCTGTAAAAACAGCAAAGCCAGGATGAAAACAACCTTGTTTTCATCCCGGAAAGGAGAAATCAGGTAACTTGACACTAAAATACCATAAAGAGTTAAAATCTAATTTTTCTATTATACTATTGTCAAAATGAATCAATTCTAATCAAATCTCAGTTTTAGTGTTAAATCCATTTTTCCTAATTGTAACTTATAGTGTCATAACATGGAAGGAGGCAAGTGCTTACCCCTATTTTTATCCAAACGCCATAAGTACATGGCAGCCGCAGACAGCCGCCAGGGTCCGGCAAGCGTGACTCTGGCCTGTTGTCTGTATGAGAACCAGGTGTGATTAAGATAATAAATTCAAGGTAAGAAAGGAAACAAAATAATGGCCAAGGTTTTAGGAATCGTAAACAGAAAAGGCGGAGTCGGAAAAACAACGACTGCCACCACCCTGTCATACCTGCTGTCAAAGGAAGGCTGCAAGGTTGCATTGATCGACTTTGACGGGCAGAGACATTCAACAAAGCTGTGCGGAGTAACCACTCCTGAGCAGCTTTCCACAACAATCTACGATATTCTGAAATGTATCGTGATGAACGAAGAACTGCCGGACAAGGCGTCCTACATGATAAAGACAGAGACGGGGGTAGACTTGATTCCGGCAAATAACAAGCTGGATAACTTTGACAAACTGATGTGTGATACCGATTTTGCGGAGTACAAGCTCAAAGAGTTTGTTGACACCATAAAGGACCAGTATGACTACATCCTCATTGACGGGATGCCCAAAATGGGAACCGCCATGATCAACGTCATGATATGCTGCGACAGCCTGATTATCCCGGTACAGTCGGAAACGCTGGCGGTGGAGGGAATGGCGGAGTTTCTGCGTGCCTTCCATAGAATCAGGGCACATGCAAATACCGGACTGGAAATCGAAGGAATCCTGATTACCATGGATAACGAACGGACAAGGGTATCAAAACACGTGAAAGCACAGCTGCAGCAGGCCCTTGGAGAAAAAGTGCGTATCTTTACCAACAGTATTCCCCGGTCCATCAAAGTGCCGAGGCGGTGGAGTACGGCATGACAATCTGCGAGTATGAACCGGATAACCCGGCGGCGAAAGCCTATAAAAATTTTGTAAAGGAGCTGATAGGAAATGGCAGTCAGAACACCGAAGATACCGGCAAGAAACACATTGCTTAATTCTTCTCTGGACGGTATGGATGTTAAACGGCGAATTACAGCCAGACAAAACAGCAAATTAAATCCAATCATATACAGCAGATTTCTCCACATTACCGCTAAGTTTTCAGCCGCATCTTCACATTATTCCCGGGAATTGTCTGTACAATTATGATAGTCCGGGAAATGGAATGTCGGAAAAGAAGCACTGCCGTGGTATAGTTCGGAAACTGTCAGATTTTTTCTTTCTGCCGCCCGGGTGTCTGGCGGGAGAATTGTGTCCGCTTCCGGGACAATTCCCGCAGTTCCTTTCTGCATGACTGGAAAACCCGGCCCGTATGGGCCGGGCCAGGTGAATTGCCGCGGATTTCCAAACAGTTCGAAAAACAGCTGTTTCACGAATACCTGCAGGGAATCAGAGAAGGGTGATGTCATTGACCGCCGCAAGAATGATATCGGAATCAATGTTCTGTTTTTCATTCTGCGCACCAATGGTCAGCGCTTTGGTAAGGATAAGGTTGAGCATCCTCAGGGAAGCGTTGCAGCTTCCATAAGCCGTGGTAACGGCGCTTTCATCAAAAATGCCCGGAGCTGCGCCGGAAAGCTCCATGCGGTTTGAAATATAAAGTCTTGCCTCTTCCTCCGAGATGCCGGCGAAACTGTAATGGACACAGATGCGCTGCCTCAGCGCCTCATTGGGCTGGCGCATCATCAGTCCTGCCAGGGCAGGCTGCCCCAGAAGGATGAGGGAAAAACAGTTCTTTGAATCCATGCAGAAGTTGCAGAGCATTTTCAGGTCCCGCAGGATATCGCCGCCAAGATACTGGGCCTCGTCCAGGCAGATCATGCAGTGGAGATTTTTGCTGGTATATACGGAATACAGGTATTCCTGGATGCGCTGGAACATGACGGTTTTCCTGGAGGAGTCCTCCAGGCCGAGGGAGGCGCACAGCTGCCTGTAGAATTCACTGGCGGAGACGGTGGAGAGGCAGATGTAACAGAATCTGACAAGGTTCGGGTTCAGGGTATCGGAAAAACAGCGGAGGGCAAACGTCTTTCCCATGCCCGGAGAAGCCGTGAACATACCGATGCCCGGATGATCCTTCAGATGTTCCAGTCTGCCCTGCATCTGCGCCATGTCAAGGGTCCTGTAGGCATGCCTGGAAGACAGCTCCTTATCAAAAGGATTCATCCGCATGCCGTAAAAAGTGGTAAAAGGAATCATGCCCCGCCTCCATATCTGACGCTGTAGGAGCCGTCCCGTTTTATCTTGGAATTGGCGGTTTTGTCCGTGGGCCTTATGGGAAAACGCCTGCCGCCTTCAAGGATGAAGGCGCTGTCCGGCTCGCCGGGCCTGTAACGGACCTCCACGGAGGAGCGGATGAATTCCATGGGGACATCAAAAAGCTCCTTATGCAGCAGAATGGTGGAATCATTGCGGACCTTCCGGCGGACCCTGTGGAGAAAACATTCATCCAGCCACTGGGCGCTCTTTGGCATCCGGACATGGGAGATATCTTCCATGTATCTGGCATAAGGGGCGGCGCCGGTGGCGGAATGGACGGAAGTGTTGTGGGAACGGATGTAAGCGGCCAGCAGGCGGTTGAGCTCATCAATGCTCCCGATCCGGGAAATATCAAGGGTATCCAGGAAACGGGTCCGCAGGGTTCTGAAATTGCGTTCCACCTTGCCTTTGCTGGCGCCGTCCCGGACAGGAGTGTGTATCAGGACACATCCAAGCTGTCCGCAGATGAGGTTCAGCTGCTCGCCTTTATAGGCGGAGCCGTTGTCCACATAGAGTTTGCCGGGGATGCCGTAGGTAGCGACGGCGTCCCGGAAAACTTTCTGGAAGTTGATGCCGCTGTCCTGATAAAAGAACTTTCCGCCGGTGATGAGGCGGGAGCGGTCATCCAGGATCATAATGCAGTAAGTGCGCCTTGAGATGCCGTTTTCCCTGATATAGGGGCCGTAAAGGGTGTCGGCCTGGTAGAGGCCGGTGGAAAATTCCTCTTCAAAGGCCCTGCGGTCTTTCCGCCCGGGAGCACAGGCGCCTTTGAGATTGTTCTTTTTGATGAAACGCTGAAAAGTGGTGACGGAAGCATCCGCTGCCCCGATGAGGCCGTCGGCGATCAGCTTGTCGCGGATGCCGGCCGCGGTCAGCCTTGGGAATTTTTCCCGCAGTTCATAAATGGCTGCGATGACATCGGCGTCCAGTTTCCGGCTGCGCCCTTTGTCCGAGCGCTGTGTGGGCATAAGGGCGTCAAAGCCGCCCCTGCGGTAGTCCGATTCCCAGCAGGAAAAAGTGCTGGGGGAATAGCGGACCTCCCGGCCGTCTGGGAGTTTCAGGGGTTTTTCGGCAATACGGGTGTAATAGGCCTGCTTGTTCATGTCCGGGAAAGTCCCGTTAAAAGCAGGCTGGATCACGGAAAGCCTGAGGGCTGCCACAGCGACGGCCAGGTTCATTTGTTTTTCATTCATATAGAATCACCTCCTGAAAACAGGATACCACCAGGCGGTGCAGCTGTGTACTGTCAGGATATCTGACAGTATCCGGGAGGGAGGGCGCGGATGTGGATCTTCGGGCGCAGCCTGACGCAGGGCTGGAGGAAGGAATGTCCCGTGGAAAGGAAAAAGAGCGAGAGAGGGCCGTGCAGGGAAGAGGGGCTGATGGAAAAGAAAGCCTCCACAGTCTGGAAATCCGGAAAAAAGTCACGGAGAGCCGCCATAAGTTCCTTAGAGTCGAGGATAAAGCGTTTTTTAATACGGTAAAAGGTGCTTTCGGAAACAGCAAAGTGTGTACAGAGTTCCGGAACAGAGGGGAACCTTCTGGTAAGCCTGGAATAAAGGAGGGAAATAAGGAAACCGAGAGAAAAGGAAGAATACGGGATGATAACGGAAAGGAGCAGGGAATGGGAAGAACCGCAGGAGGAGCACAGGGCACAGCGGAGGCTTATCATGCGGTCGGAGACATGGCCGTCGTGATAACAGACAAGATGGCGTCTGTAGGATCCGTTCCTGCGGAAGGCGGAAGCCGGGGCATGGCAGGAAGGGCACTGGGAGACCATGGAAAAGCAGTGCTCTTCCAAAAGGGAGCAGACGGAATGCTCATCGAGGTGTTTTATTTTCTGGTAAGTCTGGCAGATATCAAGGAAAAGTCTTATCATAATGTCTTTCCGGAGGGGGGAGCGCCCATTCATGATTCTGTTTGTTTTTTGTAATTATATAGGGAATGTATGCAGGTGTACTTAGCCTGAGTCTGCTTCTTTATTATGCAGATAAAAACCGGAAATAGCAAGGGGTATGGAAATAATGTGATGGAAAGATGATGTTAGAGGGGGAGGATATTTGGACGTTTTACATTAGAGTGTGAGAAGAACTTCTAAGGCTTATAGCAAAGAATATTTCGCTAAGAAGTTCTAAATCTCACACCGAAGAATGTCTTTGGCGAGTCATTCTTTATCGGATATTTATAAGGAGGTTAAGCATGGCATATGACAGAAAAATATATGAAGCAGAATTGCCCCATAAGGCTGTGGCGGTATATCTGTACTTGAAAGATCGTGCAAACAAAGAAGGAACCTGTTATCCGGCAATCGGTACCATTGCACGGGAATTGCACCTGTCTGTCAGCACTGTAAAGCGTGCTATCAGCGATTTGGAGGAGAACGGATTTATACGTAAAAAGCAGCGTTGGCGTGATAACGGTGGCAGAAGCAGTCTGTTGTTTGAAATCATAAGGTAAGCACAAAGGGGATACTGCGTCGGTCAGGTGAGCTATGGTATGGTTCACCATGACCTATGCAGAAAAGAAAGCAATTTATTATTATACAGAAAAGAAAAATATAATCTTAAAAAATTAATTTGGAATTACTACAATGGTTGATAGTATTATGAACAATAGAGGGTTTAAAATTGTGAATTTGGGTAAGAAAATTAGAATTAACAGTATAGATATAAGGAGCAATTTCTAGAATATGATAAGGATAATGAAAAGGAGGGTAAATGTATGTTTTGAACTTGCAATAAAGGATTATGATAGAGTGTTATTATTCTTGGAATTTAGCATGCTTCAGATTAACGAGTTGAGATAAGTGACAGTATATAACCATAGATATGAATAAATCAGATAAAGTGTTTGCGTAAAAAAGATAATTAAATCAAAAATAGAAAGCAAAGATATCTGTTTGATGGATTGAAGGATAATGTAATGAAAGTATTGTTTGTTTTTCCTAATTACGATTGCCCGATAGGAATTAGTATCGGCGTTTCTTATTTGTCGGCTATTTTAAAAGAGAAAGGACATATAACTAAAATTATACATATAAATGAACAAATCAACTATTGCTTTGATATTGAACGAATTATTTCTGATGCAAAAGATTTTGAACCGACACTGGTTGCAATATCTGTAGGTGAAAATCATTACAAAGATATGTGTGAACTAGTAAAAAGGATGAAAACGGAAATTGATGCAAAGTATTGTATGGGAGGAATACATATAACTATCAATGCATACCAAGTTATGGGAGAAATAAACGAATTGGATTATTGCATTCTTGGCGACGGTGAAGAACCACTCATAGAGTTGGTAGATAGTTTAGAAGAGAAAGAAGATGTAACAAATATTCCAAATGTGTGGGTTAGAAAAGGAACAAAGATTATTAAGAATCGCATGCGACCATTAAAACAAATGTTTTCACTTCCTTCAATGGATTTAGAAGGATGGCAGTTTGATAAAATTACCCAAATGAGACATGGCTGGATTAATGTGTCAATGAATAGAGGATGCCCATATCGATGTAGCTATTGTCATAATATTGCGGAGGTTAAGGTACTTCAGGAGAATTTTGGAACAAAAGGGACAAGCAATAAGGAATTAGGGTACCTTAGGTTAAGAGATGTAGATGATATGATAAGAGAACTTCGTGATATTAAGACGAAGTATCCATACATTAAAGAAATCTCTTTTATAGATGACACTTTCACTTTTAATAAAGAGCATATGTTAAATTTTTTTAAAAAGTATGCACAAGAGATTGGTTTGCCGTTTGTATGTTTAACAACTGTTAATGATTTAGATGAAGAATTGTTAGATGCGATGAAGGATGCAAATTGCGATATGATTCGTTTTGGCGTAGAGTCTGCATCTGAAAATATAAGAAAGAAAATAATCAGACGAAATTTCTCTAACGAAAAAATGTACAAAGTTTTTCAAATGTGTAAAGATAGAGGAATTAGAACGTTTGCATATAATATGATTGCGCATCCAGGAGAGACTAAAGATGAAATAATTTCAACACTTAAAGTTAATGCAGAATTAAAGCCTGAGGGGGTCAGGATATCTTTAGGGTATCCGTTTTAGGGAACGTTATATTATGAAATAGCAAATGAGATGGGATTAATTGATAATTCAAAGGAGTTTCATAATTATTCGACGGATACAAAGTTCATTTTTTCGCAAGAAGATCGACTTTGGATAGATAAAGTAAGATTATATTTTAAATGGTGGTTAAATATGTTTTTAGAAAATGAAAGTTCGGAGATATATCATGGATTAATTGCTGAACTTGAAAAAATAACATACGAGAAATGGAATGATGAATCGACGAGGAAAAAAATTTCAATTAAAGATAAGGAGGTATCAGAAATGTTAAAAAATAACAACATTGAACATTATACGAGTCCGTATTATGAACGTCCGGATATTATTATTTTGTATAAAGCCGGAAGCATAATGATAAGAAGAGAAGAATTAGATGAACATTAATATTATATATAGATAATTTATGTTATGAATGTAAAAATTATTTTATTGTGTGAATATAAATAGAGGGTAAAAATGAGATGTAACGTAGTATATGCGTCTACTGTTTGGGCATGTGTTAAAAAACTTGAAAAGCTGTATCAAAATGACAATTTGAAAGAAGGTGATACTCTAATCTTAAAAATAGATAATCCCACAATTAATGATTTACCGATACAACATTTTGATGTATACAAAAGATTTTTTGGGAATCTAAATGAAGGATGGAAATCCGACAGCGTAGAATTTTATTATTCATTTAAGAGACGGTTAATGGATGAAGAGAATCTAGGACAATTTGAAAAAGGCATTGTTACATTATTAAATAATGAGAAATCACGTAGGTGTGTGCTATGCGCAAATAGACCGAGTGATAGCATTGATTATAGACCGGCATTGGTGGCAATTACGTTTTCAATACATGATGATAAACTTAAAATGAATGTACATTGGAGAAGTCAAGAAATTTTTTATGCATTACCAATAAATTTAATTCAGATGTTTTCAATAATGAATTTATTTGTTAATAAGTTAAAGAGTAAATATCATAACTTGCAAATGGGAGAGTATGTACAATATATTGACAACGTATGCATACATGATTCGATTAATAAGAATAATACGAATATAATCCAAATGTGGAAAAGTATTGATATAGAGTTGAATCAAGAACTGAAATTTTTGTGGAGTATTGTATTTAAAAATAAGGAGGCGGAATATGATGGAAACTATTAAAAATGAAGAGTGGTTTTGTATGTTATGCGGATGTGAGTCAAGAGATGAAGAATGGAAAGGTGTAACGTTTGAAAAACATCTAGCGCATCATTCTATTTCGCAACAACAATATAATGTATTTGTGCATGAACAAAAAGGCGGTTTAGAGCCATTAAAGGTTAAGCTATTAAGTTGGAGTAATAATGTGGAAAATGCGATAGTAGCGTTCGTTTCTCAAACATGGGGACCGACATTTTGTCTGGATGAATATAGTGAAGAAGAAGTAGCGGGTATTGTGCAAATGGCATTAGAAGGAAAAACATTACCTTTAGCATTAGAAAGCATTTCGTTTACATTTCAAATAGATAATCTATCAAGAGCAATTTCACATCAGTTAGTGCGGGTCAGAATAGGAAGTTCTTTTTCACAGAAGGGGATGAGTGATACATATTATGGTAATACACAATATATTATACCTGCGTCGATAGAGGCAGTAGGAAAAACAAAAGAATACATGGCTTTATTAGACAAATGTTCAAATTTTTATAATGAATTATTTGAAGCTGGAGTTCCATTTCAGGATGCGAGATATATTATTCCTCACGCGGCAACAACATCGTTAGTGTGGTCAGTGAACCTATTGGCATTAAAAAATTTTTGCGCACAACGTCTTAGTTGTACACAAAGTTGGGAAATGAATGCACTGTGCAAATTAATAAGGAATGAGATCAATAAAGTTTATCCTGCTATAGCATCTATTTTGAAACCAAAATGTGAAATTACAAAAAAATGTAATTCGTTTGGTAATCTGTATGAAGGATGTGGGAAATATCCTATGAATGAGCCAGAACGTAATTTTGTTTTTACTAAGGAACAAATGGCTAAAAATTTAAGGTTTAACGATGAGTATCGTACAAGGGTTACGGAACATAATAAAAGTGTTAAGCCTGAAAATAATTATTTTAAGGAGACTGTAAATAAAAATGGGAAAATTTGATTCTGAAATACATACACTATTGTTTGACTCAAAAAATATTAAATTGGATGAATCCACAAAATTTACAACTTTTTTTGAATCATTTTATATAATAAAAGATATTTTTCTAAATGAACTTTGTGTTGAAAAAAGTGTATTTTTAGAAGAGATTAAAAGAAAACTTGAAGGATTAGAATTGGAACACCGGATACAAGAGAATCAGGAAAAAAGAGAAATGATCCATGAAATATTGTTGATAAGTATAGAACATATGTTGTATGCATCAAAGTGTATTCTTAAAGATATTATTGTTAATGAGCAGAATATAGACAAAAAATGCTGGGAGTTGTATTTACATAAAAATATGCAGTATGGCGATGCATGGTATATGAATGGTTTGTTTGGGATTTTTTATGATTTGCATAGGAAAGCGGTCAGAGTGTATAATATAATTGATGATTGTCAAAAGAGTGAGATAAACTGGAGAAAGCATGAAAGAATGGAGGATACTTTATGTGACATAATTTTATACTGCACAATGATGAGTGTTGCGTTGAAACAAGAGGATATTTTTTTGTTTGGTACAAAAGAACTAAAAATGAATAGGGAGTTAATGAAAAATGTGGAATTTTGACTTCGATAAAACAAGTTATAGAAGAAAGTGCTTGGAAGAATATTATAGGAAAGAGGGACTTAATGCGTGTGAATTTTCTTGTGGTAATTATAAAATTTGTTCAGAATCACAGCGTGAAAGGTATAAAAAGCAATATAGTGGTGGAACTTGTGCCTTGATGCCATTTTATGATGTTTCATATAATGGAATTCCAATAAGGGTTTTAGTGGTCGGAAAAGAGACCGGTTATATGAAAAATGAAAAGTATGGAACTGCAAAGAATTTTGAAGAGAATTCATTAAACGTATTAAATTGTATAGGGTGGGAGAAGAAAAATAATCATATAAAAGGAACTTTGTACATTTTACAAAATATATTCAATATTCACACTGAATATGTTTATTCAAGTTATGCATTAACAAATTTATTGCGCTGTTCGTTTCAAAATGAAACTGTTCAGGAAAACGTTTCTGCGACACATGATACGGCTATAATGCGGAAAATGTGTATAAATCACTTGATTCAAGAAATAAAAATTTTAGAACCAACAATAATTATTGTGCAAGGTGAATGGGCTACAAAAGGTTGTTTTTTAATTCGAGAATTTGAAAAGGTATTCGGAAAATCAAAGAGTATTATGCATAATAGTAACAGGAAATATGGTTTATACGAATTTGAAGAGTTTGATTGTATGCTGACGCATCACCCAGCTATTTTGGGTAATTGGGTTAAGAATCTTGCTCCTGATTCGGTGTGGCCGATGCTGGATTATTTAAGAAATATCGGAAGATTGCCAATCATCTGCGAAGATTCAGGCCTAGAATACGAGAAAAAAGTACGACCTATAGTGGATGAAATGATTTCTCGATTACCCTCTAATGATAGATTGCGTGGTAATATTGATGGAATAATGTTGAAGGAATAGCTATGAATGAAAAAAAAGGAAAATATATTTGCTTTTGCGGTATTGACGGTTGTGGAAAAACAACTCAAGCAAATTTGCTAATGAAAAGTTTATATAGAAATTTTACAAATGTAAGAATGGTTCATGGCATCAAACCATATAGATTTTCAGGAGAATTAAAGGAAGTCGCAATAAAAAATAGAACGTCATTTTATGAAATGTTTTCGGATGAATTGAGAACAATGTCCTTTGTACTAGATATGGTAGATGTTTCGACAAAAATCATTCAGCCTTCTCTAGAAGAAGGTAATATTATTATTGGTGAAAAAGATTTTTTGGATACATATATATATGCTTCCTTATTAGGAACACAAGAGACTTATATTCAATTTTTGAGTAAGAGTATGATTGTTCCGGATATATATTTTGTGTTAGATATATCTGCGGAAGAAGCAATAAAGCGAATACATAGTAGACACATATATGAACAAAAAGAAATTGCACCTAAGGAAGATTATAATATTGCAAAAAAAGCAAGAAAAAAATTTTTAGATTATGGTAGTAAACATAAAAATTGTATTTTAATTGATGGTATGCAAGATAAACAGACGGTACATGAGCAAGTAATGAAGGCATGCTACGATTTATTATATTATGAGGAAATTGTAGATAAGTAAAATGAGGAATGAATGTAGTTTGGAGAATGTGAAAGAATGTGATTTTGCAATAATCGGTGCTAACATAAGCGGTGCTCTCATGGCGTACCGGTTGGAGCAACATTTTTTAAAAAATATTGTGATTTTTGAAGAATGTTCTAGA
>ERZ779637.983-NODE-983-length-14002-cov-6.423317_pt1 | contig 14002 bp, 10 predicted proteins | sample MGYA00514196_ERZ779637 | MGnify/ENA primary metagenome ERZ779637 (study PRJEB29562, sample SAMEA4376700) | mouse gut metagenome | isolation source: Cecum | study: EMG produced TPA metagenomics assembly of the A DSS colitis mouse model was used to assess the...
CCGGTAATTCGAGCTATCGGTATACGCAATGATCTGCGCGTGATGTTCGTCTATTAGTGGCCTGTAAATTCTTTTTCCTATCTCTCCGCATCCCCAGATTATTACTCGCATATGTATCTTCCTCCTCATCTTCCTTTTTTATTTCATTCGTTCCAGTATCCTTTATTGTTACTAAAATTCATAATCTACTATAATTTGCACAAATATTCTTATATTCTATTTAACCAGGAAGTTGATTAAAAAAGTTTGTCACATTTGTACAAAGCTCATTCCACCAAGGCTTCTTTATTATTGCTGCCGCTCCACTCCCTATAGTAGCTGCATCCGACAGCTTACTTATTTGCCGTTTCTAAATTATCTAAAACATACATAACACATATTTGTGTTGTCTCAACAATTTCACTATCAAATTTTATTTGAAAGGGCCATAGCTTTTCTTCTTCCTTGGGAATAAGCTCCTGTATGTCGGATTAATAAATCGCCTCATTAATAGTTACATTTCTTTCCTTTTCTACTATATAATGAAAGTTAAACTGTTTGAAACTGCGCAATTTGCACTCGAGAACTGTCAATCCTATGATTCTTGCCACTTCACCTTTATCGCTTTTTGACAAGCATTCCATATAGGTCTTCATAATATAAAAAACGCGTAACCCCCTATTTAATGTTGTCAAAATTGATAATTCATCAAAAACAAGTAAATTATATGTATTAAATAAATTAGACGATCCGCCATTAAATCTTAAATAAGATTCCAACTTTTCATAAATAACAACAGCAATATCACAATCACCCTCGAATATTTCCGTGTCATCTTCGTAATAATCACTGGAAGAACAATATATGATTGTTTCATTTCCAAAATATTCATGAAACTGCATGTATTTTTCATTCATCAATGCACGATAAGGAACCAAATATTACATTTTACGTTTATCAGGTTCATTTGCCATTAACGCAAATAACGTTAATAATGTTTTTCCCGTGCCCGCCGTAGCTTGAATCAATAAATTCCTGTCTAAATCCCAAAATTTCACATCATCAGCTGCCCGTTTCTGTAGTTTTGTTAATCCTAATAAGTTTGTACTAATACATCTACAAAATTCAATCACATCCTAAGTATTTTGCAATTTAGGGTATTTCTTTATTTCTATCATAACTCTGCTCCATTTTTATTCATTAGTATAAATTGCTAAAAGTATGAATATCCAAACCCATTCAACTAAAAATCTGACATAAACTATATATTGGACAAAATAAATGATAATTACCAAACAGATTTACAAACTAATCAAATCCACAACCCTCTCACTCGCCTTTCCATCCTCAAACATCCCAACCTCTTCCATGAATGTTTCTGTCCTTTTTTTATATTCTTCTTTATCAAACTTCCTAATATTTTCCAATAGTTCCTCATTGTTAAGCGCCACAGGAAACGGCAACTTGTACATATCAAAAAATAAATCTCCCCGATCGGCAATATACTCTTCTAAATCATCCGCATAGATAAATCCCGGAATACCTATCATGCTCGCTTCGAATATAGCACTCGAATAATCTGTCAAAAAAGCATCTGTTCCTGCAATAATTTCATTCATATCCGATCTTTGCGTGACATCAATCAAGCTGTCTGATATCTGTCCGGTCTTTATCTGTTCCATTTTGGCTGCGAGCTGTGGATGTAAACGCAGGAAGATATACCATACCCCTCCAAACCTCTTCTGTAATGCATCAATCAGTCCTCTAAAATCCACCGTCGACTCTTCTGAATTAACCGAACGGTTTTTACTCTGACTCCCGCCTCGAAAGGTAGGAGCATAAAGTATAATTTTCGCTTCTTTCGAAAGTCCATACTCTCTCCGCATCTGTTGATATTTTTCTTCACGCTGATTAAAGAGCACATCACACCTCGGCGTTCCTGTTTTGACAATCTCGCCATCATAAATCAGACCGTCACGATACATGTGATCACACCATGTAGACCCCGACAAGACATAATCAATCAATTTAGAATCATAGGCACTGACCAGATACGCCATTTTCGGGAATAAATTTCCCCGATATTTTCCGATCGGCTTGATGCAAATCGTCGCATGCCATGTTTGGATATAGCATTGTTTTTTCCTTTTCTTAGTTCCATAAAAACTCCTCGTATTGCTAAGCCATATCCTTGCTGTTGACAGATGATATGCCCTATTCCATAACGTATTTTTTACCTTTTCTATTTCAGGAGGAAATACTTTACTTACATCATTAAGCAACCATATAATTCTATAATCAGTCCTTCCCTCTCTGTTTCTTTTTATAATTTCTTCTGCCACGTACTTGGGACTGCATCCATATCCTCCGCCACCTTCAAATGTCCACATAACAATTTTATTCCGATCAATCGGAAACACTCGGCAGACATAATAGGCAAGACTATGTAAAAATGCTTTCAGTTTTCTTTTCGCAATATACATTTTTTCCGATATTTCTTTTGAGGGTTGTTTTCCCATCTTCCTGCTTTCCTCTATACAAATATTTCTGTCAGACTTGCTGGTATTTGTGCCGTTGCCACCTCATAATCTTCCAAGAAATCAATTTCCGCCCAAAACGCCCCCTCTGTGGACACCGCTTCGATTTGAAAATCTTCCTCATCTATCAATCTCTGTATGGCACTCTCAAAATAATCCATAAAAGCTTTCTCTTTCATCAACTGCTTCGTTTTTTCCTTTAGCGACGAAACAACCTCTTTTTTGAAAGCTGCCATGCCAATAAATTCTCCCTCAGCTTTCTCTACCGGCATCTGTTTAGTAATCTGTACAATCTTCCCATTTTCTCTACGAACCTTCATAGCTTCCTCATTCCACGTTTGATACTCGACCGGAAGCACAACGTCTGCTTTGGAATAAACTAACTTTTCAAAGATAGAAGGCTCACACAATGTATCCGCATGCAGATAGATAAAATCATCGTTCAACGCCTCCATTCCCATATAGAACGATCCAAGTACATTTACCATCTCATAAAATGGATTAAATACCAGACGAACATTTTTCATATTTGCAGTCAATTCTTCAAACGCTTCGGTCTGATAACCGGTGACAATAATAATCTCATCCACATGGTATTTCTGCAAAAGCCGTAGATTATATTCAATTAACTTTCTTCCTTTAATTTCCACAAAAGATTTCGGTTTCCCACCTGTCAGATCCCCAAGCCTACTCCCTTTTCCTGCTGCCATGATAATTGCCTGCATAAGAACCTCTCTGTTATAATCGTCTGTTATATTTCATTTTCCTGCCACGCCATTTCGTATAGTCGAAAGATCATACCATCTTCCTGCGAAGCCGGATCATTCTTGATGTTGCCCAACACCTCATCTGCCAACTCCGACAGCTGTTTGTCGGTTATTCCCATCCCGTGCAGAGATGTTGGCAAATCCAACGTTTTTATAAAACGATGAAAAAATTCTGCACATTCTGTCTCTCCCCTGACGCGCTGCCCGCTCAACAGTTCTGCCATTCTTTCTATTTTCTCAGGCTCATACCGGTATTCACATTGAATCCATGCCGGAAACAACGCCGCCAGTCCTGCTCCATGACTCGTATCTGTATGTGCTCCTATCGGATATTGCAATCTGTGCGGAAGACAAGTACTTGCATTTCCCAAATTTATTCCCATGAGCATACTGGCAAAACTCATCTGTTCTCTTGCCTCTGCATCTTCCAGACATGCCGCTAACCGTGGCAGACACTCCCCTGCAATGCTGACTGCTGTTTCTGACTGCATCCTTGTATATGGTGATGATGCTTTGGAAACATAACTTTCTACCGCATGAGCCACTACATCAAAACCAGTTTCCATAGTTATTCTCTTTGGCACCGACTCCGTAAAAACAGAATCCACAATAGCTACTGCCGGATATAAAGCTTCTCCCCTGATACCGTTCTTCACCACCTGATCTTTGTCTGTAAGAATAGCTGCTTTGCTAAGCTCACTTCCTGTTCCAGCTGTAGTAGGTATCGCAATGATCGGAAGAGTATTTTTCCCCGGTTCTTTGCCCTTATAAAAATAAACTTCTATATCATCTTCCGCTTTCGCACCCGTCGCTATCGCTTTCGCGGCATCTATAGCACTTCCGCCGCCAAACCCAACCACAATATCCGCTTTCTCTCTTCGTCCTTGCAAAATGCCTTCCCGGATTTCCGAAAGCTTTGGATTTGCACTAATATGGTCAAATATAATTACCCTTCCAACAGACCTGCATTGCCGTAATTCCTGTGCCAATGCCTCCACATATCCAAGGCGACATAAAGACCGCCCGGTTGTGACAATCATAACATTACCCTGTATTAATGCCTCCTGTAGCCTGAGTGCCTTCTGCCATATATTTCTTCCAAAATATACTTTGGTCGGAATTACGATCTTATATGGATTCATACGAACCTCCACGCCAGAACAATTTATATGAATCTAGGTTTTTACATATCCTATAAATTTTCAACCTTAACCTTTTTTCTGCTATATAACTTTTCTGTCAAAGCCATTCGCTTTGGAAAAAGAGGCTTCAATGTTTTATAGGTTTCCTGATACATCTGATAGAATTCCTGATACGTTTCATAATTTTTCCGTTCCGGTCGAATTATCATTCTCACCTTCACAAAATGTTCAGCCGCCTCCTGCAATGAAGCATATATTCCTTTCCCATAAAGAGCCATCATAGCCGCTCCGGCAGCCGTTGTCTCAAATTCAGATAACACTTCCACTTCTCTTCCCGTAATGTCTGCTTTAATCTGGGATATTAAATTCAGCCTTGCCAGCCCCCCCGAGAGCCTTATTTTGTTAATCGCTATTCCCGTTTCTTCGATTGCACCAATCATGTCCAAATCAATAAATCCTGTGCTTTCAAATACGGCTCTCGTCATCTCTTTTCGAGTGTGCATCCTTTCCAAGCCAAAAAATACGCCTCTCGCATTGCTATCCCATATTGGAGCACGCTCTCCTAACAAATACGGAAGGAAAATAACCCCTCCTGCTCCCAATGACGCCTCCGCTGCATCTCTCTCCATTAATTCATAAGGCAAATTTTCATTCTGGTAATAGCATTGTTTCACCCACTCAATCAGACCGCCGCCCAGATTGTTGGAGCCGCCCACAATATGTATCCCAGCCTCATAATAAGGAAGCTGCTGTATTTTACCCGTATCTAACCTTATCTTCTGCGCAGATGCCGCCCTAAAAACTGTGACCGTTCCTGAAACATCACTCGCCTCACCGGTTTTTAACACTCCGCTTCCCACAAAAGAACAGATTGCGTCATAGCTTGAAACAATAACCTGTGTTCCAGTGCTTAGCCCGGTTTCAGTCGAGGCTGTCTTCGATACTGTACCCACACAGGTTCCCGGAGATACAACCGTCGGTAGTAAATCTAAGGAAATTTCAATCTCTTTTAATAAGGAAACCGGATACTCTCTGTCCTCTATATCATAGTGCCATTTATTGGCATTCATATAATCCGTCACATATTCCCCTGTAAATTTCATAATCAAGTAATCATTAGGCGACAAGCATTTATCTGTTCTCTCATACACGTTCGCCTCATGTTTTTTTACCCATAAAACTTTCGGAAGCAATAGTGATGCATCCATCTTAAGCCCCGTTTTTTCTTTTACACGCAAAAAGGATGACACTGCCTCAATTATATCGCTTTCAGCTTTTGCCCGTTTATCCGATACCATCATACAAGGCAATAATTCTTCCCCGTTTTTATCAACACAAATCAAGCAGGAAGAAGATGCCGTTACCGTAAGATAATCAATAAATGTATCCCCTACTTCCGACACCGACTCTCGAATCACTTCGCAAGCCTTACTCCACCATTCTGCCGGGGTTTGCGTCACCATCTCTCCCCGCAGCGAGGTGACAATAGGACGAGCTGCCACTGCCAGTTTATTTCCAGCCTCATCAAATATGATACTTCTTATACTCTTCATGCCCATATTTAGGACAAGTATGGTTTTTCCCTTCATGATTCCCTACCTAATAGTTTCAATTTATCAATTGCCATGTTTTGTATTGCATCGTGAATTTTTTGATTAACCTTCAAAGGATCAAAGTGTCCTTCCTCCATATATCCGCTCTGAATACTTTCTTGCATTCCCTGCCTATACGCCAGCTTTACATCTGTGGATATATTTATCTTCTTTATTTTTTTATAAGAAAGTAATTGAAGAAAAGTTTCTTCCGATAGCCCTGTCCCACCGTGAATGACAAACGGAATATCCGTCAATCCCACCACCTGATCTATCAAATCATAACGAAGTCTCGGTATTCCCTTATACAGTCCATGAGCAGTTCCAACTGCCACTGCCAGCATATCCACATTTGTTCTTTGGAGAAACTGTTTTACATCTTCTATTTTTGCGATTCCCGCCTCTGTCACAGATATATCATCCTCTTGTCCCGCAATCTGCCCGACCTCCGCCTCCACCAACACATTTTCTTCACCTGCCATTTTACATACCATATTTGTCAACCGAATGTTTTCTTCCAAAGACTGGTCGGACGCATCAATCATAATCGAATCCCATCCACATCCGATTGCCTCCTGTATAAAGCCTAACCTTTTACAATGGTCAAGATGAAGATATGCATGAATATTACGTTTGGCTGCATAGCTATTGACAAATACGCGAAACTCTTCCTTATCCAAAAGTTCATAAGCCTTCATGGATGTCTGTAGAATAACATCTCTCTTTAATGCAGATGCTCCATCAATAACAGCTTTCGCAGACTCAATGCTCCATACATTAAATGCAAAATATTGTGGTGAATTTAAATAGATATACCGTCTCATTTTTACATAGTTTTCCTTTCCCAACAGAACGCTTTTTATCAAATAAAAATCTGATGCAAAATACGACAATTCCATACTTTACATCAGATTCTTTTAATTTTACCTATATTTCTGTACCTAATATTCCTTTACTGCTTCAAGTCATTTAATTCCCCTTCCAGTACAATGAGAGTTCCTGCTCCGCCTCGTCTTCAGATACCGAATACTTCTCCGCTATCTTTTTCTTTGCGTCCTCTCTTGTCTGATTGGTCTCCTGCAGAATCTCTATGCTCAAGCGCATACCTATCTTCAGGCCTTCTTTTTTTCCCTCCTCTCTTCCCTCGCCCCGTATCGTCCTCTCATATTTCTCCGCGTCAAACTCTTCCAATAACATTCCTAACACCTCCACACGGTTCTTTAAGAGAAACTTTCTTAAATTCCTTCCTTTCCCTCACACCACCGCCTCCACAATCACCTTATCCCCAACCCGCAGTTCCTTCACGCCCACTTCCTTCTTCTTATTAAAGTTAAAGCTGAGCATGTATCCCTTATTCAGATGATAGTAGTCCAAGTATTCGGTAAGCTGCCTTTCCCCGCGCTCATTATACTCATTTCCGCGCCAGATTTTCAACTCCACCACAAACTGCTGACCTAAGTAATCCACAATCACGTCGGTTCTGGAAGCATCCCTTGTCTGCGCTTCAAGATAATAATTTCCCGTGCCGTTGATAATCGGCTTCAAATACAGGAGAAAAAATTTCCGTCCGTAGGCCTCCACAAATTTCTCATCGTTATCGCAGTAAATATCTGTGAAATACTCCACGAACTTTTCAAGCGCCAGATCCATATCAAGACGGTTTCCCTTTACAAACTGATTTCGATTGTTCTCACCGCACTGAAACGCACCACTGTTTACTGATTCTTCCGTAATAAACATATTGAGCAATCTCATTTCAAAAATACGGTTCGATACAACGATCTGCCCTCCCCTATCCTTTAGGAAACCAAACATCAACCCCATATTGATTGATTTAATGTCCGGGCTGAACGGAATCCTTTTTCCCTGATATATAATATCTTCAAGCATTTCCCGTAAATCCGGATAGGAATCAAGCTGTTTAGTCATACTGTCAAACAACGGTGTCTTTGCCTTCAAAATACGATTTACAACTTCTGCAATTCCTTCCCTCGTCCATCCACCGCACTTATCAGAATACGCCTTTTCTCCCGACAATGTTTCATCTATTGTCTTGCATATAAGCGAAACCAGATATGGATAGCCGGATGTATACCGGTAAATCTCTTCCGATATCTCGTCCACGTTCATCCCTGTCTGATGATCCGTCTCGTACTCCCGCAGCATCCCGGCAATCTGCTTTGGCGAAAAATCCATATCCAGTTCAAAATTCGCTGCTATATTCCACGGGCTGTTATACTGATGTTCTTCCTCAGGCCGTATTTTCAGTTTGAGATTTTTAATGTCATACACTCCCGCAAGAATCACTGACTGAAAAACCGGCTTCTTTCTCCGTTTCAGATAATACGCGCGAAGCTGTGCCAAAAAGTCAATAAACACCCGATTGTTGGATGCACTGTCCACCTCGTCAATCATCAGCACAATCGGTCTGGAAGCCGCCCTGCAAACCCGGCTCAGTACAGTAAACATCTCGCCCAGCGTATATTTTTCCCTGTCAGTCAGGAACACATGGATGATTTCCTGCACATCCGCAGCATCTTCCCACTCTTCGAGTGCCTCGTCAAATACGCACATAAATGCTTTGGTAAAAGCATATTCATCCTGATAGTCCGCTGTACTGAGCGTTTGAAAATCCAGAGAAACGACATAATAATCAGCGCTCAGATATCCCTCCAGCATCCACAGAGTCGTCGTCTTCCCATACTGCCTTCCCCTGTTGATGACAAAATAGCTTCCACGCTCCACATAGCGTTCTCTGATCGTCTGCAGACGTTCGTCCAAATTTACCATATAATGAATTTCCGGATCGCAGAGTCCTTCCGTATTGAAATAGCGCATTCCATACCCTCCATACGCAAACCTTTGTTACCCTCATTCTAACATTGTATCAAAGACATGTAAAGAAAAGCCGTCGCCAAATCTGATATAAAGTATGAAATTGTCAAGGTACCATTCTATCTATAAATCAACCAAATATAAGGAAATTTTCGTTTTCAGCACACTCTAACCGCCATGATTCCGCTTCGCGGAATCTCAAATCTGCAAATACCGCTCCGGCTCGTTCAAAAACACATCCGTAATTCCACGCTTCTCCAACACATCCAAATCGAGCTTCGTCCCCGTCGGCTTCTCAGGATACAGATGCCCGGAAAACCATGCCCGCACCGTATATCCCTGTAATTGTTCAGATGACAAATCAATTCCCTGCCAGCAAGGATGCAAGGCCTTTGCGCCGCATCCGCCCTTCACTTTATACAAGCAGTCAGAAACCTTAGTATCCAGAATCCCGATCTCCGCCTGCGGCTCTATCTCCCGCAGCTTTTCCAGAGACAGCGCGTAAAACGAAGAATAGACAATATTCTCCTGCAAACCGTACCGCCCGATCAGCTCCACGATCTTTTCTTCCATCCCCTCATAGGGATTCACGCTGTTTTTCAGTTCTATATTGAGCTTTAATCCGCCCTTCATTCTATCCTGCAGCAGATCAAGCACTTCATTAATGGTCGGAATGGACTGCGCCGGATTTTCGTCTGCGTAAATATGCAGTCTTTTTAGTTCCGAAAGTGTAAAATCCTTCACATACCCGGTTCCCTCCGTCGTCCTGTCCACTCTCTCATCATGAATCACGACGATCTCCCCGTCCTTTGTGAGCTGTATATCCAATTCGATCCCCGTCAGCCCCTTTAGTTCCGCCGCCTTTTCAAAGGCAAGCATCGTATTTTCAGGATATCGCTGACTGCATCCTCTGTGCGCCCAAATTTTCATCGAAACCGCTCCTATTCCCCCAACTCCTGACAGCCTGTCATCTGTCCGTTCAAAACCATCATGGCCACATTCTATTTCTCTATGCGCCCCTCCGCTTTCAAAAACTTCTCCATGATATCGGCAAGCGCCACCGACTCGCTCCTGGTCAGCTTAAATTCGCTGCTGTTCCTGCCGTTCATCATGGAAAGAAAATCACTGATCTCATACCGCAGACCCTCTCCCAGAAAACGTTCGGAGTACTTTTCCACCTCCAACGGGTTTTCATAGTGCACCTCAAAATAGGATGTCTTCCACCAGGGCGCCTCCGCAATCATATATCCCTTAGTCCCGGCAATCAAAAGTCTTCCCTCAGACTTCACGCCCAACCCACAGGTGGCCGTTGCAATGCCGTTGGCATAGCTGACTGAAATTTTTGTAAACAGATCCAGCCCATTCTCTCCTCTGATTACATCAAAACGAATGTCGTCGTAATTTTCTCCAAAAAGTTTTAATATGGGGAGCATCACATAGCTGCCAAGCTCCGTCAGGCTGCCGCCATACTTCCGGTCAGTCAATTCCCGGTTATCCGGGTTTTCCAGCTTGGTAAAGCACACTTCCACATTTCTTATACTCCCGATGATGCCGCTGCAGGCAACCCCCAGAAGCTTATTAAATCCAGGACAGTACGCGGTCTTTATTCCCTCAAACAAAATCAGTTCATGTGCTCTCGCATAGCGAAACAGCTTCTCCGCCTGCGCGGCTTTCAGCACCATGGGCTTCTCACAGAGTACATGCTTGCCGTGCTCCAGCGCTGACTTAATATACTCATAATGTGTCTCATGAGGCGACGCGATATAGACTGCATCCATTGCCTCATAAAAACTCTCTATATCTTCATATGCCTCAATTTCCCATCTTTCGGCAAACCGCTTTGCGCTCTCCACATGCGGATTGTAACACCCTTGTGTGGTAATGCCGCTGACCAGTTTGACTTCCGGGACAAACCGCTCTGCAATCCGCCCCGTACCGATTATCCCGATTCTCTGAATCCGCTTATTCTGTACCCGCAGCATGGTACTGGAAATATTTTTTGTCCTTTCCAGATAAACCACCTGACAGTAGTCCTTCATATAGTCAAATGTGCCTGTCCAATCAGAGCCTACCGTAAAAATATCAATCTTGTACTTCTTGACATCCTGCACCTTCTGCCCATGAGATTCCTCCACGATGATCTCATCGGCAAATCCTGTCTTTCTCACATTTTCAATTCGCGTCGCCAGAGAATCTATCACATTCAGTTTCCCTCTCGCCTTGTCATAAGCCTCCGAGGTGACACCGACGATCAAGTAATCTCCCAATGCCTTCGCCCGCTCCAAAAGACGGTAATGTCCCTCATGCAAGAGATCGAAGGTGCCGTATGTAATCACTTTTTTCATATAGAACTCCGTTTCCTGTTTTATCTGTCACAGCATCACCGATTTTTCCGTTATATCCCCGTAAGTTTATCCCGCACAAACGCATATGTCCTTTCTCCGCATGTCCCGTCACTGTTTGCCGCAATCTGTGCAAACTCGCGCCCCGCCCGCTCCGGATCAAAAGGTTTGCCCGGCAGAGTCTCCTGTAAAAAATCTGCAAGCGTATGAAAGGCATCCTCCTCGCAGGCCGTATAACTATTCCATTCAGAGGCACGGTCGAATCCAACCGCCAGTTTCTGCATATCCTCGGCTCGAAAGGCAAGCGGCCGTTCCCGACAGTCGCCGGTAAACAAATTGATCTCATACAATTTTTTATCCGCATATGTGTAAAGCTGCCATTCCTCTTCCGCTTTGCCCTCCGAAACTTTGATAAATATGGCGGACTCTCCGCTCGGCGGGTAATAGCAGTCGGCCGTTTTTTGTTTTTCCCCCCACGTCGGCTCCCAGACACTGCTCTCCCCTGTCTCCTTATCCAGACGAAGATACCGATTTCCCCATCCCGGCGGCAGATACAGGACATCCTCAAGAACAGCCGGAAAACCGAACGGCGCCGTATCACACGCATATCCGAAAATAGGATGTCTACATTCCAATCCGTCTATCCTGCAGTCATACTCCCGCATCTCTCCGCTTTCCGGATTCCATCTGGTAATGGTGTAACCCTCATAGGGCAGAAGCCAGAGCTCCTCCCCGTCTGCGACCAGAAAAACGCATCCACAGGTATTTTCTGCCTTCGTGGACATGATCTGTGTCTTTCCTGTTGGCACATGAATCCCCGTCACATAATTGTTCACGGGAGATGCCAGAAAGAGATACTCCTTCCAGACACAAAAACCGCCAAACCGCCTTTCCCCCATTGACTCATCAATAAAGACATCAAGTCCCTCCGTAAAATAGCGGATTTCCCCTGTCACTGTGTCATAGCGTACAAGAGCCGGATACCTGTTTGGCAGCAAGAGCAGATATTTCCCGCAGGCTGTCGCTGCACAGAACGCGCCCGGCTGTTCAAGTCTTCTTTCCAGTCCGATCCTTTTAACTATTTTCCCCTGCTCCAAAAGCAGAATTTCCTGCGCATTGCCGGGACACGCATAATCTTTTCCCAAAACAGAGACCACATAGGACAAGTAGTAACCGGCATAAATGGATTGATATTCACACAGACTGCCCGCATATTTATACTGATAGCAGCCTTCCGCATCATAAAACAGCGCCCCGCCGCCGGTCACCATATATCTGCCGTTTCCATCATGGAAAAATCCCGGTATTACATTGCCCCGCCAGTCCTCTTTCTCCGGCTCGCGGTCAATCTGATTGTCTAACAGAAAAAGCGGTTTCCCCGCCGCTGCAAACAGTGCCGTCACCGAAGTGGCTCCGTCGCCGATATAGGCGTCACATAATGCAATCGTCGGCTCGATCTCAGGCGTATCATCAAAAATACCCAGATTATTTTCCATAAAATACTGCTTCAATTTATTGTAGACAGGCTTATACTCCGCGCGCATAGAAGCAAAGGAAGACTCTAACAGCGGATGCGGACGCCACAGCAGACAGGCATCCTCACATTTTGCGAAACAGCGGAACACATATTCCATCTTCCTTAAAAACGCTTCCGTATTGGCCAGCATACCGTTAATGCTCGTGTTAAAGAAATACACTCTCCGCCCCGCCATCTTCTCTTTCCAGTCTTCAGGCGGTTCGAACGGATTCCGGCAAAGCCGTATCACCTTATCAAACTTAGGCGAGCCCAGCGGCACGAGTTTTTCCTCCGGCAGCTCCGGATCAAAAAATTTGCGATATTTCTCCGCCTGTATGATGATATAATCCGCAAAATAATAGGCCATACAGGACGACTGCGCCTCGCTCATATTTCCGGAAGTCGCATAATAGGGAATATAAACCAGACACGGCGTATGTTTTCTTATTTCAAAAGAATAGAACCTTGGCTCTACACTCGTCACAAAATTCATATTATCATAAGGATTATGTATAAAAACGGTGTCCGGTTCTCTTTCCTCCAAACGGTACTCCTCATAATGCACCACCGGCACATCCGCCGGGAATCTGTCGCCTTCATAATGATACGTTCCGAGCGTACCGTCCCTGTTTTTATCATAATAGGGAATCGGCACCACATAGGCATCACAGTCCGGATCCGCATCCGCGGCGCGCCAGACGCTTTCCAAGGAATCCCACATACTCGCTTTATAGGGCAGGAAAACCATTTCCAACCGGATTTTTATATCATTTTTTACACTGTTCTCAACATGAATGAGCGCTTTGCGCAGTCTTTTCCTCGTCTTTGCCGGATTGAATGCCGTCCCATTAGAAAGCAAATCATAGGCTTCATAAACCGTTTCGCAGTATTCTTCCAGCTTCAATATGGCAGGGTTGCCTTCCCCCTCTGTCTTCTCGATCAGCTCCCCGATCTGCACGGCGCTGTCCTGACACTGTGCCAGCAAATCCATAGCCTTCGCATTCTCTCCATGCTCTATGCCGCTCCTGATCTCGTCATGCGCCTGCTCCAAAAGCGCAAGTATTTCCTGTATTTGTTTTTGCTGCGCTTTTCTCATGGTTTCCTCTTCCTGCGGGCAGTTAGTTTCTGTATTTTCTCTCCACTCCGCCGTGCCAGCTCGGCTTCGCCTCGCTGCGGGCTTTCGCCCTATAGTCTCAGGTAAACACAGAAAACTGCCTGCAAGCAGTCTTTTTCTGCGTTTTCTCTCCACTCCGCCGTGCCAGCTCGGCTTCGCCTCGCTGCGGGCTTTCGCC
>ERZ779637.984-NODE-984-length-13982-cov-8.453867_pt1 | contig 13982 bp, 10 predicted proteins | sample MGYA00514196_ERZ779637 | MGnify/ENA primary metagenome ERZ779637 (study PRJEB29562, sample SAMEA4376700) | mouse gut metagenome | isolation source: Cecum | study: EMG produced TPA metagenomics assembly of the A DSS colitis mouse model was used to assess the...
GAATTTTACCGGAAGGATTTTTCCTCCATAGACACAGAAAAATTTACAGCCTCACCGGAGTGATTGAAAACCTGCGGAAGATTACGGAATTCTTTTACTTGTTTATCCCACATGAGTAAAAGCACAGAGAGACAGGGACAAACTGGGCGGGAGAATTTTGCGGGACAGGCAATCCCCCTGCCGCCGCCCCGCAATATTTTCCCGCCCGTTCGTCCGTCTATGCAAACGTCGCCAATTTTAACGGAATTTCCCAATCAATCCACACCGCTTCCTTGCGCCTTCCTGCCAAAACCACAAGTTCTTCCCCTTTATGCCTTCGGGCAAACAGCCTTCCGGTACGCAGCGTAAACTGTCCGGTGGAAGACTGCTCCAGCAGCAGATCAGGCAGGTTCACTTCAAAACCGTTTTCCGTCTTCTTCATCATATAGCTTCCGGCATACCGGGAACCTCCTTCCCCATCCTGGTGATATACCCTGACGCTCCGCAGCATCATGTAAAGAAGGAACAGGAGTACTGCCGCAAATGCCACTCCGCTTACCGTAAAAGTAACGGCTTTCACCACGGGCGCCATGACCTCCGTCTTTTTCATGGTTCCCTGCCGTACCGCCAAAACAGGCTCCGCCTTCACTTCTTTCTGCTTTACGGTAGTTTCCTCTTTTCCCGGAAGTTTATGTTCTTTCTTCCCGGCTTTGTGTTCCCCCGCCCGCTCCGCATCCGGGAGAATGGGACGGATGCCCGCCGTATGCTGCCTGCGGTTACTGCCGCCGTCTCCGTCCTCCGCGTTTTTCTCCGCTTTTCCTCCGGTCTTCTTCCTTCCCGCTTTTTTCTCCGCCGTCTTTTCCGGCTGCATCCCTTCCTCGGGAATCTTTATATCCCCTCTGCCATTTTCCGCTCCGTTACCAAAACCGCCGCTGCCGTCTTCCCCGTTACCGCCGTCTTCCCCGCTGTCACTGCTCCCATCATCAGAATCATCACGGTTCCCTTGAGTCTGTCCGGCGCTGTCTAAGTCTTCTTCCATATTATCCTTTTTGCCGCTATCATCCGTTTTGCCGTTTCCATCATCTTCTTTTGAACCGTCAGGCCCGTCATCTTCTTTTCCGCCTCCGATTCCGGTATCTTCTTTTCCATCTTCTTTTTTCCCATTATCTTCCTTTTCATCTTCCTTTCCGTTATCGTTTCCGGTATCTCCTTTTCCATCCTCCTCTTTTTTACCATCATCTCCGCCGTCACCCGTGCCGCCTCCGTCCGGTTCTTCTTTACGGATGTTGCTGACGGTAATGCTTTCCCTGGAAACATTGCCGCAGATGTCGCGCACGGCAATTTCCACCGTGCCGTTTTCCTTCACGGTATATTCACGCTCCGCCGTCCATGTTTTCCCTCCGTCGAAAGAATAGGCTTCCCTCGGCAGTCCGCTACCCCTGCTCCCGTCGGGCTGGACATCTTCCGCCGTGACCCGTATCCGGTTTTGCTCCGCCTCCGCTTCCGTCCCGGAAAGCACTTCACGGATGGCAGGCGCTGTCCGGTCGATGTTTTTCACCTCGATGGAAAGTACCGGTTCCTTTTTGTCCATATCTTCATTTTCCGCCAATAAACGCACGGTGTATACCCCGTTTTCCGCTGCGGTATACTTGCTGTTCCTATACGGTACATGAACGTTTTCCCCGTCACCGCTTCCCGTTTTCTCCTCCGCTTCCGTGCTTCCTTCTCCGCCTTCCTCCGTTTCCGCTCCTTCCCAAACAAAAGGCTTTTCTGCCAAGAGCAGGAAGCCGTCCTCATCTTCACACGCTGCCTGCAAAACCACCGGCTCCCGGCTCCATCCGGCGCATGTGTTGGAAAGGGAAAATATGGCGTATGCGGTATTTTCCTCCCTGCCGCAGTTTAGCCCGTATCCGTCAATGGTTTCCTCCGTTTTTCCACAATCCAGGGCATAAGCATCCGTCACCGTTTCGTCTTTACCGCAAATTCTGGAATATGAGTCAATACTTTCTTCCGTCTTTCCGCAGTTTATTTGGTAAGATACCACCGTCTTCTCCGTCTTTCCGCAGTTTTGCCGGTAGGCATCCACGCTCTTTTCGTTTTTTCCGCAGTTTATCCGGTAGGAATCCACGGTTGACGTATTTTTCCCGCAGTCCATACCATATTCCACTACGGTACTTTCGTTTTTTCCGCATCCCAAATTCCACGCATCCACGGTATCCGTCCCTTTGCCGCAGGAAATCACATATCCTTCCACTGTGTCTTCCCCTTTCCCGCAGACGGTTTTCCGGTACTGGTGTGTTATATCCATTTTATGGCACGCCCAGCAGATGCTTTTTCTGTCCGTCACCCTTCCCTGTCCGCAGGACTGGTGTTGAAAGGTACCCTCAAAAGTCATGTGCAGGGTTTCCCCGTGATGGTAACAATGTTCGTCATATTCATCCAGCCTTTGGAATCCGCCTTCATAAACCGCCGTACATGTTTCCGTTGTATAGCAGGCATCCGTATGCGCATGATAAACCGGCTGGTAACAGCTTCCTCCCGCGGTCTGATTTCCGTCATGGGAATGGTATCCGGGCACGGTATAACAGCCGCCTCCTGCCTGTGCATCACCGGTGGGTACATGGTAAACCGCCTTCCCGTAACAACCGCCGCCCGACGATGCACTCCCCGTATGTACATGGCACACCGTCTTCCCGTAACAGCCGCCGCCCGACGACACACTTCCCGTATGGGCATGATAAACCGCCTCCCCGTAACAGCCTCCTCCCGATGACACATTTCCTGCATGGACATGGTAAACCGCCTTCCCGTAGCAGCCCTTCCCATCCGTTTCATTCCCCGTATGCACATGATAATCCGCTTTCCCGTAACAGCCTCCACCGTCCGTTTCATTCCCCGTATGCACATGGTAAACCGGACTCCTGTAACAGCCCCCGCCTCCACCGGCATCCCCCTCATGCACATGCCGTATTTCCTTTGTATAGCAGCCGGAACCCTCCTCATTCCCTATATGGATATGGAACAACTCCTGCTCCACCCTCATTCCGCCCACCGCGGAATCCGTCTCTCCCTGTGTTTCCATCCTCTCTCCCGCATACCCCTGCGCAGGCAGTGCAAAAACCGCCGCCATAGCCAAAATCCCGGCACGCTTAAACCAATTCCCCTTATTGACCCATTTTTTTATGTGTTCCGTTTTTCCTGTCTTTCTCATATTTTCCATTCTCCTTACCATCTTAACTTCCACCCTGTTTTCACCTTCCGCTTAAAACCATATCTTCTTCCCTCCTCCAACGTAAATCCCGCCTTTTTCCCAAAAGTGCCTTCTGCTTTTACACTGATGGAGAGAGGGCCCTCTACAAAAATCCACATAAAAAACCCGCCCCAAGGATATGCTCTCCAAACACATTCCAAAAGACAGGTTTCACATCATCATCATTCTTTCATTTACACATTCACAACTATCACAGCCCTAATTGTATCTTAATTGATACTTTCTGTCAATCCCCAAAACAGCCAATTCAAAAATAATTGTTTCAATTCAGCCCGAAATGTTATGTTCGGGGGTGAGTGGGGACGCAAAAAACAGGGGCGGCATCTTTTCCTCACCCCAAAAACATCCCCTTCAGGTAATAATACAATTCCGGATGACTCCCTCTCACATTCACACTCAAATCCCCATTCCCCATCACCACGCCAAGCCCATACACTGCCTGAAGCAGACAGACCATAACAAGGAGTGCCATCATCCCGCTGCGCCGCTCCGTACCGTTGCTGATTTCCCACACCGCAAACAAAACCAGCACGGATACCAGCAACACCCCAAAAACCATATCCACCGTATACCTCTGCAGTATCCCGGCGCCCGTCACATCCACCACGCCAAGGATCACAGGAACCGCAAGGCTTACCAGCCCAAACGCATAAATCCCCTTATGCTTTAGTGCCTTTTTCTCCCGCCGCAACAGCAAAAGGAACCAGGCAAGCGCATTGCAGACCAGCATTCCCCCGTATGTATATTCGGCATTCAGTTTGCCCATATATGTCCCGGAGCTAATCTGTATTCCCTGCAAAAACGGAAATTCACTGCCAACCGACGGCGGCTGCAGGAAATAATGCCAAAGCCCCAGCAGCGCCTGGTGGAGATGAAACCCCCTTTTCGTCATATCGTTGCTGGTCAGGCTGTAAGTCGCACCGAAATCAAACGGCGAACCGAACCTTGCCGCATTATAATACATTATCCCCGCCGCCACGAGTACATAGGGCAGACAGATGCACAGGGTATCCAGGGGATTCTTTTTCCCGAACAGTTCCCGTTTCCTTACGACCTCCTCCCAAAACAGCGGTACTGCGAGGAAGGAAAATAACAGCATCTGCGGGCGGCAGCCTGCCACCAGTGCCATGCAGAGGGAACCTGCCAAATATGCCAGCCTTTTCTTCCTCGTATGCGTCAGGTACTTTCCCTTCAACCACAGCCACAGTCCGGCAGCCGTAAACATATTCGCCGCCATAATCGGTGTATCATACATATCCGGTCTCGCTATCACAAACAGGTAATTCCCGCTGCATACCGTCAATATGCACACCATCAGATAAAGGAAAAACGGGGTATTTACAAACCACCGCCTGACAATTTCCCGGTAAAGCGCGAAAACCGCCAATATAAAACCACAGTAGAAAACATAAACCGCAAGATAATTGGGCAGATGATGTCCCGTCAGCAGATAGCATGGCAGATAAAGCAGCAGTTCCGGCACCACACCGAAATACACATAATACTTCCCTTCAGAATATGCATAATCCGCCTGATACGGAATCCCGTTCGCCTGCAGGTAAATCGTATCGTAAGGGTTTTCCACCTGCAGCAGTTCTTCCGAAGGCTGCGCCGTCAGGTAAAAATGCCCCTTCGCCATGGCTTCCGCCAATTCCTGGTACTGCCGATGGTGGGGCCAGGGCGCGGTGATGCAGACCGGGTTCACATGGGCAAGCTGCCACGCCATCCCGGCTAACAGCAAAAGAACCGCCACGGTAACTGCCTTCTGTCTTCTTGAGCCAATACACCGCGTCGTTTCCAGGCTTCCCCTCCCCACACACCGCGCATAATGCACCAGGCAATGAGCCGCCCAAACCGCCGCCAGCCTGCCAAAACGGAAGAAAAAGGGAATCCGCACGTTAGCGGTCAAATCCGCCTCCACCATGCATCCCGCCGGAAGCGTAAACTGTACCGACAGCTCCGACACTTTTCCCGCCGGATACACCTTCGTATAATGGGTATGCACAAGCCCCGGGACCAATACCTGTTCCGGCAGGGTATAACTGTAATAATTCCCCCCGTCCGCCAGGCTTACCGTATAAGGAACCGTATCCGGCTGCAAATCCGGCTCCGGGAATCGCAAATCCAAGTTCAGGTTATGTATGTCCGCATCCAGGCCCGCAGCATACAGTGACAGCACGCCTTCGTCCACCATGTAAACCGGCCGGCCGTCTTCCCCGCTTCCGGTATTTGTCCCGCCCTCCACACGGATTTCCCCAAGTTCTGCCGTATCCGCGTTCCGGCGGCTTTCCCATGCCGGAAAGTTAAACAGGAACAGTTCCGCCGCCACCGCTGCGACTAACAGCCAAAGCCATACTTCCCACGGCTTCCTTTCCCCGGATGTTATTTTTCCATGCAGATTTTTTAACTTCCTTATCATTTTAATCTCCTTCCTATACGCGCCGCCTTACCATACGGTGCGCCTCCTGCACGCCTTTTTGGAGCCAAAAAGGAATCCCGTGTTTACCTGTTTGTCCGGCGATGCTGCCCCCATAAGAACCTCCTAAACTAAATTTCTTATTTTTCCTTAAATTTTTTCTTATGAAGCAATTATACAAAAAAAATCAGGATTATGCTATAATGAATTAATTTGTGACAAAATTTGTAATTTGCCCCGTGCTCCGCCTTAGCGGCATACTTCTTCTGCACAGGGCTGTGCATAAAGAAATCCGCTCAGAACCGTTATGGCATCCGAACGGAACCAGAAAGGAGCGCAACCCATGTACCTAAATACAGCCCCCAAAAAAATCTTCCTGGCAAAACAAGAGAAGAAGCTGCATCCGGCCCTCTTTTCCATGCTTTTTGCTTTCTGCCTCTTTACCACGCTGATGCAGGGAATCCCCGTCCTCGCCGCCACACCGGGGAAGGTTTTAACGGGCGGCTGTCTTTTTCTCTTTTTTTCCACATTTGCCGCCCTGCTGTTTCTCCATTCCAGCCGGCGACTTACCGAGGAACGCGTGGTATTCTTCCTTATTTTTTGGGGAATGCTGTTCCACTGCCTCTATGTCCTGCTTTCCGGTCTGTATGACAGGCAGCACGATGAAGGGGTATACACGGGCATTGCCACCGGCCAGGTAAACCCCGGACATATCGGTTATACCGAATACATCTATAAATTCCACCGGCTGCCGGATTTCAATCCCTACCGGCTTTTTTCCTATTACCATCCGCCCCTCCATTACGTGCTGTCGGGACTATGGCTGATGCTGCTGACCGGACTTGGCATGCCGGAAGACCTGGCGTTTGAAAACCTGCAGGTACTTCCCCTGTTTTATTCCGGTCTTTTCATGCTGCTTTCTTACCATATCCTGAAACGAACGGGCGCCAAAGGAAAAGGACTTTATGCAGGTCTTCTGCTGACTGCCTCCCACCCGGCGCTGACCATCCTGTCAGGCAGCGTCAACAACGACATGCTCTCCACGGTCCTGTTGGCATGTGCCATCCTCGCCACACTCCGGTGGATGCAGGACAAATCGCTGCCAAACCTGCTTTCCATTGCTTTTTCCATCGGGTTTGGCATGTTATGCAAAATCAATACCGTCGTCATCGCCCTCCCCGTGGGTCTTATGTTCCTGTCCGATTTTGCAGAAACGGTGCGCGCGGGAAATTCCCGGAACATTATCCGCTCCCTGCGCCGTTACCTTCTTTTTGGCATCGCTGCCGGAAGCACCGGTCTATGCTGGATTGTCCGTAATCTCATCCGTTTCCATGAAAAACCCGGCATCTCCTCCGCCACGCCGGATTCCGTCATGTATACGGGCCATTACGGGATTTGGGAAAGAATCGGGCTTCCCGCCCTTTCCGACTGGCATTTTTCCTTCCCGTTCCATGCCTTAAGCGGGGATACTAACCACAACACATGGGTCATCATGTTCCAAACATCCCTGTTTACGGAAGAATATCCCGCCGCGCTTGCGGGACTGCCCCTGTTTTTGTGCCAGGCCGCTTATGTACTGGCGGTTTTTTCCGCCGTCTCCTCTGCCCTGCTTTTTTCCGCTGCCCAATACCGCAAATGGAAAAACGGGGCAAAACCGGAAGCCGTCTTCCTTTCCGCCGGTTATTTTTCTTTCCTGCTCAGTTTTGCCCTCTTTACCATAAAATACCCTTATACGTGCAGCAGCGACTTCCGCTATATCGCCATCTGCCTGGTTTACATTGCCATTGGGCTTTCGGACAGCGCAAGGCTGTATCCAGGCCGTTCCTTCCCCGGTACATGTTCCCGCATCATCCGAACCGGCGTATGCGCCACGGTAATACTCATGACCATAGTATACCTCATTTGGGGGCAATGGTAAGAATCCAATCAAAACCTAATTCTCCACCTGTCTCCCTTCCTCATTCATATGGTAATTTTCCGTATAAATCAATTGGGAAACCGGAACGATTTCATATCCCTGTTTTTCCAGCCCCCGGATCAGCGAATCCAGTGCATCCGCCATATATTTTGCCCCGCTGTGGCAGCGGATGATACTACCGCTGCCAAGATTTTCATTCTCCAGCACGTTTTCCAAAATGGCATCCACCCCGTAATCCTTCCAGTCCCGGCTGTCCACGTCCCACATGACCGAGGAATACCCGCATTCCCGCGCATTTGAAATCACTTTGTTGTCATATTCACCATAAGGCGGGCGGAACAGCGTCATATCATACCCCGTCAGTTCCTGTACCCGCGTATGGGCTTTTTGTATTTCTTCCAAACATTCGGAAGAAGTCAGCCCCGACATGTTTTTGTAGCTTTCGCTCTCGTTCCCCATATCATGACCTGCCGCCAGGATGGCCTTTACGTCTTCCGGGTATTTCTCCACCCACACAAATGGGCATATCTGAAATGTTTTTTCGTTTATTTTTATCATAATTTACTGAAATAAAATCAGCATTTTGCAAGAAGTCCAAATACACATCCATTTTCTTCTCATACACCTTAATCTGTTCAATATGGGAACACATCAAAGGTACTTCTATTCCCTTTTCTGTTTTGTCTTGAAATAATATTTTTACCTGATTCAAACGGTCAAGCAGAGCACCGTTTTCTTCCTTCTTCCCCTGTATCTTAATTTCTTTCTCATTCAACAATGAAATCTGCTTTAGGATATCATTCATTTTGGATGAATAATCAGATTTTGCAACCGTTCCATCCAATAGCAAATCCATAAGGTTTTCTTTTCTTTTATTCAGTTTTTCTTTTTGGGATTGAATATCTTCCAAAGTTTCACCACTGTTAGAATTGATTAATCCTGCATAAATTTTTCCAATAGCATTACTTAATACTTCTTCTTTCTTCTCCCTGGCAATTAGCTGATTACCTAAGTGTTCTATCAAGGACAGTATTTCATCTTCTTTCAGATTCAGTGAAACGCACTTCATTCCTGTTTTTTCTTTTGCTTTCCCAGAACGCGAACCCTCACTGCAATACCAGTAAATACCTTGTGCCCTTTTATTCCTCCAATATTTTGAATCGCACTCACCACATATTATTTTAGATGACAGTAACGTATTGCCCTTATTAATTCCTACATTGTGTGTCCTGTCTACCGTTTTCCTACTGTTTATTTGTGCGTTTGCTTTTTCCCATAAATCATCATCGACAATCTGCGGTACGATTCCTTCCCTGTATATCCATTCACTTTCGGGATTTTTGATCATTTTCTTTGCTTCAAAATCAAAATGTTCTTTATTCATCACCGCAACACCTTTGTACAGCGGATTCTTCACGATATCACGTACCGTATTTTCTGAAAGTGTTTTACCGTTTCTATTCCTTATACCTTCATCACGTAAGATTCTTGCAACTACACGCCCACCAAAACCATCAGCAAACAATCCATAAATGCGTGTTACAAGTTTTGATTCATCTTCATCAATCAGAATTTCACCGTTGATATTTTTGAAGCCCCATGTACGGTTTGTAATAATCGGCTTGCCTTTTTCCTGTCTGTGTCTTTTGGCGGCATTTCCTTTTTTACTTAAATCACGACTGTATTCCTCTGCCATCATCGCTCTTATTCCAAATATAAATTTATCTTTCGGATCAAAAAATGTGTTTTCCAAATACAAATATAATTTCTTTTGATTCTGTACCATTTCGTTTAGGAATATGTACCAATCCATAGTATTTCGCTGCAAACGTGACTGTTCCTTAACGACAATAATATCAAACTTGTCTTTCTTAATATCGTCAAGCATCCTTATATATTCATTTCGTTTCTTTGCCTGTGTGCCTGTGATTCCTTTATCTACATATTCATCAACCGGAATCCAGCCTTTTGCCCTGATAACATCCCTGTTTTCTTCAATCTGCTTTTCGATTGCATTTAACTGTTCTTCTTCTTCCGTACTCACTCTTGCATAAAATACGGCTCTCAGTCTTTTTTCTACCATATTATCTGCACCCCTCAATTATATTTATATAAAACCGCCCAATATTCTTCTTCTGTAATTAAATCATGCGTTCTCATAATATCCAATAAGTACTTAATGACACATGTTTCATCCTCTATTGAAATATCCGATAATTCTTCTTTCACACATGGCTCCCTATTTAATAAAGAATTACTACTAATATATTCCGGTAAATATAATTTATCAATCACAAAGGAAAGATATTGCGGGATTTCCCTCGTCATGCGTCCCGCCCTCTGCCAATGGCAGCTTATGGCGTACATCTTCCACCGGCCGCAGCGGCGGTTCTCCTGCTTCTCGTGTTGATAATTGAATAGACTTTGCACCTAAGTTATGGTATACTTACGTTATAACAATTCATAATCACAACATGGAAAGTAGGTGATTGTATGCCATCAGGTATTGAAGTAACGAAACAAGCACTTGATGATTTTAAAAAGATTCAAGAATATATGCTTTTAGCCAGAAAAGAAAATGCAACTGAAACATATGCAAGTCTTAAAAGGGAGTACCTGACAATCAAGGCGCTGCTTAATGTTTCCGGTGTAAATCTAACAGACATTGACGAAATAAAAGAGTAATCACAAGGTATATAATATAAAGGTGTAAAGTCTATTGAATTATCAAGGGCTTTACACTTTTCTATTTGTCATGTATGCCTATCTGACCACCCATCCCCCTGTCATAAAAAAAGTGGCATGGACGCCATGGCGTTCCAGTATTCCCAAAATACGCCCCACGTCCGCATTCCCCCCTGCGGTATCAAAGGTAAGCGCCACCTGCTTTTTATCCGTTTTCACGCAGTATATCGGCATTTCCTGCCCGTTCACGCTGCTGCTCACCGTAATGGAACCCGGCAGGGCAGTCATTGCCCCCCGCACGATTGCCAGCGCTGCAATGGCGAACAGCATTGCCCACACACCTTTTGCCAGCAGCACACCCCTGTAATCTTCCTGTGACTGTCCTTCCGCCCTCCTTGGTACCATCCGTTCCAAAACGTGACTGAAATATTGCTTCATACAAAAAACACCGCCATATACTGCTTGTTATTCCAGTATATGACGGACTGCTTTTCCCATATGCGCCGGAAGAACTTTACATCCTCCCGTAAACCGGATTGGCTGAAAAACCAATATCCTGTATTTTTCCCCTCATCATAATCCATTGCCGTATGATTCAAAAATCCGTTTCACCACATCATAAGCCAGTTTCCTGCGGCGGTATTCATCCACAATCCCCTTATTGTTCATGGTACGGGGGCGCGTGCCAAACCATTCCTCGCTGACCCGCACATCGCAAAACTGCCAAATGTATACCCCGCAGCAATCCCCGTATTCCAATACCGCCCGTCGTCTGTCCATACCCGGCTACCGTCTCCTGCAGGCAATCCCCACTAACAGTTCCACAATTTTTTCCATGTCCTCCACGCAGGCATATTCAAACCTGCCGTGAAAATTCTGTCCGCCGGTACAGAGGTTGGGACAGGGAAGCCCCATGAAGGACAGCCTTGCGCCGTCCGTCCCGCCCCGTATGGGCACCACATGCGGCTCTATCCCCAATTCCCCCATAACTTCCAGGACATCTTCCACCAAATACATGTGCTGTCCTATGATTTCCTTCATATTATAGTAAGAATCCTTCATATCCACCGCAAACGTTCCCTCACCGTATTTCCCGTTTAAGAACTCCGCCGCTTTTTGGAAACGTTCCTTTTTCTGCTCAAACTTCATCCGGTCATGGTCACGGATGATGTAATCCATCTCCGTCCGCTCCACATCCCCCTTGATGGCATCCAAATGGTAAAAACCTTCGTAGCCGCACGTATACATGGGATTCTCCGCCACCGGAAGCAGGGAATGGAACTCCTGTGCCAACAGGATGGCATTCACCATTTTCCCCTTCGCTTCCCCGGGATGGACACTGCGTCCGTTTACCGTTACTTTCGCGCCCGCCGCATTGAAATTCTCATACTCCAGACTCCCCAGCCGGTCCCCGTCCACGGTATAGGCGTAATCCGCACCAAACCGCTCCACATCGAAATAATCGGCACCGGCGCCGATTTCCTCATCCGGCGTAAAACCGATGCGAATCTTCCCATGGGGAATCTCCGGATGGCTCAAGAGGTATTCCGCCATTTCCATGATTTCCGCCACGCCCGCCTTATCATCCGCGCCCAAAAGCGTAGTCCCGTCCGTCACAACCAAACTTTTTCCCGCATAAGATGCAAGCTCGGGAAAATCGCAGACCTTCATCACAATATTTTTTTCCTGATTTAATAAAATATCCCCGCCGTCGTACTGCTCCACAATCCGGGGTTTTACCCCCTTGCCCGTTACTGCAGGCGACGTATCCATATGAGCAATAAATCCCACTACCGGAGCCTGCTCCCATCCCACGGATGCCGGAATCGATGCATAGAGGTAACAATGTTCTTCATCATACACCAGTTCCTGGGCGCCCATCTCCCCAAGCTGCCCGTAAAGCAGCTTTGCCAGTTCCTGCTGCGCCGGGGTGGAAGGGGTCGTACCGCTTTCCGCCGAGGATTGTGTATCCATCTTCACATACTGCAAAAATTTATCCATTACTTTCATCGCCAAACCACCATTACTGTTTTGCATGGGACTTTAAAGTATCTGCCAGCCCTTTGATATTCCTCAATATTTTCACGCATTCTTCCATCTTATCCACCGCATCGGAAGCCGTTTTCACGCTCTCTCCGGAAGCCGCCGCCACTTCCTCGCTGGTAGCGGAAAGATGGGAAATACTGTTGGAAATCACACCCGTCGCCCGTAAAATATCCGCAACCGTTTTATCGGTATGGCGGATGCTGTTTGTCAGTTCCGATACCTCACGGTCTATGCTCTCAAATTTTTGTTTCGACGTTTCTATCATCTCCGTCTGGCGGTTAATATATTCCACGGAATTGTCCAAACTGTCGGAAGCGCTTTTCGCATCGCCGATTAACTCCGCAATAATGCCCGTAATCCGGTTCGTTGCCTCCTTGGTCTGCTCGGAAAGCTGGCGGATTTCCTCGGCAACCACCGCGAATCCCCTTCCCGCTTCCCCTGCCCTTGCCGCCTCAATGGACGCATTGAGCGCCAAAAGGTTCGTCTGCGAGGAAATGCTTAAAATATCGCCCGTAATGTTCTCCACTTCATCCACGCGGGCGGTCAGGCGCGCCGTAGCTTCCACGGTCTGTCTGCTCGCCGCTTCCACGCCCTCTGCCTGTTCTTTCAGTTCCCGCACCAGTTCCGCACCTTCCGCCACGTTATGGGACGTATTCTTCGCCGCTTCCTCCACCTTGGAAATGTCTTTCTCCACTTCATCGGAACTTTCCTGGATGGAAGCGCACATCTGCGCCTGATCCTGAATTGCCTGTGCGGTACTCTCCGTGCTGTCCGCAATATTGCTCATGGCAAAATTATTGGTTTCAATACATTCCCTAAGCTGCTTTAACATATCGCTGGCAGTGATAAAATTGCTGCTGATTTCATCCGCAGTCGCCACCATCTGTTTCGCAGCCGTTTCCTGCTCCGCCGCTGCATGTCGGATGCTTGACATGCTTTCCTCGTTAAACTCCTGTACCGTCTTCATAACCACAAACGCCGCCACACAAATCAGTATGGACATAACCCACCGTATCATGGCATACCCCACGTTCATCGTTCCCCCGGAAATATCCCGTACCGTCCGTATGACATTCGCAACCAAAATCACCAAAGATCCAGCCAAAGCAAAACGTTTATTCAGATACATAATCGCCGCAATCAATATGGGAAACGCATACACATAAGTCAGTTCCTCGGAACTCATACTCATCAGCACCAAATAGGCAAGCGCCCCCGATCCGGTCAGTATACTCCCGCACGGCCTCGTTCCCCTGCAAAACACAAAGCCCACGATACATATGACAAGCAGCACGGAAAAAACAACCAGCTGTATGTAAGTCCCCGCCGATGCCGTATGCAGTATGATGGCATACAGCATGGAAAATACCATATACAGCACCGTGGTGCCCACCAATGCCAGTACCCTCTTGTCACTTCTCAAATATTGTTCCCTTGTCATGATTCCCGCCTCCCAAAAATGCTTGTTTCTTTATACTTAAATATAGCACATTCCGCCCTTAAATAAAAGCATAAATTGTCAGTAAACAGTATTCCGCGTAACAGTTCAGCCTGAAATGTTATGTTGACGGGCGGACGCACGGGAGGGAGTTTTTTGCGGGGCGGCGGCAGGGGGATTGCCTGTCCCGGTTTTCCGTGCACTTTTTCCGGCGGGTTTTTCTAAACAG
>ERZ779637.985-NODE-985-length-13970-cov-13.363349_pt1 | contig 13970 bp, 7 predicted proteins | sample MGYA00514196_ERZ779637 | MGnify/ENA primary metagenome ERZ779637 (study PRJEB29562, sample SAMEA4376700) | mouse gut metagenome | isolation source: Cecum | study: EMG produced TPA metagenomics assembly of the A DSS colitis mouse model was used to assess the...
GGAGGACGGTGATCCGGTCGCAGACCTCGTAGACCTGCTCCAGGAAGTGGGTGACAAAGATGATGCCCACGCCCTTGGCCCGGAGGTCCCGCATGAGGCCGAAGAGCTTCACCACCTCCTGCTCGTCCAGGGAGGAGGTGGGCTCGTCCAGGATGAGCACCTTGCACTCCATGTCCACAGCCCGGGCGATGGCCACCATCTGCTGCACCGCAATGGAGCAGGAGCCCAGCTGCTGCTTGGGGCTGGCGGGGATGCCCAGGGTCTCCAGGATCCGCCCCGCGCCGGCGTTCATCTTCTTCCAGTTGGCCCCGGCCCCCTTGGTGCGGCCGATGTACATGTTCTCCGCCACGGTCAGGTTGGGACACAGGGTGATCTCCTGGTACACGGTGCTGATGCCCGCGTTCTGGGCGTCCTGGGGTGAGCGGATGACCGCCGCGCCCTCCAGCCCCTTGATGCGGACCTCGCCCCCGTCCTTGGGGTACACACCGGTGAGCACCTTAATCAGGGTGGACTTGCCTGCGCCGTTTTCCCCCATCAGGGCGTGGATCTCCCCCTCGCGCAGGGTGAAGTCCACGTCCTGAAGGGCGCGTACACCCGGGAAATACTTGCAGATGCCCCGCATTTCCAATACTGCACCTTCCTGCATAGGGATACGCCTCCATTCTTTCATTTTAATACGCGGCGCGGCTGATGTGCCGCGCCGCGTGCCTGGCTTATTCAGTGCCGGACGCCTGCCGGGGAACGTCCCTCAGAACGCTCCCGCCGGCCCGCGGCTGTTCTCAGGTACCGTACTTGTCCACGTCGGCCTGGGTGAGGGTGGCCGCGTCGAAGCCCTGCTCGGGGGTGTAGATGATCTTCTGGGCAGGAGCCTTGCCGGCCTGGAGGTCCTTGATGATGCTGTCAACGGTGTCAGCCTGGAGGGGGTTGCACAGGCCCATGTAGTTCCAGCGGCCCGCCAGGACCTCCTCAAAGGCCCACTTGTCGCTGTCGAAGCCCATGATGATCACATCGCCGTCCTTGCCGTGGGTGATGCCGGCGGCGTCCAGAGCGGCCGCGGCGCCCCGGGCCATGCCGTTGTTCTCAGCGTAGATCACGTTGAAGGGCTTGCCGGAGTCGATGACGGACTGGGTGATGGTCTTGGCAGTGGCCTCGTCCCAGTCGGCGGTCTGCTGGGTGACATAGTTCCAGTTGGCCTCGGCGGCTACCTTCTCGTCCAGAGCGCCGGTGCGGCCCAGCTGGGCGTCAGAGCCCATGTGGCCCTGGATGTGGATGATGTTGTACTCGCTCAGACCCTGGCTGGCCAGCCAGTCCACAGCGGTCTTGCCCTCGGCGGGCATGTCGGAGACAACGGCGGCCGCGTACATGCTCTCGTCGGCCTCCAGCATACGGTCAAAGAGGATGACCTGGGTGCCGGCAGCCTGGGCGTCCTTGAGCACGGTGTCCCAGCCGGTGGTGGAGGCGGGGGAGAGGAGGAGGTAGTCCACCTCATCCTGCACCATCTGCTGCGCGGTAGCGATCTGCTGGGCAGCGTCGTTGTTGTTGTAGAAGGTGGCCTTGTAGCCGTTGGCCTCGGTGAAGGTGTCGCGCATGGCCTTGTCGTTGGCGGTGCGGTAGCCGGACTCGTTGGGATCGTTGTTGATGACGCCCACGGTGATCAGCTCACCGGAGGCGGGAGCGGCGGGCTCCTTGTTGTCAGCGGGCTGGCTGCTGTCAGCGGGCTGGCTGCTGTCGGCGGGCTTGTCGCCGCCGCCGCAGGCCGCCAGGGCCAGGAGCATGCAAAGGGACAAAACAAGACACAGAACCTTTTTCATTTTTTCTTCCTCGCTTTCTGAATTATGTAGGCTCGGGCGCTGCCCGGGGCTACAACCACATTAAAAACGATTCCCCCGCCAAAGTCAATACATTTTCGTCAATTCAACTATTTTTGTCTTAATAAATAAGACAATATTTTAGTACAATATGCAAAATAGAGACAAATTTCATCGGACAACCTGCGGCCGCGTCTGTTTTGTTTGATATTTCATGATTTCTTATCCGGAAATGTTTGTTTTTATCCGGTTCGGCTTCAAATAGGGATAGGCGAGCGCTCCGGCAGGTTGCCCAACCGCCGGGATATTGTTTGAAATTTTATGATATATGTTAGAAATTATAATCATCCAGTCCATCCCGTCCCCAGGTGCGCCGGACAAAATGTACGTTTTTTTCGGGGCTGCGCGGAAAAGTACGCAAAAATGTCTCTAATTATAGGAGACAAATTTTCGCCCGCCATATGATATAATAGAATAAACCAAGAAAAAACCATCGGAAGGAGGCGGAGATATGGCCGCAAAATACCGGGTCCTGGCGGACCGTCTGCGGGAGGAGCTGGGCCGGAGCAGCGGAAAGCAGGGGTACAAGCTGCCTACGGAGCTGGAGCTGACGGCCCGCTATCAGCTCAGCCGCCAGACCGTCCGCCACGCCCTCCGCCTGCTGGAGGAGGAGGGGCTGATCCACCGCCGGCAGGGCAGCGGGTCCTATGCCACCGGCCTGACCCCCAGCGCCGCGCCCCGGCAGATCGCGGTGGTGGCCTCCTTCATGGACGACTACATCTTTCCCGCCATCCTCCACGAGGCGACGGAGGTTTTCTCCCGCCAGGGCTACTCCACCGCGGTCTACGCCACGGAGAATCGGGTGAGCCGGGAGCGGGAGATCCTCCTCCGGCTGCTGGAGGAGCCCATGAGCGGCCTGCTGGTGGAGGGGTCCAAGACCGCCCTGCCCACCCCCAACGGGGACCTCTACCAGCGTCTGCGCCAGGCGGGCACGCCCATGGTGTTTCTCCACGGGGCCTACGGGGAGCTGTCCGGGGTCCCCTGCGTGGCGGACGACAACTACGGCGGCGGGTACCAGCTGGCCCGGTATCTGGCCAGCCGGGGCCACCGGGAGTTTGCCGGCATCTTCAAGAGCGACGACGCCCAGGGGCCCCAGCGCTACCACGGCGCGCTGGCGGCCGTCCGGGACGAGGGCCTGCCCATCCGGGACCGCCGCTTCGCCTGGTATGACAGCGAGGACCGCCGCCGCCTGCTGGAGGAGAAGGACGGCCGCGTGCTGACGGACTTCCTGCAAAACCGGCTGGGGGAAGCCACGGCGGTGATCTGCTACAACGACGAGATCGCCTTCCATCTGGTGCAGGTCCTGCTGGCGGCGGGCCGCCGGGTGCCGGAGGAGGTGGCGGTGGTCAGCTTTGACAACAGTTACCTCAGCCAGATCAGCCCCGTGCCCATCACCTCCCTCAGCCACCGCAGCCGCATGGGCCGGGTGGCGGCGGAGCAGATGACCGCCCTGCTGCGGGGCGAGGCGGCCCACTCCAGGTTTCTGGAGTGGGAGCTGGTGGTCCGCAGCAGCGGCTGACCCGCATCTCTACATTATAATAAATAGAAATTCCTGGGGCTTTTTCTGAAAAGTGGTTGACAAAACAGGGAAGGCCATATAAAATTAGAACGATACTGCGGATGACAGCCCCGCCCCCACGGGGGTGGGGCTGATTTTTCCCTGCCGCGGCCTTCCGGCTGGCGGGGAAGCGTGTAGGAGGATATCGCCACTCATGGACTACAACAAGACAATCAACCTGCCACGGACCGACTTCCCCATGCGGGCGGGCCTGCCGGCCAGGGAGCCCGCTATGCTGGAGAGGTGGGAGGGCATGGACCTCTACCACGAGCTTCTCAAGAAGAACGAGGGCAGGCCCCGCTACGCCCTCCACGACGGCCCCCCCTTCTCCAACGGTGCGCTCCACATGGGCCACGCCCTCAACAAGTCCATCAAGGACTTCATGGTCCGCTCCGCCGCCATGCGGGGATACTATACCCCCTATATCCCCGGCTGGGATAACCACGGCATGCCCATCGAGTCCGCCATCATCAAGAAGAACAAGCTCAACCGGAAGAAGATGAGCGTGCCCGAGTTCCGCTCCGCCTGCCACGAGTTCGCCCAGCACTACGTGGACGTGCAGCGGGAGGGCTTCAAGCGCCTGGGCATCATCGGGGACTGGGACCACCCCTACCTGACCATGGACCCGGCCTTTGAGGCTGAGGAGGTCAAGATCTTCGGGGAGATGTACAAAAAGGGCGTGATCTACAAGGGCCTCAAGCCCGTGTACTGGTGCCCCCACGACGAGACGGCCCTGGCGGAGGCGGAGATCGAGTACCAGGAGGACCCGGTCACCACCGTATACGTGAAGTTCCCCCTCCGGGACGGCCAGGGCAGACTGGACGGGCATGACCGGATCTTCTTCCTCATCTGGACCACCACTATCTGGACCCTGCCAGGCAACTTGGCCATCGCCCTCCACCCCAGGGAGAGCTACGCCCTTGTCAGGGCCGGGAACGGCGAGACCTATATTCTGGCCGAGGCCCTGGTGGAGAAGGTGATGAAGGTTGGCGGCGTGGAGAGCTGGGAGGTCCTGGAGACCCACCCGGGCTCCTTCTTCGAGAACATGCTGGCCGGCCACCCCTTCCTCCCCAAGACCAGCCGCCTGGTGAACGCGGAGTACGTCACCATGGACTCCGGCACCGGCTGCGTCCACACCGCCCCCGGCTTCGGCGCGGACGACTACCAGACCTGCAAGCGCTACGGCATGGAGATGGTGGTGCCGGTGGATGACCGGGGCCGCCACACCGACTACGCCGGCAAGTACGCCGGCATGACCACCGACGAGTCCAACCCCGTCATCCTGGCGGACATGAAGGAGAGCGGGGCCCTCTTTGCCAGCGAGGACATCACCCACTCCTACCCCCACTGCTGGCGGTGCAAGCACCCCATCATCTTCCGGGCCACCCCCCAGTGGTTCTGCTCCGTGGACGCGTTCAAGGACGCGGCTGTGGCGGCCACGGAGAGCGTGCGCTGGATCCCCGGCTGGGGCAGGGACCGGATGATCTCCATGATCCAGGAGCGGTCCGACTGGTGCATCTCCCGGCAGCGGCGGTGGGGCCTGCCCATCCCGGTGTTCTACTGCCAGGACTGCGGCAAGCCGGTGTGCGACGGCGACACCATTGCCGCCGTCTCCCAGCTCTTCGCCGCCCAGGGCTCCAACGCGTGGTATGAGAAGGAGGCCGGGGACATCCTCCCCGCCGGATACCAGTGCCCCCACTGCGGCGGAGCCCGCTTCACCAAGGAGGAGGACACCCTGGACGGCTGGTTCGACTCCGGCTCCACCCACTTCGCCTCCATGAAGCGGGACCAGGGCTTCTGGCCCGCCACGGTGTATATGGAGGGCCTGGACCAGTACCGCGGCTGGTTCCAGTCCAGCCTGCTGACCGCCGTAGGCGCTCTGGGTCAGGGTGCGCCCTTCCAGGAGTGCGTTACCCACGGCTGGACAGTGGACGGCGAGGGCAAGGCCATGCACAAGAGCCTGGGCAACGGCATTGACCCGGCGGACATCTTCAAGAACTACGGCGCGGACATGATCCGCCTGTGGGCCGGGTCCGCAGACTACCACGCGGACGTGCGGTGCTCGAAGAACATCTTCGAGCAGCTCTCTCAGAGCTACCTCAAGTTCCGCAACACCGCCCGGTACTGCATAAACAACCTGGACGGCTTTGACGCGGACCATCTGGCGGCCCCGGAGGAGATGCTGGAGCTGGACCGCTGGGCCGTGACCAGGCTGAACAAGCTCATGGAGCGGTGCGAGGCGGCCTACCAGAACTACGAGTTCCACGTGGTCAGCCACGCGGTGAACGACTTCTGCGTGCTGGAGCTGAGCAGCTTCTACCTGGACATCATCAAGGACCGGCTCTACTGCGAGGAGCGCAGCGGCCTGCTCCGCCGCAGCGCCCAGACCGCCCTGTATCTCATCCTGGATACCATGACCAGGATCTTCGCCCCCATTCTGGCCTTCACCTGCGACGAGATCTGGCAGGCCATGCCCCACCGGTCCGGGGACGATCCCCGCAACGTGCTCCTCAACCAGATGAACAAGCCCTTTGGGGACTACGCCCTGGACGATGCTGCCATGGCCGCCTGGGACGGACTCATCAAGGCCCGGGACGCGGTGAACGCCGCCCTGGAGAGCGCCCGGAGCGAGAAGAGGATCGGCAAGGGCCTGGAGGCCAGGGTCACCCTGCCCGCCGCCCTGCTGGCCGGATGCCGGCAGCTGACGGAGGAGGAGCTGGCGGACCTGCTGATCGTCTCCCAGGTGGAGACGGGCGAGCATGACAGCATCGCCGTGACCCCCGCGCAGGGGGCCAAGTGCGAGCGGTGCTGGAAGATCCTCCCCTCCGTGGGCAGGGACGGCGAGCACCCAACCCTCTGCGCCCGGTGCGCCCGGGTGGTACGGAAGCTGGATATTCAGTAGCTTTCCATCATACGATAAGCGGCGCGGAGTTCTTCCGCGCCGCTTCCTAGACGATATTGTTTGAAAGGAGTATTGATGACCATGAGATCCCTTTTCCACAAGCGCATGACCGCCGCACTGCTGGCGGTGGTCATGGTCCTCTCCCTGCTGCCTGGGCAGACCGCCCGGGCGCTGGCAGCGGACCCGGATGACGACGTGCGGGGCAGCATTTCCGCCACCCTGCGCATCGACTATGCCCAGTCCCTGGAGACCCTGCGTGACCGGGAGGTCCGGGTGGAGGTCCTCCGGGGGAGTACCTCCCTGGGGACCGTCCCCCTCACCGCTTTTGAGGCGGGCAGCCTCTCCGGCGGCAGTCAGGTCCTGGTCTCCGCCCGGAGCCGGGACGGCGGGGACCTGGGCGGCGGCAGCTGGCCCGGGTATCTGGACCTGGAGCTCAACGGCCTGCCCCTGGACACCTACACCCTCCGGTTCACCGGCCGGGGCTACGTGCCCTTTGAACAGAAGGTCACCTTCTCCAACTACGCCCAGCACGTCCTGCTGGGCACCGGCGACGGCACCTTCACCCTGGGCGACGTGAACGGCGACGGGAAGGTGAGCACCGCGGACCGGGAGGCCCTGGCCGCGGCCCTGCAATCCCAGGATCCCAAGGATCTGGAGCGCTATGACCTCAACGGCGACGGCCTCATTGACATCGTGGATCTGGCCTACATAGACCGGCAGCTGAATGCCTCCGGCGGTGCGGAGGTCATCCCCACCGCCCTGCTCAACCCGCCGGTGGTCATCAGCGATGTTGAGAAGGCGCTGGCGGATGCGGGCGTTACCTGCGAAGGCGGCGAGCTGGCGGACCTGTTCCGGGATAAGGCGGACCCGCAGTACATCAACTTCCACAAACCCGGCGGCGGGGATATTGTTCTGCCCCTGCCCCTGGATGAAACCACGGATATGTCGGAGATCCGCATCGTCACCCCCGCCGCCGGGCAGCCCGGGGCTATCCTCACCGGCGAGATCCTGGTGGAGGACGCGTGGGAGAACGAGATGCGCATCCCCTTTGACTACACCACGCCCGAGGGCGTTCACGCCATCACCCGGGACCCTGACAGCAACGTCATCACCATCAGCCTGGGCAAGCGGGTGCCGGTGAAAAAGATCACCATCACCGTTGTCAAGACGGATGCGGGCTATGCGGCTGTGGAGTCCATCCAGTTCCTCCAGGACATTGTGCCGGAGAACCCCGCCGCCCCCAACACCAAGGTAACGGACGTAGCGGCCGAGGCGGGCAGCGAGAGCGTGCGCCTGCGCTGGCGGAATCTGCCCAACGTGTCCGGCTATAAGATCCTCTACTGGCCCCAGGGCAAGGAGGATCTGACCCAGGAGCTCCATGTGGACGTGAACAGCGCCACCGTCACGGGCCTGGAGAACCTGAAAACCTACTGCTTCACCGTCACTGCCACCGACGGCAGCTGGGAGGGCAAGCCCTCTGAGCCCGTCACCGCCACCCCCCAGCCCGCCAAGGTGCCCGACAGGGTGGACATGGTCACCGTGACCAGCATGGACGGCGCCCTGCGCGTGGGCTGGAAGGCCGCCAAGGGGGCCACGTGGCACGAGCTCTTCTATCGGGAGAAGGACGCCGCCGGCTGGACCCAGTCCGGCGGCCGGCTGGAGGACACCCAGGCCACGATTGAGGGCCTGACCAACGGCGTGACCTATGAGATCTACGTAGTGGCCTGCAACGACATCGGCCGGGGCCCCCAGTCCACCATCGCGGAGGGCACTCCCAAGGCCGTGGACTACTCCCGGCCCGCCGGCATCCCCACGGAGGGCGTGCTGGAGTATCAGGATATTGAGTCCATCCGTCTGGCCGACACGGGCAACTACTCCCACACCGCCCACCCCAACGGCTTCCAGCCCGCCAGCATGGCGGACGGGGACTTCCGCACCCACTGGACCAGTCAGGCCTGGGGGGACGGCAACCACGCCCGGAGCAAGCAGGTGATCTGCACCCTCAAGGAGCCCCAGCACCTGACCGCCGCCCTGTGGATCCCCCGGATGGACGGCACCTATTCCGCCAACCTGAAGGCCTACACGGTCACCATCTGGCGGGAGGGGGATGACCTGAGCGGACCGGGCACCAGGATTGTGCCCAACGAGAACCAGGCCGACGGCGGCCTGCGGACCTGGGAGACCATCCCCAACAAGGTGGCTGACGACCGCTTCGCCTTCCTGCCCTTCGAGCCGGTGGAGAACGTCAAGCAGATCGCCATCACCATTGACCAGAACGGCTACACGGCGGTGAGCCTCTCGGAGCTCATGTTCATGACCTACAGCGCGGAGAGGAACCTGCCCGGGGATATCGCCGCCCTCTTTGACGGGGATCTCCACACCGCCCTCAAGCCCGGCGTGACCGCAGAGCAGATCGAGGCCCTCCAGGCCCGTCTGGACAGCGACGAGAAAAACTACTACCTCTACGTGGACGTTTTGCAGGATGAGCTGAAGCTGGCCCGCAGCCTGCTGAACAATCAGGGCGCCACCGGCGTGGTAGTCAACGGCATCCAGGCCCGGAACGGCAGCGCGGACAGCAGGTATGGCCAGGGCGGCAGCGTTCTCCAGCCCCTGGGCGTGGCCGCCGGAGCGGGGACTGAGCTGGTGATCTACGCGGAGGGGATTCCCACAGACGCCCCGGTAAGCCTGGTGGCCACCCAGTTCAACGCCCAGGTCAACTCCTGGCAGAAGACCGTGGGCACCCTGCGCAACGGCCGGAACATCCTGGCCATCCCCCAGATCACCTCGGACAGCGACAAGACCAAGGGCGGCAGCCTCTATCTCACCTACGGCGGCAGCGAGGCCAACGCCCAGAATATTAAGCTCCACGTTCTCCGGGGTACGGCCATCCCCACCCTGGAGCTGTCCAACTGGCACAGCCTGAATGATGCCGCCCGCCGGGAGGCCATTGGCCGCTACGTGGACGATCTGGCCCAGTACGCGGCAGATACCAAGATCAGCAGTCCCGCGTCCGACTGGCGCAACGTCACGGAGATCTCCACCCCCTCGGTGCTTCTCTCCCTGCCCGCCGCAGCGGTGAGCGCCGCCCTGGGCAATGGGACCCGGGAGCAGAAGGTGGAGACCCTCTGCAACGACGTCCTGGCCTGGGAGGATGTGATGTACATCTGCAAGACCACCCAGGGCATCAGCGCCACCTATAAGAACAACGACATGCACACCCGGCAGAACATCCGGTGCATGACCATGTTCTCCGGCGCGTTCATGTACGCCGCCGGCAGCCACATCGGCATTGGCTACGGCTCCTGCGGCGGCATGGTGGTGGGTAAGCCTGTCAGCATGACCGGCCCGGGGAACGCCAACAGCCTCTTCGGCTGGGGCATTGCCCATGAGATCGGCCACAACATGGATAAACTGGGCCGGGCGGAGATCACCAACAACATCTACTCCATCATGGTCCAGACCTATGACGGCCGGGACAACACCCTCACCTCCCGCCTGGAGGCCAGCAATAAGTACAAGGATATCTTCACCAAGACCGCCCAGGGCTATCCCGGCGCGGCGGGGAACGTGTTCGTACAGCTGGGCATGTACTGGCAGCTCCATCTGGCCTATACAAGCAGTACAAACTCTCTGGATTTCTACAATAAGTTCTTCGCAGCTTGGAAGAACGGGACCTACACCAGCGGGGCCGCAACCTATGACGAGAAGGTGGCCCTCACCGCCGCAGGTGTGACTGGAAAGAACCTGAACGAGTTCTTCCGGCGCTGGGGAATGCAGCTGAGCGACAGCGTGAAGACCAAGATCTCTTCCTACGCTGACGAGCCCCGGGCCATCTGGTATCTCAGCGACGCGAGCCGCCGGGCGGCGCTGAACGGCACAACCCAGGCTTCCGGCACCGTGACCGCTTCTGTGGAGAAGAACGGGGATAAGGAAGTGAACCTCACCTTTTCCTTCAACGGCTCGGGGACGATCCAGGGCTTCGAGATTATCCGCAATGGCACGCCCATTGACTTTGTCATCTCCAGCAACTCCGGAACATATAAGGATGTTATTGGCTCCGGCAACCACCGGAACTATGCGTACACCGTGAAGGCCTACGACATCCTGGGCAATGAGGTGGGCATGGCGAATGCGGGCACCGTGCGCATTGCCTACGACAACGTGATTGACCCCAGCATGTACATCACGAAAAGTGTGGAAAACGGCGTAGAGTTCACCTTCTCGGAAAAAACCCCTGTGTCCGGCATCAAGATAGCGGCCGGCGGCTGGGCAGAGAACAAGGAGATCTCCGTCAGCGTGGATAATACCTACGTCATCGGCGGCGACACAAGCGTCAATCAGGCTGTGGATGATAAGGACAGCTATGTCCGCTACCTCCAGATGCCCGGCGCGGCTTCGGACGACACCCGGATCTATACCTATGAAGCCCTGACCGTCACCGTCACCGGAAGCGCCATCACGGATCCGTCGAAGGTGCAGCTCATCGGCTATCCGGGCGATGATATCGCCTTCCTGGAGACGGGCTCGGTGGGCCGCCTTTACAGCGACTACACCTACGACACCCTCGAGGGCACGGAGACCATACCCGCCGGAACCCTGGTCATCACCGGGACCTACCGAGGCAGTCCGGTGTTCAACAACCTGCGGATTGACGGCAGATACCTGGAGACCACCATCAACGAGGATGGGACGCAGAGCGAAGATCTCGTGGAAAAGCCTGTGGCCGGCGCCGGCCTCCTCTTTGCTGCGGTGGTGGAGGGCGACATGAGCCTTGACATCAGCGACGGCTTCTTCCTCTTCATTCCTGCGGACCAGGGGGAGATCAAGCTCCCGGAAGCGGATGAACTGGATAAGGACTTTGAAGAGGTCAAATACAATCTGCCCAGCGAGATTAAGGCGGTTCTCTCCCGTTCGGACACGGCCACCGGCGGCAGCGTCCATCTGGGCGCGGAGACCATCTGGATCAGCAGCCCCGGCGGTGAAGACCTGCCCTACATCAAATTGGAGAATAATTGAGCATGAAAAGAAATCATTCCATTTTATCTCTGGCCCTGGCCCTGGCGCTGCTGCTGGGCCTTGCCCCGGCGGCCCGGGCCGCCGCCCGGCCTGAGCTGGTATGCACCCCAGGCCGGGAGACGGGTCAGCTCCAATTAGCCCTGGAGGGCCTGGACGGCAGCGGGATCTACGGCGCTCAGGTGGAGCTGACCCTGACCGGGGAGTACGCCGGCTGCTCCTTCACCCCCTACGGCGCGGGGGTCTACAGCCCCGGCTGTCAGGCCGCCGCGTCCCAGGGGAAGACGGAGGTAATCCTCTATCTCTCCGGCCAGAGCCCCCTGAACAATCGGGGTCTGCTGGAGCTGGGCACCCTGTCCATGGGGTCCAAGGGGGGGACTGACAGTCTCCCCCGGACCGCCCAGATGACCCTCCTGAACCGGGGCCTGGAGCCCCTCACGGGCGCCATGGGCGGCGACGTGCCGGTGGTCATCGGCACACGGAATCCCGGCGGCTCTGGCGGCGGCTGGAACGGCGGTGGCGGCGGCACCGGCGGAGGAACTGCCAAGCCGGAGAAGCCCGATGAGAAGCCGCCGGAGACCCAGCAGCCCTCCACGCCGGACCTGGGGAACGTCACCCTGCCCTTTACGGACGTGAGCGCCCGGGACTGGTTCTACGAGGCGGTTCGCTTCGTCTACGCCCGGGGCATGATGAGCGGCACGGCGGAGAACCAGTTCTCCCCCCAGCAGACCACCACCCGGGCCATGATCGTCACCATCCTCCACCGGCTGGAGGGCACGCCGGAGGCCGGGGCGGGGACCGCCTTCACCGACGTGGCCGGGGGCGCGTACTACGCCCAGAGCGTGGCCTGGGCCTCCGCCAACGGCATTGTCAACGGCTTTGAGGACGGCTCCTTCCGTCCGGGCGACGCCATCACCCGGGAGCAGATGGCGGCCATCTTCATGCGCTACGCCCGCTACAGGGGCGTGGACGTGACCGCCCAGGCCAGCCTGGACAGCTTCCCGGATCAGGCCAAGGTGTCCTCCTACGCCCGCGAGGCCATGGCCTGGTCCGCGAGCACGGGGCTCATCGGCGGCATGGACGGTCTTCTGGTCCCCGGCGGCAGCGCCACCCGGGCCCAGGCGGCCACCATCCTTATGCGCCTGTGCGTGAACGTGCTGGAAGCGCCATGATCGCGGTTGTCTGCGTGGATGACCGGGGCGGGATGCTCTTCAACCGCCGCCGCCAGAGCCAGGACCGGGTCCTCCGAGGGGACCTGCTGGCCCTGGCGGCGGGGCGGCCGGTCTGGATGAACGGCTATTCCCTGGGCCAGTTCGGCCCGGAGACAGGGGACCTGCGCACGGCGGAGGACTGCCTGGACCGGGCCGGAAAGGGGGAGCTGTGCTTTGTGGAGACCACGGATCCGGCCCCCTGGCTGGAGCGGATGGAGGGTCTGGTCCTCTACCGCTGGAACCGGCGGTATCCTGCGGACCTCTACTGCACCCTGCCCCTGGAGGACTTTGTCCTGGAGGAGCGCAGGGAGTTCGCCGGGTCCAGCCACGAGTGCATTACAAGGGAGGTGTATCGCCGTTGAAGCAGGGGAGGAGAGCCCTTGCGGCCCTGCTGCTGGCGCTGTGGTGCCTGCTGGGAGGCGGATGCGTATCCATTGAGATCTCCCAGGCCGGACCCGGGGTTACCGCTGCGCCGGAGGATATACCGGCGTTTTCGGGAGATCCCTACGTGGTCCTGCTGGACAATGAGCCCGGCTTTACGGAGAGCCAGCTCACCTCCAGCTCCTATGAGACCTACAGCCCCTTGGATCAGCTGGGCCGGTGCGGTCAGGCCATGGCCTGCGTAGGGACGGATTTGATGCCCACAGAGGAGCGGGGAGCCATTGGCTCCGTGAAGCCCACGGGCTGGCAGACGGTGAAGTACGACTGCGTGGACGGCAAGTACCTCTATAACCGCTGCCATCTCATCGGCTTCCAGCTCACCGGCGAGAACGCCAACAAACAGAACCTCATCACCGGCACCCGGTACATGAACGTGGACGGGATGCTGCCCTTTGAGAACATGGTGGCCGACTACGTGAAGGAGACGGAGAACCACGTCCTCTACCGGGTGACCCCCTTCTTCGAGGGGGAGAATCTGGTGGCCAGCGGCGTGCAGCTGGAGGCCAAGAGTGTGGAGGATCAGGGCGAGGGCGTATGCTTCAACGTGTATGTCTACAACTGCCAACCCGGCGTGGTCATCGACTACGCCACCGGGGAGAGCCGCCTGGAGGAGCGGACCGGGGACGAGAAGGAGTATGTCCTCAACACCAGCTCCAAAAAGTTCCACCTGCCCTCCTGCTCCGGGGCCGCCTCCATCGGCGAGGCCAACCGCCAGGACTTCTCCGGCAGCCGGGAGGAGTTGATGAACCGGGGGTATGACCCCTGCGGCACCTGCAAGCCATAGCAAAGGGTATGTCTTCTTTTTCTTTTGGAAAAAAGAAAAAGAAGCAAAAAGAAAATCAACCGGGAGCCCCTGGGAGAAACAAGTTCTCCCAGGGGCTCCCGGTTTGCCATATTCCGATTCTTTTATGATAAGGTAGAATAGATAAGGTAGAATAAGTTTCGCAAAAAGAAAAAGAGACATAGTTTGCAGAGCT
>ERZ779637.986-NODE-986-length-13940-cov-5.013036_pt1 | contig 13940 bp, 12 predicted proteins | sample MGYA00514196_ERZ779637 | MGnify/ENA primary metagenome ERZ779637 (study PRJEB29562, sample SAMEA4376700) | mouse gut metagenome | isolation source: Cecum | study: EMG produced TPA metagenomics assembly of the A DSS colitis mouse model was used to assess the...
TTGCCGTCTTTCTACAGGGGCTAATTCCATTGTCTTACCGCTTTCTGCCACAGAAATTTCTCCTTTCCGTACCAAACAGACTACCTTTTTTTACTGGTGTGGTATTTTTTCATAAATCCCTTTCTTGAAGAACGCACAATTCTTTTCCCGCAAAATGTCATAGAAATAGCACCGTTCTCCGGGCATTTATGAATACACTCCCCACACATCAGACAATCTACTGTCTGTATATCCGTCTGCTCCCTTTCTGTATAAATGCTCTTTATCCTCATTGGACACGCCTCATAACATGCTCCACAGCCGGTACACGCTGTACAGTCCTTTTTTAATTTGAACAGGTTAAACCGTTTCAAAAATCCCATCAGAAATCCAAGCGGACACATCAAACACCAAAAACGTCTGATAAAAAAACTTCCTACCAGCACAAAGACAGTCAAAAATCCGGTAACTGCATAGTTAATCCACCAGCCTCCCATTGAACTGCTAAACACTCTTGCCGGACAAATATCGCAAAAATCCCCTCCGGCAAAAACAAAACCAACAAATAGTATTGTCCACATCCATTTTAGCGGCTGGAAAATCTTATTACGCTGTTCATCTATTGTAATCGGGCGAATATGTAAACACTGGCGGATTTTATCCATAATATCCTGCACCAGTCCAAGCGGACATAGGAAACCACACAAAATTCTCCCGAAGAACAACAGACAGAAAAACAACGTAGCAAAAAACCATAAAATGTAACCGCTGTTTCTCATGAGCAATGCCGGAAGATGGGACATATAATAGCAGGGTGCCTCCAGAACCTGATCGAGATTAAACGGACAGGTAAAGAAAGGCACTGCCACATGGTTTAACTTCTGTCCCTCCCCAATCAGTTTCCCACCATAAGTCCAAAAGAACAGTGCTGCTATCATCGTAATCCAGCGTATAACAATCATTTTTGTTCCGGTCTGCCTGTAAAACTGATTTCCTTTTCGGGAAAAACCTCCCATCCTTCCCACCGCTACATATTCTCCCTTTCTCTTTTCCCATCCCGTCCTTACCAGCTGACAAGCAAGAATTAGCGAAGCGGAAGATAACAGCATCATCCCCAAAGGAATATACGCTTTCCAGAAATGTTCTGAAAAATAGGGATAATCCTCCAGTACATAATACATCCGGTATGTACTGTCCTTATCCGGCTGATAGGACACCGTTACTCCCCTGCGGATATCTCCGGTAGAAAGATTCTTAATAAAACCCTGTTCATCTGTCGCATACTTCCTGCTTCTCCCTTCTGCATTTGTCACAGTGACCTCCCCATTTTTTAATGGTTCCTGCAAATAATTGACTTGCAGATATTTCCGTTCTTCCAGTGCCACTTCAAATACAATTTCTTTCTTCCCAAAACTGCGTGGCAGCAACCCAAATGTTTCCGGCCCCATATCTGCCCTTGCAAAGTCACAGACGGTTTCTTCCATTCCATCCCCATTCAAATCTTCTTTCCTCTCCGGCAATACTGCTACAAAATATCCTGTCAAATCAGAACGGATTGGCTGTAAATCTTTCTCCGTAATTTCAACCGTTCCCTTTTCCGTAGAGGCAAACAAGCGGACTGCATCTTCCGGCACCATTTCCATATGTCCATAGAAAAGCTCTGCACCATTCCCAAAAGCAAACCAGAATGGTGTCTGTGCCTGCACCGGCTTTTTATCTGTCTGCTTATACTGGTAGTCCGATATGGAAAGCGGATAAGTATAAAACACATAATTCTTTGCTGTCAAAGCAATAAAAAGGAGTAATAATGCCAAAATAAAGCCTGCCAGCATATACCGTTCCCTTTTCATCTGCACCATCCTTTCATGGGTCTGTCACTATAATTAACCTTCATTCACACAACAAGCTAAGCCCCATTATTTTCTTCTTGTTTTGTGCTGCAGCATCTCCGCAAAAGCCTCCAGACGGATACGGAGCTGCTCCACATCATTATATTTGTAATCTGTTTCCAGACGGAACAGTGGTATATTCCTTCTTTCCAGTATTTTTTCACACTGTTCCCTCTCAAAATCATAAGCGATATGCCCTTTCAAAACATGATAAATCGCCCCGTCAATCTGCTCTGTTTCTAAAAACTGCTCCAGACGTTCCTTTAACGGCTGATTCACGGCATAAGAGCATGACATTTCCTGCCTGTAAAAATCCTCTGCTATCTGTCTGACAATTTTTTCTGCTGACATTATTCCCTGCATTTTTACCTCTGTTTTATAAGGCACTGCCCCACTAAGTTCGGCATGAAGATACAGCCCTGCATCCTCAATCAGAAATGGAATTTTATAATTTGGAAAAAACACCGGAGAACCAAGCAGTAACACTCTGGGCTTTGTTCTGGATGTTCTTTCTTTTGCACTGCTCAACTGTTTCGATAACCTTCGGTTCAATATCTCCATGTTCTTGCACCATTCCTCTATATTAGACGAATAATAGAAACTATCCGACACAAACAGTTTCATTGCACCCGAAAGAACATCACTATCATCTGTTATTTTCTGAAACAAACGAATCTGCCCATTTACTTTTTCCATGCGGAGAATAGATTTCTTTAGGGAAGCTGCCGTTATCCTGTGTCCTAAATGACGTTCTACCGCCCATACACACTGTTCCATCTGTTCACAATAACGCTCTAATGACTTATCATGGTTCTTACCAGCCGGTGGAATTTCTACTGTCTGTACCTTCTTCCCCAATTTCCCAAGCAGATAAGACAATTTCCGGCTCCCATCACCACTTACCGGCAATACATATAATATATCTTCGTCCTCCGGTGCCAGAGACAGCTCCCCAAGAATCCCACGGGTAGTATCATCGGTATCTCTCGGAACATGGCTGTCTGCCAATGCTGCCAGTCGTGGACTGCCTCCCAATATCCACCGACTGTTCGGACCTAATGCACAAGTAATCTCTTTCGGAAATGAATTTCCAAGCACCGCCACTCTCTTTTTTTTCCTGCCGCTGTCCCCGGCCTGTTCCATAAAATGGTGGTAAACCAGTTTTATAAAATAGTCCGTTTCCCTCAAGGCAGAAGTTTTTGTATAAAATCTTTTAAAGTTCTGGCACAATTCTTTATCCAATTCTTCCTTATGAAATTTCATCCTTTGCCTCCCGGTTTTGCATATATTGTTTCATACTCCAACTGTCAGACAACTGCCTGTTCCGCTGATTGAATGACAGTTCCTTGTTTTTGTGGCGAAACAGTTTTTATTACCTTTGCCGGAACACCACCAACCACTGTTAAAGCTGGAATATCCTTTGTCACGACCGCACCTGCCGCTACCACTGCCCAGTCACCAATCGTAACACCGGAAAGGACAGTAGCATTAGAACCAATCCATACATGATTTCCAATCTTTATCGGTGCATAATGGTTTTTTCGGTTCTCTGCCGGACATAAATCATGATTAATTGTCGCAAGCACCACATTATGGCCAATCATGCAGCCATCCCCCAGCACAATCCCACCCTGATCTTGAAAATGGCAGCCGGAATTGATAAATACATCCCTGCCTATCGAAATGTTTTTGCCAAAATCCGTATAAAATGGCGGAAACATACGAAAAGAATCATCTATCTCCCTCCCTGTCAGCCGCCACATAATTTCCCTGATTTCCTCCGGTGTGTGATAAGCTGTATTCAACTCCATTCCAATACGGACTGCCTCCTGAAACAAGGTATTTGCATATTCGTCACGCTCCCTGTTTTCCTCTGCCTTCTCACAAAAGCCTTTTATTACATCCTCTACTGTCAAATTTACCGCCTCCTGTTTCACTTCACACGAACCAGCTCAATCCCTTCCTCTTTCCCAAGATTCCGGCTGTACTGTTTATCCGATGAATTATTCCAGTGCTCATGCACGCCAAGATTTTTTACTGTGTTTTCTTTACCATCTGTATACTCTGTTCCGGACGGAGATTTTCCTGCCTGTCCTGCCTCATGCAGATAATTCTCGTTTGCCGTATCGCTCACCGCACTATTATTTTCTGTCACTGTCGGTTCATTTGTCAAAAAATCCGCACCCACAGAGTCTATCGCCACGGGATCCTGTGAAACGAAAATACTGGATGTAAAATCCCCATGGAACGGTGCCTGTTGCCATGTAGAATTTTCTTTTGTAATCGAAGTTCCCTCGCTGGGAGCACAAATCAGGGCATCCAACATATATAAAACAGTTTTTCCGCCTAAGTCTGCATTTGCCATCAAATCCACCAGCGGACTGTAAATGCCCATCTCGCTTTTTGTCAGCCACTGGTGCAGATTCGCTCCCTCCGGCGGCCGCATGGCATTTCCATTGATAAATGAGCCAAAATGGTTTTTTCCGCAAAGAGTAATGCCATAGCTGTGTCCTTTCAGATTAGCGAGGTTTATCATATACTGTGCTTCTGTCACACAGGTCGGCAGATAGCCCACCTTTCCACTGAATTTGTGCGACCAGTTAATCGGGGCATTTTCATCTGCCACCCCATTATTACGCCCTACAAAATGAACCCCTTGCAAAACTCCTTCGTTACACATTTCTACCATGTAGTCGGGAAAAAGCCTTGACACGTCATATACCGTAATATCCTCCGGTTTTATCCCTACCTGCTCTACCATAGAACGCAGAAGGGCTTTTAGCAGTACCGGATTCGTATAGCTCATATCCGTCTCGCCACTAGTATCATCATCCATGACAGCGGAACCGTTGATATTCGCTTTTATGGCAATCTTCTCCCCTGCTACATAACCACCATTCATACTCCGGGATGCCTTGTTTACAGTAAACAACGTCTCCCAGCCTTCTTTTGCCGTCTCCTTTCCGGCAAGAGCGGCAATACTCTCATTTACCATGCCAAGAATAAGTTCCTCGTCAAAATGCCCGGTTTCCCACCAGTAACCGTTTCCATCCCAATCTACAGAATCCGGCTCATGCGACCAGACAACACGCCCCGGCATGGCACCGATTCCCGTACCGTAAGGCTCATGCTGCGGATAAATACCGTCATACGCTTTCCCTGAAGATTCTTCCATTGTTCTGTCTCCTTTACTCTCTGCTGTTTCACTCTGTACTGCTGTCTGTGTATCTGTCTGTCCGTCCGCACCTTGCTCTTTCGGACTGCTGTTACCGCAGGCAGTCATAAGAACCAATATTCCCATCAGCATCATGCTTAATAACCCTGCATGTACTCTTTTCAAACTTCCTGACCTCCTTTTTTACAGAAACAGCCAGCCAATTTCCAACACAATTTGTTCAATTCACTGACTGACTATTTCCTGCATAACATATAAAACTATCTCAAACACATCTGGTAAATCTTCTCCACATCATCCGGTGCAAGCTCCTTCGGACCGGAAATAACACCTCCGCCGCAGGCATGCTCTGCCATATCCCAAAAATGTTCTTCACCGATTTTCAAATCGGAAAGGCTGCTCTCCAGCCCAAGCGTGTGAAAGCAAAAATCCGAAACTGCCTCGATTGCTTTTTTCGCACCCTCTATCGGTGCAAGCCCTTCTTCTGTTCCAAACACTTTCACGCCAAGACGGTAAATCGCCGGTGCCGTTTTCTCATCCAGAATGTAAGTAAGCCAGCGTGGTGTCACGATTGCCAGACCATGCCCGTGTGTAATGTCATAATACGCAGACAGCTCATGTTCCATTGCATGGCAGGCACACCCATGAACTGTACCCGCATCAAGGATGGTATTGAGTGCCATCGAGGATGCCCACATAAGGTTTGCTCTTGCCTCATAATTCTCCGGCTCTTTCATGGCAACCGGTGCCCATTTGACAACGGTCCGCATCACTGCCTCCTGAAGCTCCAGAACCATGTCAAAAGTCGCATCCCCTGCCAGATAATAGTTATCCAAAACGTGGTTGAAAATATCAAAAGCACCGCAGGCTGTCTGATAAACCGGAAGGGAATAGCTGTACTCCGGATTTTCAAAAGCAGCCCTCGGAATCAATGCACTGCCGCCCAATCCTATCTTCTCATTGGTGTCCATATTGGAAATGACTGCCCATGCATCCATCTCTGAGCCGGTTGCCGCATTGGTAAGGACAGCCACTACCGGGAGTGCCTCTGTGACCCACACGCCTCCCGATACCAGAGGCCATACATCCCCATCATCCGTAAGGGCAGCCGCTGCCACTCCCTTAGAGCAGTCAATCGTAGAACCGCCTCCTACGGCAAGGATAACGTCAATCCCCTCTTTTTTACAAATTGCCGCACCTTTATTTGCTGTGGAATGGCGTGGATTTGGCTCCACACCCGGCAGCTCAAAAACTTCGATTCCATTCTCCTTCAAAAGATTTGTTACGGTATCGTAAAGCCCATTTTTCTTAATAGAGCCGCCCCCGTATACCAGCAGTACCTTTTTGCCAAACTGTAACAGTTCTTCAGGCAAATGTTTCATCTGGTCCTTTCCAAAATATACCTTGTCTGGATTGTGAAAAATAAAATCGTTCATGTTATCTCCTTTCCTGCACTTCTCCAGTGCATAAACCATGTTTTTTATTTATTTTGATTCCTAATTACTACCCAATTTACATGCCATCTTCAACCATGCTCATATCCAGTTAATACCAGTCATGTTTCTCATTCCGGTCCAGTTTTCCAATCTGCCCCATTTCTTTTTTAGAGAGTTTGAAACTAAAAACGGAAATATTTTCTTTGATATGGTCGGGATTACTGGAACCCGGTATCGCCACCACGCCCCGCTGCAAGTGCCAGCGCAGGATTACCTGTGCCGAAGATACCCCGTGGGCTTTGGCAATCTTTGAAATTGTCTTATTGTTCAAGAGTTTCCCCGTATATCCCCTGCCGCCGAAAGGATACCATGCCTCCACCGCAATCCCCTGCTTGTGCATATATTCCACCACTTTCTTTTCCTGATAGAAGGGATGTATTTCATTCTGCACAAGGGCAGGCGTGATACTGACCTTTGGGAGAAATTCCTTCATTTCCTTAATGTAATAATTGGACAACCCAATGGAACGGATTTTCCCCTGACGCACTGCCTTTTCCATCGCCTTGTATGCTTTCACATCATTTTCATCCGGATGGTGCAGGAGCATTAAATCAATATATTCCAAATCGAGCCTATTTAACGCATCATCAATGGCTTTTTCCGCATTGTCGTACTGATCCATATACAATTTGGTCGTGACAAAGATTTCTTTTCTGGGAACACCGGATTTTTTAATTCCCTCTCCCACGCTTTCCTCATTGTCATAAATATATGCCGTGTCAATCTTTCTCACGCCTGCTTTCAGTGCAGCCACCACAGAGTTTACGCATACCTCATCCTCCAGGCTGTATGTGCCAAGCCCAAGAACCGGCATTTTATAGCCGCTGTTTAATGTGATGGTTGGTGCTTTCCCATTCTTCCCCTTCGACAGAGGGAAAGAAGATACTTTTGCCTTGAATACTTTGATTCTGCACTTTGCCGTCTTTTTACCCCTTTTTGCCTTTGCGGTTATGACAGCAGTTCCCTTTTTCTTCGCCGTTACAACGCCTTTTTTACTGACAACTGCCACCTTTTTATTGGAACTTCTCCATTTCGCCGTGCCTGACGGCTTTCCTTTGGTAATCTTAAGCTTCCGTTTTGTCCCCGCCTGCATGGTAACCGAAGAATGGTTCAGTTTCATCTTCTTATTGCCTGCAGCGTATACCTGTCTGGTACTGCTGGGCATTACACTTCCTATCCCTGCAATGAGAATTGCTGTTAATAATAGAATAGATAGTTGCTGAAAACACTTTCTTTCCACAGTTCTGCTCACTCCTTTCTGTTCATTTCAAATTCGGCTTTTCGTAACTGCATTATCTGTGGGTAAAATACTCTTTTGACATCAGCATCACGATTTAGTACCAATCATGTTTCTCGTTCCGGTCCAGTGTGCCTATACGCTCCATTTCTTCTTCCGTCAGTTCAAAGTCAAAGACAGAAATATTTTCTTTGATATGGTCGGGATTGCTGGAACCCGGTATCGCCACCACGCCCCGCTGCAGATGCCAGCGTAAAATAACCTGTGCCGAGGTTTTCCCATGTGCCGCTGCGATAGCAGAAATGGTTTCATCTGCAAACAGCTCTCCGGTATGCCCCCTGCCTCCAAAGGGATACCATGCCTCCATGACGATTCCTTTTTCGTGCATATACTCTACAATTCCCTTTTCCTGATAATAGGGATGAATTTCATTCTGCACCAGTGCCGGGGGAATAGTTATCTGTGGAAAAAATTCTTCCATTTCCTCCACATACCAGTTTGACAGTCCGATGGAGTGGATTTTCCCCTCTGCCACTGCTTTTTCCATTGCCTTATATGCCTTGACATCATTAGTTCCGGGATGGTGCAGCAGCATGAGGTCGATATATCCGATGTTTAATTTTTCCAATGCCTCGTCGATTGCCTTCTCCGGCTCGTCAAACTGATTCGGGTATAATTTTGTTGTCACAAAGATTTCTTCCCTCGGAATGCCGGAGTTACGGACTGCCTCCCCAACCTCTGCCTCATTATGGTACATATAGGCGGTATCAATTTTACGCACGCCACTCTTTAGTGCCGCCGATACGGAATTGATGCACACATCCCCTAAAAGGCTGTATGTTCCAATTCCCAAAACCGGCATCTCATAACCACTGTTTAATGGTATCGTTGGTGCTTTCCCATTCACTCCCTCGGATAAGGGAAAGTTAGAGATTTCCTTTGTGTCTGTACCGACAAGTTCATCCAGTGAAAAACCATCCAGCCATTCCCTAATCTCATCCTGTGCCGTATTGGAAGAAAACCGTCTGCCCGCTTTCCATTCTGCTGTTTCCGAACACAGGCTGTGCAGGTTCGTGTCACTGGAACCAATCCCGCTGCTGTGGGAAGTGCAGAACGGAATGATTGTCTTGCCGGAAAAATCGTAACTTTCTAAAAACGTGCTGATAATACGTGGTGCCTGCCCGTGCCAGATTGGGTATGCCAGCAGGATGGCTTTGTAATCACCCATATTTCCCACCGCTCCCTGTATTCTCGGTCTGGCTGTGCTGTCATTCTGCTCCTTTGTCGTCCGGCTCTGTGCATTGCCATAGTTCAAGTCCTCACTGGTATAGGGAACCTCCGGGACAATCTCATACAAATTTCCACCGGAAACCTCTGCCGCATACTCAGCCAGTTTTTTAGTCGTTCCCGTACAGGAAAAATAGGCAACCAGAATTTTATTTCCCACCGGCTTATCAGACGGCTTTGGGGATTCTGTCGGATTGGTAGTTGGATTCGTGACAGGATCTGTCGGACCGGCATCCGGTTTTTTATCCGTCGTTGTATCTGTTGGTTTGGGTGTGTCCGTTGTTCCATCCGTTGGTTTTGGCGTTTTCGGGGTTTCCGGTTTTGGGGTATTGTCCTGCCCTGCATTGCCATTGTTTACTCCCAAACTCTTTACCCATTTATTGATTTCCGACTGGGATTCATCCCCCGCAAACCGTCTGCCAGACTTCCATGTTACATTTTTCTTACAGGATTTTTTTAATGCATTCGCACTGCTGCCAATTCCGCTGCTGTGGGAAGTGCAGAACGGAATAACCGTTTTCCCGGAAAAATCATAACTTTCCAAAAATGTACTGATAATACGTGGTGCTTGCCCATGCCATATAGGGTAAGCAATAAACACTGTATCAAAGTCCTTTATGTTGACCGTTTTCCCCTTTATTGACGGACGCGCCTTTTTATTATTCTGTTCTTTATTTGCCCGGCTGTTATCATTATTGTAATTCAAATCCTTAGAGGAATATTTCTTTGCCGGGGTAATCCGGTACAGCGTTCCGCCTGACGCCTTTGCTACCTTTTTTGCGATACCTTTTGTCGTACCTGTCGCAGAAAAGTATGCCACCAGCACTTTTGAAGCTGCCTTCTTCCGATTTGTTACCTTAACCTTGCACTTTATTTTCTTTCCCCCGCTTTTTGCTTTGGCGGTGATGGTCGCTGTCCCTTTTTTCTTTGCGGTAAGGACACCCTTTTTGCTGACAGAAACCACCTTTTTGTTGGAAGACTTCCAAGTAACTTTTTTCGATGCACCGGATGGAGAAACTGCCGTCACTCGGAGTGTCAGCTTTGCCCCCTTCTGCATAGTCACGGAAGTATAATTCAAACTAAGTTTTTTTGGCGCATTGCCCACAATGTGCTTTTTTGCCTGGACGGTCTGCATATCTCCTATACAGAAACTAATCATTAACACAAAAGATAATAAAACTGCCATCCACCTGCTTTTTGTTTTCACCTTGCCATCTCCTTTCAAGTCTGCTTTTTGTAATTTAATTTACATAACCAACACATTCTAAAATCCTATATCTTCGAGCCATTCCTGAATTGTTTTCTTGGATGTCCCGCTTCCAAACCTTTTTCCATCCAGCCATTCTGTATCATCCGCACAAAGGGAATGAAGGTTATTCGCACTGGAACCAATTCCACTGCTATGGGAAGTACAAAATGGGACGATAGTTTTCCCGAAAAAATCATAGCTTTCTAAAAATGTGCTGATAATGCGTGGTGCCTGCCCATGCCAGATTGGAAAACCCAGCAGAATTTTGTCATACCTTGATATGTCAGATATATTTCCTGAAATAGCAGGACGTGCATCCGGATTATCCTGCTCCTTGTCGGCACGTCCGCCAGTATAGTAAGCCAAATCCGCCTCCGTATATGGCTCTTCCGGCACAATCTCATAGATATCTGCCCCTAGAATGTCTGCGGCATACTCCGCCAAAGTCTTTGTGGTTCCGGTACATGAAAAATATACTACTAAAGTATCCACTTCCTCATTTCCCCCTTGTTCCGATGGTTCAGCAGTATTTTTAACCGTCTTTTTGGCTGCCGGAGAATCTAATCTCTCACTTTCAGTGCTGCCCTGCATTTCCGCTGTCTGTGCCGGCTCTGAAACGGATATTTCCGTATTCCAGGCAGAATCCCCGGAGTTCCCACAAGCGGTAAGAAACACTGCCATTACCAAAAATACGATTGCATTTATGATTTTCCTCATTTTTCATTCCGCCTTTCCTCCAATATTTTTAACAGATATGCCATGTTCTGGCCGAGGTTTTTCATGTTATCCATTCCTTCCCCATCGTTTAAAACCTCCCCCGGCATCTGCCCATAAACCATATTCCAGTAAACCGAACCAACCACGAACATTTCATGGTTTAAGAAAAAGTGGTTCATGGCATCCACCGCCTGCAGCGCACCGCCACGGCGTACCGCGGCTACGGATGCACCCACTTTGTGTTTGAAAAGTTCCGCCTCCCGGTTCATGTCTGTTACTACTGCCGCCCTTTCCAGAAAGGCCTGCATATTCGCTGAAATATTAGCGGAATACACCGGGCTGCCGAGCAGAATGCCGTCTGCACCCTTCATTTTTCCAAAAACTTCTCGAAAAACATCTTTTTTGTGGACACAGTTTTCTTGCCCGCCGCAAGCCCAGCACGCCTTGCATGGATCAATGACCTGTCCCGATAACTGTACCATCTCTGTTTCGATTCCTGCTTTATTTAATTCCTCAAATACCTTATTCATAATCATTGCCGTATTGCCATCTTTTCTGGCACTGCCGTTTATTCCTAACACTTTCATTTCATTTCCTCCAAACCTTGCAATCAATACCAGTCCCGCTCTGCATCTTCCTCTGCACCCTCTTAAAAACCGTCTATTGCACCCCGTACCTTCAATATCATCTACCTCTTGTTTTCCATACGCTCCCGGTCAAAGCCCTTTCCAGCTTAAACCATCTCTTTTTCCCATTCTCTCAGCATGGAAATTCCTATTTCATCCCCTATCCTTTCCAGACGGCTGATTTCTTCCAATGACAACTCGATTTTTGCCGCTGCTGCCGCTTCTTCCACCTGTGCTGTCTTTGTCACGCCAATAATGGGGAGTGTCCCTTTTGCAATTGCCCATGCAATCGCTATCTGTGCAGGACTGGCATCAAAACGTGTTCCAACAATTATATTTTCAGTCCTTCCACTGCAAGAATTTCATCAGCCCGCTTGATCTCTGCAAGATTATGATTGGAAACCCCAATCGTTTTAATCTGGCCGCTCTTTGCCAACGGAATCAACTGTGGTGTCCACTTTTCCACATCCATCGGATTGTGAATCCAATAAATATCCATCACATCTGTGTGCAGACGCTCTTTACTGCCATCCAGCATTTCCTGCATGGCATCCTTAGAGCCACTGGCAATCTGCGGCGTGAATTTGGTAGACAGAATCACGTTCCCATTTTCCACATCCTTTATAAAACTGCCAAGAATCCGCTCCGAAGTACCCTCTCCATATACGGCAGCAGTATCCCACAGATTCAGCCCACATTCCATTGCTTTTTCAAAAACCGGCCGCAGTTCCTTTTCAAACAAATGATTTCCAAATACCTGATCCCCTCCGGCTGCTCCTGCACCCCAAGACCATGCCCCCAATGCTATTTTAGGTGTTTTTATACTCATGAATAAAATCCTCCTTTTTGTTTTTTAATTTGTATATCAGAAAATCAAGACAGTCTATCTGCTTTTGTCTGGCATGGAGGGAATCCAGCAAAAATTCCCGATGCCTTAAAAGAACCGGCAGAATATCGTCAGACCGCCCTTCTTTCACAATATCCATGCATTGATTTGTTGTTTCTGTATTACAGCCTGCATCCCTTAAATTTTGGCAGATACTGCCGTATACATCATGAATCTCTGCCATTCCTCTCCCTCCTTGTTTTTCTTCATTATAAAATCCCTTTTATGGAATATCAAATTCATATATGATATAGCACTGTATACTTGAAAGGTATGGGACGTTTTGATATACTAATCATATAAACTCAGTCAAAGGAGGATGCAGGATGGATATCCGGGTATTACAATATTTTCTTGCGGTGGCAAGGGACGAGAGCATTTCCAAAGCGGCAGAAACACTCCATATGACACAGCCGCCTTTATCCAGACAATTAAAGGACTTAGAAAAGGAGCTGGGGAAACAACTGCTCATCCGCGGCAGCAAAAAAATTACCCTAACGGAAGACGGAATGTTGCTACGGAAACGTGCGGAGGAATTAGTTGATTTAATGGAAAAGACAAAAGCAGAACTGACTTCCTCCAACGAAAACATCAATGGGGAAATTTATATCGGATGCGGAGAAACCGAATCCATTTCCTTTCTGGCACAGGCGGCGAAAAAACTGCAGAAAAACCATCCCCTCATCCACTACCACATCTACAGCGGTGATGCAGAGCGTGTTCTAGAAAAACTGAATAAAGGGCTGATTGATTTTGGGCTTCTGGTAAACCCGGCAGACCTAAGCGACTACGATTATCTCCGCCTCCCCATGAAAGATGTCTGGGGCGTCCTAATGAGAAAAGACAGTCCACTGGCTGGCAAAAAAGAAATTAGGTCAGAAGATTTGTGGGACAACGCCCTGATACTTTCCCACCAGACTTCCACCAACAGCGAAATGTCCTTTTGGTTAAAAACAGATCTATCCAAACTTAACATTGCCGCCACCTACGACCTTGTCTATAATGCGGCACAGTTCGCAAAAAATGGATTAGGATATGTGATTGCTCTGGATAGACTAATCAATACAACCGGTGACAGTGAACTTTGTTTCCGGCCGCTTTTCCCTGCTTTGCAGGCAGAACTTTGTATTGTATGGAAAAAATACCAGGTTCTTTCAAGAGCCTCGAATGTATTTCTTCATCAATTGCAGCAGGAACTGGATGCGTATATGTAATTCGTCCTCTATAAGCAAAATACATGGCAGTTCTGAAACTTTCCAAAACAGCCATGTATTATAAAAATTTGTTAATACCTATATCTTATCACTTCATCCGAACTGTCCCATTCATCAGAATATCCGCCCGCTCCTCCGGCAGCATTTCCCGGTTCATCAAAATCTGAAAGAACAGCTGCATCCTG
>ERZ779637.988-NODE-988-length-13931-cov-4.524575_pt1 | contig 13931 bp, 15 predicted proteins | sample MGYA00514196_ERZ779637 | MGnify/ENA primary metagenome ERZ779637 (study PRJEB29562, sample SAMEA4376700) | mouse gut metagenome | isolation source: Cecum | study: EMG produced TPA metagenomics assembly of the A DSS colitis mouse model was used to assess the...
AAACCTTATATTTGATGCTAACTTTGAAATATCTGAACCGAATAAATTATCAAATGCTTTCATTACTCTATCAAAATTATTCTGACTACGTAATGATAAAAAATACTCTAACATTTTACTAGGTATATCTATAGAAATCACAGTCGTCTTGCGTGCTGCTGAAAACATATTAATATCCGATTTACAAAAATATCTTTCTGCATCTTGAGCACAAGTTAAATAATAACATCTTTCATTCTTATGCCTAAAATACAATTCTGCCTGACAAGAATTATCATTTTTCATTATATATAAACACATCTGTATATACAACTGACCTACTCTGTAATTACAATAATTTAATTTTAATTCCACTCCGATATCGCTAAACCCAACCATTCTATACCTTGCAGTACTCAACATATCTGCAAACTTTATTGTTCCTGCGATCTCTACCCCTGCCTGAACTAAACTTACATAATTAACATACTCCACACTTTTATCAACATCATCATATACAAATACATAGTCACAATCCGACTTCCTATCAAATAACCAAAACATAACCTGTATACCCTTCTTCTAATATCTACACAGTAATTTCCTCTTCTTCAGGTTCTTCTTCATTTACAAAGAAACCTAAGTCCACGTCCTCGGGTGGTCTGTTAAATACAAATACCTCGTTATTGTAAGCTCCGTCCATCGGTGTTACCGTTGCAATCTCACCCGGCTTCTCAACAAGATAAATCCTTCCTATGTTATCTACACCATACTCAACGAAGATAAACTGATAACCCTCCTCGACAAATATGCCCATGATGCTCATTACTATCTTCTTGGCTGTAGGATGCAGACCGTTCAAAAGCTCGTCCGCGAGTACCAATTTCCTGCCCTTACGAACCTCTATAAGACAAAGAACAAACAAAAATGAAATAACCTGACCAAGACCAGCACCTGCCTGTAACTTAATATCGCGGACTTTGCCGTTAGAACCTGTAAGCTTAAGATTAATATGGGCATACTGCCCCTGATACATTGTCTTTTCAAGAAAAATACGCCGACTATCGAATGGAAACAACTCCGATAATGTTTTATTAATGATGCCTGTCACATAATCAAGCACTGTATTTGTATTTGTATCACTAACAGCAGATAATAACTGCTGTGCCTCAAGCATAATAACGTGCTTTTTATTTAAAGCACCCAACTTCGTACAAAGACGATCTATTGTTACACGCAATTCCTCCGCCTGCTTATATTCCTGCTCCAACCTGATTATATCACCCGTAAATCTGCTCATAGTATTCCCCTTTCAAAATAAAAAAATAATCTACCCCTTATACATAAAACACAGTGCCAACTACAAAAAGTTAGCACTTCATAATAAACAAATTATACTGCTAGTCTATGAATTTCAACCTTTTAAAATGCACAAAATACCTACCCCTATTTCCGTTTAACTATTTTGAATACTTACTGACTATGACACATTAACCGTTATAGAATACTTAAAATAATGATACATTCTAACTATTGATAACTTGACTATGTGATACATTATGCACTCATCGAATATTTGTTTTAGCGATTCTTAATCTCTGATAATATAAAACTCACTATCCACATTGATACCTTACCGTCGAGATTATATACACTCCCGTTTATGAAAACTTACAGAGTTTGGTACACTCCTGTTTATTGAAAATTAATCAACCTTGATACACTAAATTTGCACGACTATTTAGCATTTCTACTACATTAAACTTTTCTAAATATTACAACTTATTTGTTTACTATAACCTCTTATCGATTAAATACACTACCTGACATAGAATATTACATACACTTGACACACTCTACTCTTTGATAACTAACACTATCCTCCTAAAACACTTAGGTCTTTTGAAACAATTATAATAACTTATTGAATTTGTGATAACTATTCCTGATTTATACACTTCTCATCTCAGATTACTTGCATCTTCAGATACACTACCACATCTGACTCATCATCAAGCTTGATACGTTTTTCCTTTCTGTCCCCTTTAAAAATTGACCCATTTAATTAATGCGAATATTAACTACTATTGATATACATATCGAATACTATTCTGTAAAATCTTCCCGATACATTAGATAGCATGACTACTATGCATTTTTTGATAAAATGATACACTCCATTATCATGATTAATTACTAAATAGATTCACTAGCAACATTGAATATTTTAAGCTCTGTTGAAACACTACCAATATAAAACTAACACTTTTTACGATGATTTTAATATCTTCTGATACACTTTCCATTCAAGATTAATCTTATACACTTATCTCTCAATAGCAATTCTCCCAAATATAACTCATTTTTTATCCTCGACTCATGATAACATATGATACACTTTCCATTCAAGATTAATCTTATACACTTATCTCCCCAATAATTACTCAATAAAATCTTCACAAACACTATAACTCACTTCGCCTTTTGACTCCTATTGTTTGTAATTCGATTCACTTCATTATTTTGCAATATACTTGATATGATACACTAACCTATTTATAATTCTTAATACTAAATACTTGAAATTTTTTAACCCTATTCATCTGACACACTAACTGACTGTGAAATCTCTACTATTAAGATACACTTGATACGCCGACGATTCAGCCAAGTTGATACAAATTATATTTAATAATTCTTCAAATTATTATTCATTCTAACAACAACTACACCTATCTCACTTGTGTATTTTGACTATTTAAAAATAACGACTACGCTTGTACAATTTTTGACACACTAATTCATACTGACTTCTTGAATAACATGATTCACTTTTTATTTATGTAACTATTTGTACATCTCGATTCACTTTCTTAATATAAATACACTAAACTTTTTAACTTCTACCTGACTTGATATAATATTAATACACTTTGATATTACAATCCCTAACTGCTTTGATACGTTAAAACTGTACAAATTTTCTTCCATATTGACTACACTAATTCCAGAAGATTTTACAATATCTAACTACTTTACATACATTTTTAGTCCCTATTCGCATATCGATACACTTTAACATTTGACTACTTTTTACTGCGATTCACTTCCTCCTTCAAATTCAGCACGAACACATGAATACATTATACTACTTGGATTTTAATCTACCGTGAGTACACTTTCGGATTATTGAAATAATCAAACTATACCAAAACATTTAGCCCTATAATATAGTACCCCAGTGCTATAAACTATGTACGGCTCATAGTTATTTATTAAATCTATACTAACTAATTACTAGACAAAGCTATATTCCTTATATTTAATGCTGCATTATAATCTCTGTCAATTACTAAACCACACTCATTACATGTATAAATTCTATCCTTTAATCTTAAATCCTGCTTCTTACTACCACATCGACTACATAATTTTGATGATGCCTCAAACCTTCCTATCTGTTTTAACTGCTCGCCATAAAATTCTGCCTTGTATTTTGTGAACTGTATTAAGTTATACCAGCCCTGTGATGCTATCGCCTTTGATAACTTTCGATTTCGTATCATGCCCTTGATATTTAAGGTTTCAAATGCAATTACTCTATAATGCTTATCCACAAGGAACTTAGATACATTATGCAGTCTATTTATCCTTATATTTCTTAACCTTCGATTCAGTAATGATATCTTGTGCTCCAGCTTCCTAATTTTATTTGACTTCTTATAGCCCTGATTGTTTAACACATACTTCCTTGACAACTTTCTCTGCAAACCCTTTATTCTTTTAACAATAGATTTATATACCCCTTCCTTATGTACCCCATCTTTAAATTCATTATCTGATGTAACAGCAAGCGTTTTGATACCTAAATCTACCCCAATAACCTTGTCCTTTAACTCAATACTTGCTGCCTCTGTATTGTATGAAAATACAAGATACCAATACTTACCATCAAATATAACCCTTGCTGACTGTTTCTTTCAATTTAATATACCCAAAAAATCACTATTCTTTCTTAACCAATTCCTGCTTATCACTACAAAACCATCTATAGATGGTATTTTTATACAATCCCCTTTTAGATAAATACGTGACAGCCGCCCAGAATTTACATCACACCTCACAGGAAATGACTTACTCACGTAAGAATATCTTATGAAATTTAACCTCTCAGAACCAAACTTCATATAAGCCCTATGCTTCTCCTTTGCAACTACATTTGCAATAAAACTGACTGGCAGGTCTAAAGCTACCTTATCTAACAAATAATTTCTTAATGACGACTCATCAATAAAATCATCATTGTGCTTTAAATGACTGACTGCTGTATTCTGCATTTTATGACATATATCTGACATACTATGCATGTATATCTTCTGCTCATCTGTTGGATACAAAGGTATCTTTAATGAAAAAATCATGAAATTAATCCTCCAAATCTGGTATGCTATTAATACTGCTATTCATTTTCTTCTGCTCATCTGTTGGATACAAAGGTATCTTTAATGAAAAAATCATGAAATTAATCCTCCAAATCTGGTATGCTATTAATACTGCTATTCATTTTCTTCTTGCTGATTGAACGTAAACCATATAACCTTCTACTAAAACTTGCTATTAATGACATCATATCATCAACCAGCTCCTCTTGTACAGATTTATCATCACTAGAACATAAAGGTATAATTTCCACATCAAATTTCCTAAATATTCGCTCAAGATACTCAAAACCAAATCTTGTTAATCTATCTCTATACGTTATATATATATTGATTCGACCTTATTATCAAGCACATTATCTATTACTAAGTTTAAACCACTCCTCTTTGCATTTAATCCAGAAGCTACATCAGAATAAACTATGTAATTGAAAATACCTCTGCGCTTGCACTCATCTTCTATAAACTGTATCTGTCTATCCAAATCACCATTTTTCTTCTGGTCATGTGAACTCACTCTTGCATAAATTATAACAACCTTATTTTCACACTCATTTATAATCAAACCTTTACCATCAAGAAAAGATATTAAACTATTCTTTGAAACATACCATCTATTATGCATCTTGTCTAAAGTCATATCCAACTCATTATTGTCTTTATATCTCAATATACTTCTCGGTGTAACACCTAATAACTTTGCTACTTCACCGGGCTTATACCAATCCTTTATAAACTCTGATTTTCTATACATATAATAACCTCCATATTAACCTCTATTGACGTCTGACTATTATCATCTTCTGAAACTAAAACACCTTAATTCCATAACTACTAATATAATTCGATGCACTTATATATTATTAAAAACATATTTTATTACGATTTACAAATATACATAAATATTTTATAATACAACTCGCTACAGAGCAAAAACTACTTACTACTATTGATACACTAAGCACAAATAAATACGTGTAAAAAACATGATACCATTCATTTTAGATAATATTTCCTGTTTACCATCTAGATTTAACTTGAACTAATCTAATGATAAATCAATTAAAGTCATAGACATAATAATTATCTCCTCTTGTTAATCCTATACCTGATACAATTTTATTTTTCACTACACTCACTGACTATTTTTTCATTTGTTACACTCAATGAATTTAACCATACACTTTACCTTCATGATAATTAAATAAATCTGATATACTAATCCATACACTTCAGCTTCATGATAATTAAACTAACCTGATATACCAATCTATACTAAAAAATAAGCATGATTAATACACTTATATGCTACTAATTTCCACAATACACTCCTTAATTTTGATTACTTAAGTATGCTGATGCAATACATTCTGGAACTTCGATTAATCTTGTACTCCTGATACACTAATCTATACTAAAAATAAGCATAATTAATACACTTATATGCTACTAATTTCCACAATACATTCCCTAATTTTGATTACTTAAATATACTGATGCAACACATTCTGGAACTTCGATTAATCTTGTACTCCGATACACTAACCATTATTAAATACTCTACAGAACTGATATAAAACTATAAAAACCAATCAGTTTAATAACTCTTCTAAATATTAAGCTTTGATACATTATGGCACTTCGATTAATTTGGTATTTCGATACACTAACCATTATTAAATACTCTACAGAACTGATATAAAATTATAAAAACCAATCTTACAAAAGAGTTTAATAACTCTTCGAAATATTAAACTTTGATACATTTATTGTACGTGACTGCTTTATTATGACGAATCCACTTCTCCTGTGATAATATTCATCAATTTTATAATACACTTCTCCTTTTGAAAAATAACAACTTGGATACATTACCTATTCTGATTACTACAATATTCTGACATACTAAAACATAATACACTACTATGCAAGAACTAACTCCACATTCCGATATGCAATCTACCCCTTACAGCATTAAACAATTATTGATATATTTGATTCTGACGATACATTAACCGTTATAGGATATTTTATAAGACTGATATACAAGTCACTATTCTTACATGAATCCTTATTTTCTATGATACTCAACTGATTTATAATAATTATACACCTTAAATCAGAATAATTCGATTCGTTGACACACTTCGGCAACCAGAATATTAGACGTAGCGATTTTATAATAACTCCATTATCCTAAACTAAACTCACTAATTACCTCGATTACTACTTTAGTTGACACAATTGAAATAATATAAGACACGTCCTAAAAATTGTAAAACTTTAAACAATTAATCTACCCCTTAATTTGTCTTGATTCATTAGTAAAAATACACTATCTCACAGTGACTACTTTTTAAATATGATACACTTTATACTTTAAAAAACCCCAAGAAATTACACATCATCTACATAGATTTTTCATCTCCATAATAAAACGATACACTAGACATCTTTGTACTTCTTTTTCTAAATGGTTCACTTAATTTAATAAATCATACTTTAGCAATTTGATACACTAAATAACACGCAATTTTCTCGACTCTTATATCTTCTGATATATTTCTCAAATTATATACCTTATAAATAAAATACGTTCTTTCAACTTAAATACTAAATACTAAAACTCACTACAATTTGACGATTACTTATCTGTTAAAATACAATTCCTATAGTGAATATTAAGAACTCTCGATACACTTACTTATCTGAATCTTCCAATAGTCCGATTATAATATTAAATTACCTCTTTTATTATAAATTCACCCTAGAAAATAATAATTACAACTGTCTAACACATTTTGGCTTTCTGAATATTTCCAATTCTGATATACCTAAAAATACACTAATTGGGGTTGAAAAATCAATCATTTTGATACATTTCTACGTTCTGACCACTACGGTATATCAATTCATTTCAGTCATCAGATTCCTTACATAACTTGATACATTTCTACGTTCTGACCACTATGATATAGCGATTCATTTTAGCTTTAAGATTCCTTACATAACTTGATACATTTCCATATCACGACCACTACACGATATAACAATTCATTTTAGTTATCAGATTCCTTACATAACTTGATACACTAATTCAGCATGATTCCTTTTCCACAATGATAAATTTAAAAACAACTACCCCGACTTCACACAACATTTACTCTATCCTAATAATTAATATATTACTCTCAAAACCTCCTACATTTTAACCTATTTAAAAATCACTTTATACTCCGATTATATCCCCCATCTGATACACATAAATAATTCGATTATTTTCCATATATATGATACATTTCATATGCTAGACTAATAGAAATACTTGTATTCTCAATTATATTAACTATTCTTTTACACAAATTACGAAACTAATACTCTACATTCCATTGACTCTTTTCCTCACATGAAACACTTTTTATATTGATTACCTTTGTAAAATGATAACTTGTTTCCTTTAGATTAAATTAGATACGCTTACTACTTCAGAAAATACTCACTTTAACACGTTTCTACTTTAAAATACACTTAATAAAACTCTTAAAAGACACGCTCAAATCATATAATTACTTACTGACTTTGGCACACTCTATAATTTTGAAATACTAATTTTAAACTGTACGATACACTGTACAACTTGACTACCCCACTGTTCCCAGATACACTAGATAAACCTGACTTAATGATTATTTTTGATTCACTACAAATAAAAAATCTCTAAAACCTACTGATGCATTTTCGACTTTTGATTACTCGGATATTTGATACATTTTCACTTCCAATAATTCACACCTGCCGATACATTTTACTACCTCTAATTCACTAATACGTTCTGATTATCTATCACATCTGATACATTTTCCAACTTGACTATTAATTTTTATAAATAATAATTAATTATCCTATCTAGTTCACATGATAAAATATCTCAAACACCAACAAATAACACATTCATTAGCACGACTTTTATGAACTCTGATATAACAACAGACAAAACATTTAAATACCGTGTGACGCATCAGAATAGGCTGTGAAGCCCAAAAAACCTTTTGTGGAGTAACAGACCAAAATAAACATTAAAGCCGTTAAAATGCTCCACAATGCGCCACAGACACAATCGAACAAGTGTATAGTATTCCATCAATATCAAACATATGTACCAATATTTCAGGACTTTACAGTCTCAAGCATCTGACCAAGCATCTCAAATACAATCCTCTGACCTTCGGACGTCACACAATGACATGTTATCTCGTCTAAAAACATCTTCAGACACTTATACGAAACTGAGAAAATATATGCCAAATCTTCGGAGATACGTACCCCTATTCTACTGTACCATTTATTCTTATGCTTCACACAATCATAGTCCAATGACACCTTATCATAATCGTCATTATGACTACACTTCTGCCCATGATACTCAGCATAAATTACTAACTGAATACAACCTATGCTATCCCTCTCAAAACGAACTACCCCTATTCTTTCTCCCGAAGCCACAATATACCCCAACGGAGAGTAAAAATTCTTTACTTCTGTGAACAACGTAATATCAGACTGTGAAACTTTCTCATCAAAATCACATCGACTTACGGCAAGACTCAGCGGATTCAAACCTACTACTACCTTTGTTGCACTTTCACTGCCTTCATCAAGACCAAACAAATATTCCTTCATAACTACCCTCCTTTCAGACTAATAACAGTATAACATATAATACGCAAAAAGTCAATACAAATGTCACAATAAGTATAATAACTCAAAACCAACAATCAAACCTCATATCAAGAACACGCACCACATTAGTATACAAATCCGCGGAATCCTTCATAAACCAATCACCAAATGCACGTCTTATTTCAAAAAAATCCCGCTTGCAATACAATCCATACAAATACTGTGCCATCAAAGCAGGAATTTTCATACTTATATTAAATATATTACCCCCAGTATGATATAACATGAAACTTATTGAAGAAGCACCTTTTTTAAAAACATATGCATGTTCAGAATTACAGATAAACTTAACAATCCAATTATCATTACTATACTCAAGATGCAAAGAATATAACACTGAATAACCACTATCATACCTGACTGAGTACTTACATATTGGAATCTTTTCCCCAATCATACGCAACTTATTAGAAACCCCACTTAAATTATCATATTCAGGAAGTTCATCATTACACCTTTCAAGTCTAACTATCCCAGTATTACTATCATATATAAACATGCACCAACCAGACCTACCTATATTGTACAGCATACATTATCTCCTTAACACTTTTTACATGAATATTTGGAAAAAGCCTGTGCATTTCCATGCACAACATGTCCTCAAATATATGTAACAACTTCTCATCACAGCTATTTGCGAGATTTATCAAATAGAAACCAATCTTAAATGGAATATCCACCGCTCCAAAACAAACTGATGACAAACCAGTTGCAGTACTTAATCTGAAACCAAGATCATAACTTACTGCATCATAATCAAATATATAATTCGCAAAAGAATCACCCTCATTTAAAACGAGCGAAAACTCAAGCAGTAAATATTTATCATGACTAAGACATAATCTCAAATCAACAAACAGTAAACCACCAGTATCCAAAACAAGAACATAATTACACAATTCAAATTTTAATCTACCCCTATTCAGCTTAAAACCTCCATATGTTTTTAACTTATAGAAATCTAACCCTGTATTCTCAATACACTGCATATCATTACTATCTGGAAAACTCTCATAGACACAACTCTTATTCAAATCATCGTAAATGAATCTGTACTTGGCATTTTTACTATTATTGACAATATACTTCATGGTCTACTCCTTTATCAGTGGAAGTGCTATATTTAACTAATATATCTGCCAGCATTTACGCCCCAAATGACCAATATCATAATACATCACAACCACTCTACTTCAACAACATCTCTTATAATAATTCTTTTATTTTGATCTGAACTTAATAACTCTCTATATCTCACCTTCTCAAAAATCAGATTTCCAAGCGCAAGATGCAAACCATCAAAATCCTTTGAACCACAAAGCCGTAACAAATACCCCATTATGCAGGGTGGCAATTCTATACATGCTAAACCTGACGCCTTCCAAAAATAATTATACTTATCCAAAATATACACATAATTTATATAATTAATATCTATATCTGGAGAATACCTTGACTCCGAAGCATCTATATCCAAATACAATAACACTGCATAATTCCTTATATAACCATATTTGTCACTATTCTGAAGATTATCCAGACCAAGTTTAACTACACCCTTATCATACACAAGAACTGACAATGTTATGATAATATCATTTTCCAATTCATATCTCACAAGCTCTTTTCGCCACAGTGCATCATTACACTTCTCCATATTAAATAAAGTCAAAAACTTATAAATACTCATACCGTAATTAAACCGCATTACAGGAGCAACTACCCCTGAATTTTTTATTACTTCTTTGTCTATATACTGACACGAACTATCCTGAGTATCCCATATGTATAACCCATTATTTGTTTCTCCAACCGTATAATACATGCCTTCAACACCAATCAATTAATTCACCTTCAAAATCCATGATATTTATGTAAAATTCATGTAACTTTACATCAAAATATCCACCTAAGCTTCTCATTATTCCACGGAAATCCCTCAAAGAATACAAATTCAAAATATATCTTAGCATCTCCGCTGGAATCCATAAACTAAAACCACTATACTTACAATCAAAACCTGATAAAGATACATCTTTATTAACACGTAAATATATTGATTCCACATCATCACGCAGAAAATCAGCATATATTCTGCAATCACCAGCACTATTTACATATAACTTCAAACTAAATATCTTACTACCAACCCTGAATATACATAAAGTAAAAACAAGATTAGTATCATCTATAACCCCTTTTACTTTCTTAAATCCAAGCATTAAAAGCTTTGAATAATATGCATCACCACTCTTAATACTACCCATTGACTTCACAACATCAGCAGAGTCTATACTTAAACAGGTTTCCCAACTACCCCTTTTATTATCCTGTATAAATACAATATCAAACATACTATACGCACTACGCATATATCAACTCCTCAACTCGAACAATACTTAACATTGGAAACAATACATTTATTCGTTTACACAACAAATCGTCAAATTGATGTATTAAACTTAGTTTACCACGCAAACTGTATAGATACAAGCCCATCTTTAATGGAATTTCTATATACAACATAATAGTACCTACATCAGTGTATAATATCTCAAAACCATAACTCTCAAAGGTCTTTTTATGAATAAAATCATCTATATAACCAGTCTCTTTAACACTCATCTGACAACCAAAAAGTAAACTTTTACTCTCATTAAGAAATAAACCACTCTTAACTGATAGCTTTCTTGAACATTCCAAAATACCTATATAACTATACAAACCACAATACCATCTCATTACCGAAACAAGATTATCCACCTCAAATGGTATCAAAGTCCTTAATCTATAAAAATCTGCATCACTACTTTGAATGACTGGCAATGGCTCATAAATTTTTCCATAATGATATTCAACTGTTCCATTACTATCATTATAAACATACCTATAATCCCTATATGGGGAAAAATCACAATAATATCTCAACAGAATTACTCCCAATGCACCACTAATTTATAAGACTTATCTACCCCACTAAGTAACGCTCGCTCTATATTATACATTCTTGCATTTTCATATAGTACCCCACAAAAAGCTCTATCCAAATTACTAAAATCGCGATTCCTTACCAGTTTCACAAGATAGTCAAGCATCACAAACGGAAAAGGTAAACCTATCAAACGATACTGCTTACTCATTATAATCTTTAATTCAGGATCAAAATGCATACAAATACCAGAAACTGGTATCTGTGTGGGTTCCACAATTATATTCATAAATAACATAAACTTCTTTCCGTGACTAAGAGTTGACATTACATAACTTACTTCTGTACTAGTATCGCTTGAACCACCACAATACTGAAACTCGTCTAATGGAAAAAGACGCATTACAAGTTGTAATTCAAAGCCATATCCTCCTCCCTCAAACCTTACCCTATAAGTACACATCTTCTTATAAAAAGAAATCTGATCACGAGAAAAACCATATAACATGGCGGCTTTCTCAATACTGTTCATACCAGTATCAGATCTTATGCTATAATTCAAACCAGTTAAACTATCATTCCTTATCAACTCACACGAACAATCAGATGAATCAAACATATAGCTATAATCATTTAATTTTCCACAGATATAATACATACTTACTCCTTAACTATATACACTCCTCGCTTCTCCTTATGCCAACGCATGACACTCTCTGAAAAACCAGTATAATAAATCTCCATGTTCTGACATATAAAACCGCCTAAAGCTTCGTCTACCACTTCTTCGTTTCCCAGACTATATAAATTTGAAACATATTGGAGCGTATGCACTGATGCTGGGATACCATATATAAAATAACCATTTGAAAACTGTACATGGCGAAACTTTATACTTGAACGGATATCCGCCTTTGTGAATATAGGATTACAATACATGAATAAAAACCAGTCATCTACAGAAAAATCATCAAGCTCCCTAAGAATAATACTACTATCACAATCATAAAACCAATTACCTGAACCACCATAAATACTGCACGCATACTTATTAAACAATCTAAAACCAAACTCCATTAAAAAATCAGGATAAACCATAAACTTTATTCTATACCTGAACAAACTTAAAAGATAATTAAATTTCATCTCATGAAAATTGTACAACATACGAAGTTTTGCAAAACTAAAAGATTTATTACTTACTCTCTGCAAACTACATTGACAAGCATCAGACTTTAAAAGACTGCACTTTCCATTTTCAAAATCATATACATAAACATAATCATCTACATGACCACAATCATACAACATTAAAACACCCTGAAACCTTTCACTAAATACGCCAGACTACCTCAGATAAATCCAGTTTCTCCTTATCAAAAAACCATTTATCATTCTTAATAGACAAATTCTCAAAAATAAAACCGCCAAATGCATTTACAATCCCAATAAAATCATGACTACTTGCCATCATTACAATATAATCGAACATCTGCAACGGAACTGGCAAACCTATAAATTTCTCACCAAGACATTATACATGCCTGAACTTTGGAATCGAACTGATTAAATTATTCCTATAACTCCTATAACAAGGAATAACCGAAAAGAACAACAAATATTTATTATTATAACAAAAACGTTCAAGTTCCCTTTTACTACCCTGATATCTCGTTAAAATATTGTCTGCCTTAAATATATTTAAACCCAATCTTAACTTAAAATCGTTCTTATCCTTAAAATCAACTGTATACAAACACAAACCCAAACCACAATAAACACCGAAATCCTCAAGACTATACATCATTCGCATTTTATGCAAATTAAAAGCAGACTTTTCA
>ERZ779637.989-NODE-989-length-13924-cov-7.376595_pt1 | contig 13924 bp, 10 predicted proteins | sample MGYA00514196_ERZ779637 | MGnify/ENA primary metagenome ERZ779637 (study PRJEB29562, sample SAMEA4376700) | mouse gut metagenome | isolation source: Cecum | study: EMG produced TPA metagenomics assembly of the A DSS colitis mouse model was used to assess the...
ATTCGTAATGGAAAGCCCTTATAACGTGGGCGTGGACTGCGCGATTCTGATGAACCCCCAGACATGGGTGGCATCCGGGCATCTCGGCAGCTTTTCCGACCCGCTGATGGACTGTAAGGAATGCCATGAGCGTTTCCGTGCGGACCAGATGATTGAAAAATATGCGGAGGAAAAGGGCATGACGTTAGACGGCTCCGTGGACGGCTGGAGCCAGGAGCAGATGAAGGCTTTCATTGAGGAACACCAGGTTCCCTGTCCTACCTGCGGCAAACATAATTTTACCGATATCCGTCAGTTTAACCTGATGTTTAAAACTTTCCAGGGCGTGACGGAGGATGCCAAGAATACGGTGTACTTAAGGCCCGAAACCGCACAGGGCATATTCGTGAATTTTAAGAACGTACAGAGGACTTCGAGGAAAAAAATTCCTTTCGGCATCTGTCAGGTGGGAAAATCCTTCCGTAACGAGATTACGCCGGGGAATTTTATCTTCCGCGTCCGCGAGTTTGAACAGATGGAAATGGAATTTTTCTGTGAGCCGGATACGGATTTGGAGTGGTTTGCCTACTGGAAAAAATATTGCATTGATTTCTTAAAGAGCCTTGGCATGAAAGAGGAGGAAATGCGGGTGCGCGACCACGATCCGGAAGAACTGTCCTTCTATTCCAAGGCGACCACGGATATTGAGTTCCTGTTCCCCTTCGGCTGGGGAGAACTGTGGGGCATTGCGGACCGGACGGATTACGACCTGACCCAGCACCAGAATGTTTCCAAACAGGATATGAGCTATTTTGACGACGAGAAGCAGCGGAAATACATTCCTTACGTCATCGAGCCTTCGCTTGGCGTGGAAAGGCTGTTTTTGGCAGTCCTCTGCGGCGCTTATGACGAGGAAGAAATCGGCGAAGGGGATATGCGTACCGTACTTCATTTCCATCCGGCGTTAGCCCCGGTGAAAATCGGCGTGCTTCCGCTGTCCAAGAAGTTAAATGAAGGTGCGGAGAAGATATTTGCCAGCCTGTCTAAGAAATACAACTGCGAATTTGACGACAGGGGGAACATTGGCAAAAGGTACCGCAGGCAGGACGAAATCGGTACGCCTTTCTGCGTGACTTATGATTTTGATTCCGAGACGGATGGCTGCGTGACCGTGCGGTTCTGTGATTCCATGGAACAGGAGAGGGTTGCCATCGACGCTTTGGACGCATATTTTGCGGATAAATTCAGTTTTTAAGGGTAAACCCACGGGATGCAATCCCATATATGGACAGAAGGATGATAGGAAGGATTCGTGATCAGGATGAAACAGTATGGAGTAAACGAATTAAGGAAAATGTTTTTGGAGTTTTTTGAAAGCAAGGGGCATTTGGCGATGAAAAGTTTTTCGCTGGTACCCCACAACGACAACAGCCTGCTCTTGATTAACTCCGGCATGGCGCCGTTAAAGCCGTATTTTACCGGACAGGAAATCCCGCCGAGGAAACGGGTGACGACCTGCCAGAAATGCATCCGTACGGGAGACATTGAAAATATCGGAAAAACCGCCCGCCACGGCACGTTTTTTGAAATGCTGGGGAACTTTTCCTTCGGCGATTATTTTAAACAGGAAGCAATCAGTTGGAGCTGGGAGTTTCTGACCAAGGTAGTCGGACTTGACCCCGAAAGGCTGTATCCTTCGGTTTATGAGGAGGATGACGAGGCGTTTGAAATATGGAACAAGGAAATCGGCATTGCACCGGAGCGCATTTTCCGTTTCGGGAAGGAAGATAACTTTTGGGAGCACGGTTCCGGTCCCTGCGGTCCCTGCTCGGAAATTTATTATGACCGGGGGGAGAAATACGGCTGCGGCAAACCGGACTGTACGGTAGGCTGTGACTGCGACCGCTATATCGAAGTGTGGAACAATGTGTTCACCCAGTTTGACAACGACGGAAAGGGCAATTATTCCGAGCTGGAGCAGAAGAATATCGATACCGGCATGGGGCTGGAGCGGCTGGCAACGGTGGTGCAGGATGTGGATTCCATTTTTGACGTGGATACCATTCAGGCGCTGCGCAGCCGTGTCTGCGGGCTTGCCGGAAAGGAATACAAGCAGAAATATGAATGGGACGTTTCCATCCGTATCGTAACGGACCATATCCGTTCCGCCACGTTCATGATTTCCGACGGCATCATGCCCTCCAACGAAGGGCGGGGCTATGTGCTGCGGCGCATTATCCGCCGGGCGGCAAGACACGGAAGGCTGCTTGGCATTGAGGGGCAGTTCCTTGCCAACCTGGGCAATACGGTGATTGAGGGCAGTAAGGACGGTTATCCGGAGCTGGAGGAAAAGAAAGACTTTATTTTCAATGTGCTGACGCAGGAGGAGAGCAAGTTTAACCGTACCATCGACCAGGGGCTTGCCATCCTTGCGGAGATGGAAGCGGCCATGGAAAAAGAAGGGAAGAAAGAGCTTGCCGGTGCGGATGCCTTTAAACTGTATGATACTTACGGCTTCCCCATCGACCTGACCATGGAAATCTTAGGGGAAAAGGGCTTCGCGGTGGATGAGGACGGTTTTGCCAAAGCCATGGAGGAACAGAAAGTAAAAGCGCGTTCCGCCCGTAAGACGACCAACTACATGGGGGCTGACGTGACGGTTTACGAGTCCATCGATCCAAGTATCACGACCGAATTTGTGGGTTATGACCGTTTGGAGCATACATCCAAAATTACGGTGCTGACCACGGAAACGGAACTGGCGGAAGCGTTGACCGACGGGGAGACGGGAACCGTAATCGTGGAGGAAACGCCTTTCTATGCCACCATGGGCGGCCAGTGCGGCGACCGCGGCGTGATTACCGCGCCGGACGGTATTTTTGAGGTCATGGATACCGTGAAACTGCTTGGCGGTAAGGTGGGACATATCGGTAAAGTGACAAAGGGAATGTTAAAAAAAGGGGACACCGTGATGCTTTCGGTGGATGCCGAAAGGCGGAACGACACATGCAGGAACCACAGTGCCACCCATTTGCTGCAAAAAGCCCTGCGGACGGTGCTCGGTACCCATGTGGAACAGGCGGGCTCCTATGTGGACGGCGAAAGGCTGCGTTTTGACTTCAGCCATTTTTCCGCAATGACAAAGGAAGAAATCGCGCGGGCAGAGGAAATCGTGCGGGAGCAGATTGCCCGGTCACTGCCCGTGGAAACGAGTATTATGTCCATTGAGGATGCGAAGAAAAGCGGCGCCATGGCATTGTTCGGTGAGAAATACGGCGAAACGGTGCGCGTGGTGAAGATGGGCGGTTTTTCCACCGAGCTTTGCGGCGGTACCCATGTGGCAGATACAGGTGCGATTTCCGCCTTTAAGATTCTTTCCGAAAGCGGTGTGGCGGCAGGGGTCAGGAGGATTGAAGCACTGACCGGAAACGGTGTGTTCCGCTATTATGAAGAATTGGAACAGACCCTGGCAGATGCAGCCAAAACGGTGAAAGCAACCCCTGCCGGGCTGGTGGAGCGGCTGGAACACTTGATGGCGGAGATAAAGGCGCTCCAGGGTGAAAATGAGTCCTTAAAGAGCAAAGCGGCGAAGGAAGCCCTGGGGGACGTCATGGACCAGGTGCAGGATGTAAAAGGCGTGAAACTGCTGGCGGTAAAAGTGTCCGGTGTGGATATGAACGGTTTGCGGGATTTGGGCGACCAGTTAAAGGCGAAACTGGGTGAGGGCGTGATTGTCTTAGTGTCGGATGCGGACGGCAGGGTGAACCTGGTATCCATGGCAACGGAAGCAGCCATGGCAAAAGGCGCCCATGCGGGCAACCTGTTAAAAGGCATCGCATCGTTTGTTGGAGGAGGCGGCGGCGGACGCCCCAACATGGCGCAGGCAGGCGGAAAGAATCCGGCAGGCATGGATGCTGCCATTGCGGAGGCAAAAAAGGTGCTGGAAGGGCAGATTCCGTAACGGAAATGAAAAATAAATAAAAAATATAAAAAATGGGTTGACTGTGCATAAAAATGTGATATAATAATTAAAGTGCATGATAGTTCGTGAGTCCTTTTTATGTACAAAAATAGAATAAACCCAATCAGTCGAGTTGCTTGGAGGGACTGAAGGGAGGTCAGGTGCAGGATGTCAAATGTTGTCGTAAAAGAGAACGAAACTTTGGATAGTGCTTTGCGTCGCTTCAAAAGAAGCTGTGCAAAAGCTGGTATTCAGCAGGAGATTCGTAAGAGAGAGCATTACGAAAAACCCAGCGTAAAGCGCAAAAAGAAATCCGAAGCAGCAAGAAAACGCAAATATAATTAATAATTATGTGAATGACAAGTCCCTGATAAACCGTCAGGGATTTTGTTGTATACATAAGGGCTTTGGGGAAAAGGTCAGCGAAAGCCGGCGGGTGTTTGGCACGTTGGGCAAGGGAGGGCTTTTTTCTTATTTGGCTGCACGGAGCTGCAGGGGGGAGAAGATTATGTGGACGAAAGAAGTTTTCGGGACGGATGTCTATCATCTTGTTTCTGCATTTATCATTTACAGCATCATGGGATGGCTGGTGGAATCCATATATATGTCGTTTTGTAATCATAAGCTGACAAACCGTGGGTTTGCCAGAAGCCCGTTCTGCCCGATTTACGGTTTTGGCGCGGTCATCGGGTATTTGGTGCTGCATCCTTTGGAAAAAGATGTGTTTAAGCTCTATTTGGTCGGGGCGGTTTTGGCCACGTTATTTGAATTCCTCGTTGGAAAGCTGATGCTGCGCCTGTTTGGCGAGGTTTGGTGGGATTATAACGACAAACCCTGTAATTATAAGGGAATTGTCTGTTTGGAGAGCACGGTGGCGTGGGGTTTTTATGCGGTCATAATTATCCTGTTTCTCCATTCGAGGGTGATGGCGTTTATCGACCGCTGGAGCTTTTCTTTAGGAAGTAAATTCTGCTGTGTGGTTTTGGCGGTGGTGACGGTGGACTACGTCATCCAGTTAATGAATGCCTTCCATATCGATATCAGGGAAAAGAAGGAAAAACTGATGGACCGGTATGAAAATTTTAAGGCAAGGTGGTATTAACGCATCCTGTACGGAGCGGGAAACATGGGATGCCGGTTATGGGCGTTGCGTGATAAATATGGGAAATTCTGCGGAAAAACGGTTCTACACGGAGCCGTTTTTTTATATTTATAATAGTAGAATACATATTTGGGAGCGTTGAGTGTGAAAAGATTGGTGAGAACTGCAGTTTGCTTTGCATTCAGTATCGGCCTGATGCTGGCACAGGTACAGTATGCGCAGGCGGTGCCAGAGGTGTCCGCGCCTTCTTACATCGTGGTGGAGGCATCCACGGGGCAGCTTGTATGTGAAAAGGATGCGGATGTAAGGAGGAGTCCGGCAAGCATTACGAAGATTATGACCCTGCTGCTTATTTTTGACCAGTTGGATACGGGCAGGATTCATTTGGAGGACGACGTGATTACCAGCGCCCATGCCAAATCCATGGGTGGGTCGCAGGTTTTTCTGGAGGAAGGGGAAGTACAGACTTTGGATACCATGATAAAATGCATTGCCGTGTCGTCCGGCAACGATGCCTGCGTGGCGGTGGCGGAATACATCGCGGGAAGCGAGGAGGAATTTGTGGCAATGATGAACCAAAGAGCCGAGGACCTGCGGATGGATAATACCCATTTCGTGGACTGCTGCGGGCTGACGGATTCCGATGAACATTATACTACGGCGAGGGATGTGGCAGTCATGTCCCGGGAACTGGTGACGAAGCATCCGGAAGTTTATAATTATACGAAGATATGGATGGAGGACATAACCCATGTGACGAGACAGGGAACCACCACGTTTACCCTGTCCAGTACCAATAAGCTGTTGAAACAGTACGAATGGGCGACCGGGCTGAAAACCGGTTCCACCAGCAAGGCAAAATACTGTCTGTCCGCCACGGCGAGCAAGGACGGTATTGATTTAATTGCCGTGGTGATGGGGGCGCCGGACAATAAAGTGCGTTTCCAGGATGCCGTGGCGCTCCTGAATTTCGGATACAGCGTGAGCAACGTATACGTGGACGAAAACAAGGAATCCCTTCCCTCCCTTACCGTGAAAGGAGGCGTGGAAGATGAAGTAAATCTGAGCTTTGCGGGAGAATTCCGTTATTTGGACACCAAGGGGAGCAATTTGTCCCAAATAGAAGAAACCATCACCCTGCCGGAAATGGTGGAAGCGCCGGTGGCGGAAGGGCAGGCGGTGGGCGAGGCAGTCTACCGGCTGGACGGACAGCGGATTGGGGGCGTATCCATCGTGGCGGCAAAGGCCGTGGAGAAGGCGGGATACCGTGATTATGTGGTGAAACTGGTGCGATTGTTTTTGCTTTAGGAGGAGCGGTGTACGGATTTTGTTGAAAAGAAAACTGAATTTGGGTATAATAAGATACTGTAAATAAGCATAAAACAAAAAACCTAAAGTGAAAGGACAGGAACCATGTCAATCAGACACCCCTTTATTCTCTCCATACCGCCTGCCGCGCTGTTTTTCTTTTTTGCGACGGCGGCGGTAAGGGACAGCCGCCGTTTTGTGGTGGCAAAATACCGCATCACATCACCGAAATTACGGAAAAAATGCCGGATTGTCATGCTGTCGGATCTCCATAACAAAGAGTACGGTGCCGGCAACGGGCGTCTTTTACAGGCGGTAAGGGAACAGGAACCGGATTTGGTTTTGGTTGCGGGGGATATGGTGACGGCAAACGGGGAGAAGACAAGGATACAGGAACCTCTTGCTTTCCTGCGCCGCCTTGCCGCGGAATATCCGGTCTATTACGGCAACGGCAACCATGAATACCGGATAAAGGTATACCGGGAAGACTATGGGGACATTTACGATACTTATGCGAGGGAATTAAGAAAAAGCGGGGTACGTCTGTTGGAAAACGGACGCGTTTACCTGCCGGAATATCATATGGAAATCTGCGGTTTGGAAATAGGACGCCGTTATTATAAAAGGCTGCGCCGGACGTCCATGGACAGGCAGTACATGGAGAAGCTGCTGGGGAAGGCAGACAAAGACTGCATGGAACTCCTGATTGCCCATAATCCCGACTATTTTAAGCAGTATGCCGCATGGGGGGCGGATCTTACGTTGTCGGGACATGTACACGGCGGCGTCATGCGGCTTCCGTTGCTTGGCGGCGTTATTTCCCCGTCCGTCCGTATTTTCCCGAAATATGACGGCGGTCTGTATGAAGAATCCGGCCGCCGCATGATTCTTGGCAGGGGGCTTGGAATGCATACCATTCCCATAAGGATATTCAATCCGGGGGAACTGGTGGTAGTGGATTGCGAGACGTGTGCCATCCCCTGAAGTATGAAAGTATGGATATAAAAATAATGTCTTGAAAATCCAGGCATTTTTATATAAAATAGGAAATGCAGTCCAAAACACACAGGACGCCGGAAAGGAAAAGCGCCATGGCAATTCCCGTAAAACTGGAAGTGTTTGAAGGTCCCCTGGACCTTTTGCTTCATTTGATAGAAAAAAACAAAATAGACATTTATGACATTCCCATTGTGGAAATTACGGAGCAGTACCTCGCCTATATCCGTCAAATGGAAACGGAGGACATGAACGTGGTGAGCGAGTTCCTCGTTATGGCGGCGACCCTAATCGACATTAAGTGCCGCATGCTCCTTCCGAAAGAAATCAACGAAGAAGGGGAGGAAGAAGACCCGCGTGCGGAACTGGTACAGAAGCTGTTAGAATACAAAATGTACAAGTATATGTCCTTTGAACTGCGGGACAGGCAGGTGGATGCCGCAAGAACCCTGTACCGGGAACAGCTCCTTCCGAAAGAGGTAGCGGATTACCGTCAGCCCATAGACTACGAATCCCTCCTCGCCGATGTGAATTTAAACAAGCTGCATGAAATGTTCCGGTTCATGATGAAGCGCCAGAAGGATAAAATCGATCCCGTGAGAAGTACATTCGGCAATATTGAAAAGGACGAAGTGGACATGGACTTAAAAACCGTTTATGTGGAGCAGTATGTGCGCAGCCACGGACGGTTCAGTTTCCGCCAGCTTTTGGAAAAACAGCACAGTAAAATGGAGATTATCGTTACTTTTCTTGTTATTTTGGAAATGATGAAAACAGGGCTTATCGATATCGAGCAGGACGGCATATGCAGCGATATTATGATTACGTCAAAGCACAGGGCGGAGACGGCATAGAAACAGGGGGCGGAAACGTGGAGAGGAAGCAGGCGGAAGCGGTCATGGAAGCCATTTTATTTACCATGGGGGATTCGGTGGAAGTGGCAAGGCTGGCAGAAGTAATAGGGGAAGACGTGGCACAGACGAGGGAAATCCTTGCAGGCATGAAAACCCGTTACGGGAAAAAGGACAGGGGAATTATGCTGATTGAACTGGAAGATGCGGTACAACTGTGTACCAAGCCGGAGATGTACGAGCATTTGATTCAGATTGCCAAGACACCGAGGAAATTCGTGCTGACGGATACCTTGATGGAAACCCTCTCCATCATTGCGTATAAACAGCCCATCACCAAGCTGGAAATCGGGAAAATCAGGGGAGTGAGCTGTGACCATGCAGTGAACCGTTTGGTGGAATTCGGTTTGGTCTGTGAGGTAGGCAGGATGGATGCGCCCGGACGTCCGTTGCTGTTCGGGACCACGGAGGAGTTTCTAAGGAGCTTCGGAGTGAAATCCTTGGAAGAACTGCCGGAGCTAAGCGCAGTCCAGATGGAAGAATTTAAACAGCAGGCGGAATCGGAAGTCCAGCTTCAGTTGGATATCTGACCTCCAATCTCGTTACCCATGCCCGTCAAACGGTTTCTGTCCGTGCATTCCTCCACCATTTATCCCATTCTTTTTCTAATTTATCCGGTTCCTTCATATAATGGAATAAATGACAAGCGGGAGCCGCCGGGAAAAACCGGGGGATACCGGAGGGCAAGAAGGAATCGGAAATGATGGATGGAAAAATCGGAAGGAAGACAGGAAGAAAGACAGGAAGGAAAACAGGGAGCAAGGAAAAAAAGTACAAGGTAAATACAGCCGGCGTCTGCATGGCATGTTTTATCCTGTTTTTCGCATGGATGGAAAAACAGCCGGTTGCGGTACAGGCATGGAAGGAAGCGGTGCAAGCGGAAGCCGGAGACGGGAATGAAAACGGTACAAACTTGCAGCTCTACGCCCATTCTGCAGTCCTTATGGATGCGGATTCCGGGCGTATTTTATATGGGAAAAACGAAACGGAGAAGCTGCCCATGGCGAGCACCACCAAAATCATGACCTGCATTCTTGCGCTGGAAAACGGGAACCCGGACGATATCGTTACGGTTTCCGCCTATGCCGCGGCGCAGCCAAAGGTACACCTTGGCATGTACGAAGGGCAGGAATTCCGGCTGGGGGACCTGCTCTATTCCCTGATGTTGGAGTCCCATAACGATGCGGCGGTGGCAATTGCGGAACATGTCGGGGGGAGCGTGGAGGAGTTTGCCGCCATGATGAATCAGAAGGCAAAGGAAATCGGCTGCCGGGATACGTTCTTTATCACGCCAAACGGTTTGGATGCTTCGGTGAATGAAAAGGAGGGCGGACAGAAAGTACATTCCACCACGGCGGCGGATTTGGCGCGCATTATGAAATACTGCATCGGGGAATCGGAAAAAAGCGGGGAGTTTTTGGAAGTGACCCGTACCCAGAGCCATTTCTTTACGGATGCGGAAGGGAAGGGCAGCTATTCCTGCAACAACCACAACGCTTTCCTGACCATGATGGACGGGGCTCTTTCGGGAAAAACAGGATTTACCAACAACGCCGGATACTGTTATGTGGGGGCGTTAAAAAGGGACGGGAAGACCTTTGTGGTGGCGCTGCTTGCCTGTGGCTGGCCGAACCATAAAAGCTATAAATGGAGTGATACGAAACAGCTTATGAATTACGGGCTTGAAAATTACGAATACCGGAACGTGTATGAGGAAGCGCCGCTGACCCCTCTTTTGGTGGAGGGCGGTGTGCCGGAAAGCGGAAAACCCTACGACGCCGCATACCTGCCCCTGGAGGTGTCGGAAACGGGGGACGGGGAACTGAACGTCCTGTTAAGGGACGGGGAAAACGTGGAGCGGAATGTCCTGCTGCCGGAGAAACTTACGGCGCCCGTAGAAAAAGGAACGCGGGTCGGGGCGGTGAATTATTACCTGGACGGAGAGCTTTTGCGGGAATATCCGGTACGGACGGCAGGAGGAACGGAAAAAATGGATTTCCCCTGGATGGTACGCTATCTGTGGATGTGCTATTCCCTGTGACGGACAGGATACCGTAAAAGTATTAAGATTTTATACAGAAGTTAAAAAAAAGAAAAAAATTTCTATGCTATTTCCATCTTTTATGGTATACTACTATGGTATGATTACGTTTTGATTTATTTAATATAAAATGGAGGGCTGAAAAATGAGTACTACTTCACAAGCGAGTCAAAGAATCAATGCTTTACTCGACGAAAACAGTTTCGTTGAAATCGGAGCGCTCGTAACAGCAAGGGCGACGGATTTCAACCTGAAACAGACAGAAACTCCTTCTGACGGTGTAATCACCGGTTATGGAGTCATCGACGGCAATCTTGTGTATGTTTATAGTCAGGATGCTTCCGTATTAAACGGAACCATCGGTGAAATGCATGCGAAAAAGATTGCAAACCTCTATGATTTGGCGATGAAAACAGGGGCTCCCGTAATCGGGCTGATCGATTCCGCGGGACTCAGGCTGCAGGAAGCTACCGATGCCTTGAACGGTTTCGGCGGCATTTACTTAAAACAGGTGGATGCTTCCGGCGTGATTCCGCAGATTACCGCCATTTTCGGGACCTGCGGCGGAGGGCTTGCGGTAGTTCCCACATTGACGGATTTTACTTTTATGGAAGAAAAGAAAGCGAAACTGTTCGTGAATTCCCCGAATGCCATCGACGGAAACGAAGTATCCAAATGCGATACGGCTTCCGCTGCATTCCAAAGCGAAGAAGCGGGCATTGTGGACGTGGTTGCTGGGGAAGCGGATGTGCTTGCACAGATTCGTGAACTGGTTTCCATGCTTCCGGCAAATAATGAGGATACCATGGCGTACGAGGAATGTGCGGATGATTTAAACCGTGTATGCGAAGGGTTGGAGAATTGTGCGGGGGATACTTCCATTGCGCTTTCCCAGATTTCCGACAACGGGGTATTCTTTGAGACAAAGAGGAATTACGCAAAAGACATGGTGACAGGTTTCATCAAGTTAAACGGCGCTACGGTAGGCGCGGTTGCCAACCGTACCGAAGTGTATGGGGAAGACGGAAAAGCAGCGGACAAGTTTGAAGCCGTGCTTTCCCCGGAAGGCTGTGAAAAAGCGGCGGATTTCATTGGTTTCTGCGATGCTTTTGACATTCCGGTATTGTCTTTGACCAACGTAAAAGGTTATGCGTCCACTAAATGTGCGGAGAAGAAAATGGCGAAGGCAGCAGCGCGTCTTACATACGCTTTTGCAAATGCCACCGTTCCGAAGGTGAATGTCATAACGTTAAAAGCAATGGGAAGCGCTTATGTAGCCATGAACTCCAAGGCAATCGGCGCGGATATTACCATGGCTTGGCCGGATGCCGAAATCGGTACGATGGATGCCAAACTGGCGGCTAAGATTATCTGTGACGGAAAGGGTGCGGAAGCCATTGATGAGTGTGCCAAAGAATATGCGGCGCTCCAGACCAGTGCGGTAAGCGCGGCAAAGAGAGGATATGTGGATCAGATCGTGGCACCGGAAGACACGAGGAAATATGTAATCGGTGCGTTTGAAATGTTATATACAAAGCACGAAGAACGTCCGGCGAAAAAACACGGTACAGTTTAGAAAGGATGTTACTTAATATGAAAAAATGGTTATTAGTATTAGGTATGATTACCTGTATCTTCGGTGTGAGCGCATGCGGAAGCGGGCAGAATGAGAATGTCAGGACGGACATTACGGAAGCCGAAGCGCTGGAGGCCGGCGAACAGATGGTCCAGCAGCTTATGATGAGCTGTTCCGCAGGATATGAGGAATACAGGGCACAGATGGAAAAGGAAGATCCTGTGTTTGCGGCGGCAGCCGGCAGTTGGGAAAGCGCCCAGGCTGATATGGGTAGTTATATCGGAATCTTGGAAAAGACGGCGAAGTTAAATGAAGACGGAGTGGTCATCCATGTAAAGGTGGACGGCTCCGACCATGATGCCGATGTGGAAATCCTGACGGATGATGCTTTGGAAGTAACCAGCATTACGACAAACGTAATATATTCCCAGGGGGAACTGATGGAGAAGGCGGCGTTAAATACGCTTCTCGGAATGGGAACCGTATTTGTAATCCTGATTCTCATCAGCCTGATTATTTCCTGCTTTAATTTTATTCCGAAGATTCAGGCTGCATTTACCAAACCGCAGCCGCAGGAAGAAAAGAAAGCGGAGCCGGTGGATAATACCATCGCGCAGATTGTGGAAAAAGAAGAATTATCCGATGACCTGGAATTGGTGGCAGTAATTGCGGCTGCTGTTGCGGCGAGCGAGGGCGCTGTTTCCACCGATGGTTTTGTTGTAAGATCGATTAGAAAAAGAAAATACTAGGAGGAAGTAAAAATGAAAAATTATACCATTACCGTAAATGGAAACGTATATGATGTAGTAGTAGAAGAAGGGGCATCCACGGGAGCACCTGCGGCAGCGCCCGCAGCGCCTAAGGCAGCACCCAAAGCGGCGCCTGCAGCAGCACCCAAGGCACCCGCAGCAAGCGGAGCGGCAGGAAGCGTGAAAGTGGAAGCCGGAGCGGCAGGTAAAGTATTTGCCATCGAGGCGAAGGTAGGACAGGCGGTAAAGAAAGGCGATACCGTAGTCGTAGTGGAAGCCATGAAAATGGAAATTCCTGTTGTTGCACCCCAGGACGGCACTGTGGCAAGCATCGACGTATCGGTAGGAGACGCAGTGGAAGCGGGAGCATTGCTTGCAACATTGAACTAAGACAAGAAGGACAGGAGCGTAAGCGAAAGTCCGTTTGTTAACAACAGGAGGTCAAAGTAATGGATTATATTGTAAATACATTAGACAATCTAATACATCAGACGGCTTTCTTCAACCTGACTTGGGGAAATTACCTGATGATTGTAGTGGCTTGTGTATTCCTTTACCTTGCTATCGCAAAGGGCTTTGAGCCATTATTGCTGACGCCGATAGCATTTGGTATGCTGCTTGTCAATATCTATCCGGATATCATGATGAGCATTGAGGATTCCGCCAACGGAACCGGCGGTCTGCTCTACTATTTCTATCTTTTGGATGAGTGGGCGATTCTGCCTTCCCTGATTTTCATGGGTGTGGGCGCCATGACGGACTTTGGTCCGCTGATTGCCAATCCCAAGAGCTTCCTGCTGGGTGCGGCAGCCCAGTTCGGTATTTTTGCGGCTTATTTCGGCGCCATCTTCCTTGGCTTCAATGACAAGGCGGCGGCAGCCATTTCCATTATCGGCGGTGCGGACGGCCCTACCTCCATTTTCCTTGCGGGTAAGCTGGGACAGACGGCATTGCTGGGACCGATTGCAGTAGCGGCTTATTCCTATATGTCGTTGGTACCGATTATCCAGCCCCCGATTATGAAACTTCTGACAACGGAAAAGGAAAGACAGATTAAGATGGCACAGCTTCGTCCGGTATCCAAACTGGAGAAGATTCTGTTCCCGATTATCGTTACCATCGTGGTCTGCCTGATTCTTCCCACCACGGCTCCTTTGGTTGGTATGCTGATGCTCGGTAACCTCTTTAGGGAATCCGGCGTGGTAAGGCAGTTGACGGATACGGCATCCAATGCGTTAATGTACATCGTAGTTATCCTGCTTGGTACTTCCGTAGGCGCTACCACCAGTGCGGAAGCATTC
>ERZ779637.990-NODE-990-length-13924-cov-5.474151_pt1 | contig 13924 bp, 19 predicted proteins | sample MGYA00514196_ERZ779637 | MGnify/ENA primary metagenome ERZ779637 (study PRJEB29562, sample SAMEA4376700) | mouse gut metagenome | isolation source: Cecum | study: EMG produced TPA metagenomics assembly of the A DSS colitis mouse model was used to assess the...
CTGTAGTGTACGCTTTTTACCACCCCCTTTTTCCGGATGCATTTCTAAAATATATTATGTTACCAGAGCGCGCCATGTAGCATTGCCAACGATACCATCCACAACCAGCCCGGTCATGACCTGGAACTCTTTGACTGCTGCCAGCGTCTTATCCCCGAAGATCCCGTCACAGGCGACTGCGTACCCAAGACTGCATAGTCTCTGCTGCAGCTTCTTTACCCACTCTCCCCTACTGCCTTTCTTCAACGTTGGATACTGTGCAGCATCTGCCGTACTGCTGCCTGCACCGGCATTTTCCACCGCCTTCCGTAAGAACAGTTCCCGTTCTTCGTTCCGGCGCCGTGTCAGCCCTGGAAGCACCTTTCCGGCCGCCTTATTGTACAGCAGCATCTTTTCTGCAATAACGGCCCGGCTCCTTGTCCCTCCGGCAGTAAGCTGGTCAATGCTGCCCAGGTTAAACGCAAAGGATACCATCGCGTCAAACTCATTCTGTGCCCACCGGTACCGGCTGTAATACTTTTCCACCTTTTTTTCAAACTTTTCCAGATCCACACGCAGGATCGCTTCCGCCTGCGCCTGGGTAATCTTCTGCCCGGGCTGGACATCCCCTGTGTGCCCGTAGCCGATGGTCCAGATCCCGGCCGGACACTTATATGCATCCAGCCGGCAGCCTTCAAATTTTTTGATCAAACCAATGCCTGCCTGTCCTGTCTTCATGCTTTCCGCCTCCTCAGATCCCTTTGATCTGCTCTACAGCCTGCCTGACCTTGTCATACCCCATCATTGCACCCAGCCAGTTCGCTATGCCCATTAAGGCAAGGTATACGCTGTTCAGGGCATTAAACGGCACCTGGCAGTTTACGTAGTAGAGGGCTGTCGCCCCGCATCCCACGGCCAATGCCACAATCAGAACGAGAATATTCGATGCATACGATATCTTCTGTTCGTCTAAAAATTTTTTAACTGCTTCACTGAGCAGCGACGTCACCGCCGCACATGCTGTCAGGATAATCAAAAATGCTGTCATTGTCATAAATTGTCCTCTCTTTCCGGTTGCACCGGTGCAACCACGTCATTGTTTTCAGTTCCGTTGTACATATACTGCTCTTCCAGCCGTACACGCTGTTCTTCTTTTGTCTCAAAAAATGATTTTGCACAGTAGACCAGGAACACCCCTATGATCTCCGTCACGATCAGCCCGCCCAGCGTCTCTGCGATCTGCTCCCTTCCCAGGAAGGCAAGCAGGAACGGGAACTGCATGTCCAGCAGCGCCGCGTTTATGATCCGGGTCATCATTTTCTTGGTATATGTATGGTACCGTCTCGGGCGCTCACCCAATATTACCACCCTCCCCCGCCAGCACATTGAGTCCCGCCATGATGAGCAGCGCTCCCGTAACAGAAATGGCTGCCACCACGATTACCGCAGCCGCTATTGCTATTTTCACTTTTCTCCCTCCTCCCTCGGCTCCTCCGGCATATCCAGCAGCGTGCGGTAAAGCTTGGTGGCCACATCATTCCCGCCCAGGCCATGGTATGCCTCATATACTTTTTTGACAGATTCTTTTGCGTAGATCGGGCAGCACTCCCTGTCCTGGTACTTATTATAATTTGCCACGATGCTTTCCCGCAGGAGGCTCTGCACCCCTAACATCAGCGCGTCATTCTTCCTTTTTTCTTCTTTGATCTGCCTTCCTGCACGGCTCTGGACGTATCCCAGCAGGCCAAGCGCCGCCGCAAACATCCATTCTACCCAGTGTGCCTGTATATAAGTCAGTATCATAGTTTCTTCTTTCCTTTCCTATAGCACAAAAGCCGCTGCACTTTCCGCAACGGCTTTTGTTCGTTTTATTTAATTGTCTGTTTTTTGAAGTTCTGCTACCAGTTCCATATATTGTTCCTCTGCCAACCGGCCAGCGGCATAATACACGTCCGCCATATTCAACAGTTCTTCCTTGCTTTTTGATTCATTTCGAATCAAATTTTTCATGATTTTATACGGCATTCTTCTTCACCCCTTCCTATAACCCAAGTTGCCTAAGGCTTGATTCATACATTAAATCCGCCACACACTCGGTCAGTTCCTCATTTGTGAGTGGATCAACATCCTCATTGAAATCTTCCGGTTTTGGGGTGTTGCAATACCGATGCGCTGGATTATCTTCAGTTTCAATATAATCTTCACTCTTTGAATACATTAAGACGTTTTCAATCTCAGTTAAAACATTATACTTAACTGTGTAATCAGAACAATCTACTATGATACGCCCATCCTGTAAAAGCTGGAAGCCACTATTATTCCCCTGTGGCAGATTGTCGCCTTTTACGATTGCCAGATTTTGGTTTGTTATTCTGTATGATGTTATTTTATATGCTTTGCCGGAATCATTAAATTTAATGTCCATTTACCATCTCTCCTGTCGTCTGCTCTAGTTATACCTTATCCTGTTAATATAAAAATTGCCCGAACCAGAACTATGCCACAGCGGTACATAAGCATACGTACCACCTTCAATGCTATACAATTCATATAATACCCTATAGGTGCTTGTTGCTTTTAGAGTGATTCCATAGGCCGGATCTCCACCAAGATCATTCAGAGCCTTTTTATTGAAGGTTCCAAGTGTCACCCCCGCATTTGCACTTGCGCACAAATTTGCTGCTGAAGGGACTGCAGGCATTGCAGTTTCTTCATTCATTCCACCATTTATATTTATCTCGTTATAATTTATTGCAGGTGTCGCATACATTCTGGCTCTGTACCCGTATACTTTATATGTACTTACGGTTATTTCTCTTGTAATCAAAAGATATGTATGATTTAATCCAAGTGGTAATTTAATTGTATCGTTTGTAAATTCCCCCTTTTCACAAAGGATTATTCCTTTGTTAGCCATAAGATATTTATCAACGATCTTATCGTTATCACTGTCATATGTTGCCGTTAACTCCGTATTACGAATATTACTTAATACATACTGCCACAGCCTTGACATCGGCCTCCTGTGGAATGTAGTTGTCGCAGTCCCGCCATTTACATACTGCGAAATAAAGTAGTCATTGTCTTTTGGAGCATCTGACCCGACAGATAGACTGTTTATGAAGAAATTTGCTGCGTTGGCGGCCGTCGTCTGCCCTGTACCGCCTTTGTTAACCGGAACGGTAGCATCCGGCAATGCTCCGATATTGGCAGGTGTTAGATTTACATTCCCTTTTCTATATGTACCCTCTTTATTACCTTTGACACCTGTCACTCCCGATGAATCCTTGACCTCATTTACTGCAGCAACCAGATTTCCCTTGGCAGATGTTCGAAGATCGCTTAATTTTCCAATTGCTGAAGAATTAGCTGCTGCATTTGTCTTTACCGTATTTAATTCCTTGACTGCCTTAGATATGTCAGCAGTGTTCTCCACTGCAGATCCCCTCACCTCATTAACTGCATCAACAAGATTACTATTGTTATCTGTCTGAAGTTCAGTCAGATTACCAATCTGGGTCTGCAGATGTCCCGCAACATCATTTGTGAGCTGGTCTCTTACCATCTGAAACCACACGTTGAAGGCATTTTCCTGTACATCCTTGAAGTACTGAATATCCCCGGTATACTCATCTTTCAACTCATCCCATTTACCGTCCATGTATGTCCGCAACTCAGTGATATACTGTTCAAACCCTTCCTGCTTAGCGTCACTTTCTTCCTCGAACAATGTCTTTTGTGTCTCAAAAAAGATGGTGAACACGTCATATAAATTTGTACCATTGTTCAGGGCCGCCAGAATTGCATTAACCGCAGTATTTATCGTATTTGCATCCTTTGCACCAAAGAATGCCCCTTCCCGCACAGTATAGTTTGTGACATCGATAAATGACACCGTTCCGTCCCCGTTGTCACCAAGCATATACCGGCGCAGCCCTTCAAATACTGCATCTACATAATCCGTCCTTAATAATTCAAATGCCATTTATACCGCCTCCCTGCTTCCGAACATAAATGTAAGCATCCTTCTGCCATTATACTGGCCCATCAGCCTGTTATACATATCCAGTAAAACGCTTTCTATCCTGTTTAATTCTTCATGGCCTATAAATTTTCCATTATCAGCATAGATCTGCTTCATTCCATAATTCTTGCGGAACGTATTTTCTGCCATCGTTTCAAGGTTGTTTTCTATTATGTTGATTTCATCGGCATATGGATAATCAGCATAGCCCTTATCAGTTCCCATATCCGTAATTTCAAAATCCTCATACATTTTCACGGACAGATTATGAATAAACTGTATATTGTTTTTTATTCTATTATAATCATCTATGCCGAAGTAATCTCCTGCATACCGTCCCTGTTCATCCATCCGGACATTCCAATCCGTTTTTGGTGTCCTCCATCCCATTATTATATCTTCCTCCTTGCAACAAGAGTGCCACTCAAGGCCCCGGTATAACTTAACCCCACCTCTTCCAGCCTTACCAGAAGATCATTCACATATCTGCTTTCCAAATAAGTGAGATCATTATAATCGAGAATCGGATCCCCTCTGTATTTCAGTTCGTACTGATTTGCACCCTTATAATACTCACCAACCCACTTTACCATTCTCCTGGCATCATCCTGAGAGCTAATAAGCGGATTATTCCATGTTTGTATACTTCCTGCATTATTCAGCTTTGTAGTCTCCATTGCCATGCTGATATTGTACTCGTATCCCCGGATGATCAGTACTGCCCCGGTTTCAATGCTCGGCGGCTTCGTGATTTTCACTCTGCACCAATAAGTTTTTCTTTCAGAAATTATTACTCCAAAGTCCTGCTCTACGTCATCGATCAGACACACTGCTCTCAGATCATGCACAGCGTTTCCAAACTCTATCTCAAGTTCTTCCTGCTGCCCAGGTTCTAACATGATTTCACTGCTTGTCAGATCCTTCAATTCTGTACCTCTGGTGTAAATCGTCCGCACTACTCTTAGTTCTTTCACCTTTTCCAGCTTTGTTCCATATGGCGTTGACATCAGATCATCATATGTTATTTCGTAATCTGTCTCATTCCCAAAAACAATCTGCTTTAAATGCAGTCTGTTATACGGTTTTGCCCTGGTAAATTCTATTTCTATTTTGTCCGTGTCTATGAAGTCATAATATACCACCGTCTTTTCTGCTATTCCTTTGCTCCTGAAGCTCTTCCTCTTCTCACCGTTGTTATACGTTGTGATCAGGAACTCCACCGGCTGTATACTTCCGAAAAGAAGTGTTAAGTTATGAAACGTATATGCACTTTCCATAGAAATTGTAATTACCGGATTTTCATCAAAATACCCGTCTTTATTACTTATGGATCTGCTCACATAGCCTACCTTAATATAATTCCGGTCTCTCGGCATGAAATACTGCTGCATGTCAACTCTTGCATACTCTTTTTCATATGCCGCATACTCTGCATACGGCTGATTCTGCAAAAGACATTCTACATTTCCATATTCCGCTATCTGATTTGCTGTCACCTCTTTCTCAGGCTCAAACGATGCTTTCAGCATGATGATTCCATCTCTGTTTTGCATTACCACGCATCTTCCTGCATTCGCAATAAGCTGAAGACATTCCTTATGCTTCACCATAGGCAGCGGATTGAAAACTGTCACCTTTTTCAAGTATGGATCCACCCAGTATTGTTCCGGCTGGATTCCCGCATCATCAAGCACATCCACGGCCAGATCATACAATGTGATTCCTTCAGGCTTGTATTCTCCCTTTTTATACTCATCCTGCATGTACTCAAATATATCCACAGCGCCAAACTTTGCCCGTTTGTCATCAGAGCTCCATTCCCGCAAGAAGAGCGTGCCGCCCTTCACCCATTCTACGTACCCGTCATTTAAAGTATATCCGAAATCAACTTCCATCTTCTGGCCGGTTTCCATATAGTTGATGGCACTGTCCTCATTATCCACATTATAATAACGATCCATATTTTCTATTGTGACATTAAAATCGATGCTTGGCAGGCTTTCGGAAATTGGAGAAATGCAACTCTTCATTTCTGCACTCACAATTTTCTTATCATCAAACGTGAGCCCGATGCCGAATATTATATTGTGGATCCTCAGTCTGCCCACTCCATTCACCATCTCAACTGCAGTTATTTTCATGAACGTTGTGTTATTAAAGGTATCTTCTGTCTGAAATGTATTTCCCGCATTCTCGTATTCGTTGATTCCTTCATCTGTTTCTACCGAAAACCTCACCGGATAGGCATCCCCGAATTCCAGCGTCAAACCTTTAATGTCCAGCGGATCCTCTGTGTTAAACCGGATTATTACCACCGGTGCATTCCCCTGACTGCAAAGCCCACTTGTAACAATACCCGCGTTATAATACGTGTTTCCAGCACCGTATCTCGGCAGAAAATACATGCTTTGGTCTACCTTGGAAAAACTTCTCTCAAATGTTGCATACACCTTATCTACTTTCTCAGCACTTATCGGTTTCACAAGATCGGAAAAATATGTAAATTCCTCGCCTTGCACTTGTGCACTATTTTGCGCCATATGATTAATCAGGCCCAGGCTGATCCTCATATATGATTTATTCCGGTTCGGCTGCTTTATTGCCTTTCTATACTCAGTGCTCACATATTGCATCGCATCACCTACATTTCAATAAAATTCATGGCAAAACCTTTGTATACCGGCAAGCCGTTCTCGTAAGTATAAATTGGCGTTTTTCTATCACCGGCATACATATCAAGCGTTCCGCTTGCATCCTGTTCGGGAATAAAAAAATTCACTCTCAGTCCAAACTTCTTTTTAATTGCTCTTCTTATAATCATATATTCACCTGGTCTCAATACTGCCCACTCACATATTATCTTGTGGACATCCTCCCGGATAAGCTGAGAAATCATTTTGCCATTGGCATTCCTTTCACTCTCCGAAATATCATAATCCTCTATGTGCATCTTTGAAGGATCGGGGAGGGTTACTCCGCCGACACTCAAAATATTATTAAATTTTGCCGCCATAGCTTCCCTCCTTTATGCCTCAGCCATTTTATAGCCCTTTCTTCTCCTGAATTTATCCTCCTGCTCTACAAGTGTTTTTGTATCAAGCTTCACTGTAGTGTGAATTGTCTGCCACTCATTTCCGCTGCCCATATCCTCAACGATAGCCATTAAGTTCACAGAAACGATTTCTCCAATCTTCGCGGCTATTTTATCCATCCAGCCTGTATTGTTTTCCAGAGGCACCACTGCCTCCCGTCCCGCCTCACCTACCATGGCGATGGTTGCCTTATCTATTACGCCACCTCTGGCAAGTCTTGGTATGGATATACTCCCTATGGTTTCTATGTTGAATCCGAAGGTTTTCCCGCCAATCTCCGGCACCCAGTCCGGCACATCGAAGCTCAGTTTATTGAGTGCATTAATCATCCCGTTTATGCCATTGATCACGCCATTAGCCATCTTCTCTATTCCGCCTATAATGGAATTAATCACTCCTTTAATCGCACTCCAAATACCGTTAAATATATCCACGACTGTGGTTTTCATACTATTCCATACACTGCTCCATGCTGTTTTTATCGTGTTCAGTGTATTGCTGATTCCGGTCTGTATTGTGCTCATTACAGTGGTGATCGTACTCTTGATTCCATTAATTACTGTGGTAACTGTTGTTTTAATGGAATTCCATATTGTACTGAATGTAGTCTTTATCGTACCCAGCACTGTACTGATCGTGGTACTGATCACACTCATAATGGTGCTGATCGTGCTTTTGATTGCGTTGAAGATTGTGGTTACTGTAGTCTTTATGGCATTTAAAATTGTGTTGAACGTTGTTTTTATCGCATTCAACACTGTGCTGATAATGGTGCTTATGATGTTTATTATTGTGCTGATCGTAGTCTTAATGACATTCCACACGGTACTGATCAGCGTTTTAATGTCATTCCATATTGTTTCAAACACTGATTTGATGGAACATAGCACTGCGTTGATCACCGCTGCAACTGCGTCAATTGCTGCTGAAATAATTACCTTGATAGCTTCCCATATAAGCCATACAAGCCCTTTTATAGCCTCCCAGATTTCCGCAAAGAAAACTTTTATTCCTTCCCATGCCCGATTCCAATCACCAGTAAACACACCGACTATAAAATCTAACAGCCCGCCCAACGCGTCAATTACGTTTCCGATTGCATCAGCAACAACTTGTACTACCGTAAAAAATGCATTCCCAACTACGTCCAGAGCCTCTGCTATGTACGGTGCTATGTTCATGATGAACCACTCAAGAAAGGGCTGAAGTGTTTGCTGCCATATCTCAGTCACCGCATCCGCGCACTTCCCGATAAGCTCCAATACCTTATCTATTGCAGGCTGTATGTGCTGATCTACTAACGGTCCTATTTTCTTTGCAAGACCGTCCACCACCGGCAGGATATAGGCATTATACGCATCCAGCAGAACCGCTGTTATATAACTGAATCCCTCTGCCAGAGTATCAAACATAGGAGCAACATGCTGATCATACACCTCGTTGGCTTTCTTGACGGTATCATCAACTACTCTTTTGATCTCTCCCAGAACGTCAGATACCACTCCCAGAGTGCCATCAATTGCCTCTTTGAATTTCCCTTGGTTATCTACGAATGGCCTTGTCAGCAGATCCAGAACATCCCTGCCCAACTTCATGGCCAGTTCATGCACTCCCATTACCGCATTGGCTACGATCCCTATGATGTAAGCGGTTGCCTGCTGCCCATTTTCCCCTCCGAATACAGAAAAAATATTGGCTATTGCCTGTGCGGCATCTCCAAAAATCGCTACAATTTCCGAACCCACATCAAACATAGTCACCAGATGCTGTTTGATCCAGTCCTTGTTCTGATCCAGATATTTATTCAGCCCGCCCAGCAAATTGGTTGCCAGTGTAATTCCTATGCTTGTCACCGCACCGGCACACTGCCCTAATGCATATGCAAACGTATCGAGGAAATGGTTTGCTGCCTGCAACACGTTAGAATCCGTAAATATCTCAGTCAGGCTCTTCTGGATTCCTTTAATTGCCTCCTTTAGCGGCTCAAGAGTAACATCACCCAACCCCGCCTTGAAACCGTCCACAAAAAGGTCTTTCAGTTCTTTCAGCCTGTTGAGTAACTTTTCCAATGCTGGATTTAAAGTGTCTTCTGTCTCATTGGCGGCATCCACAATGCTTTCATCCAGGCCGCCTGCTCCGCCACCGCCTCCTGCGCCTTCCGCTTCTCCTGCCCCGCCGTCACTTGGCTTTGTTAATGAATGAATCTCATCCATGGAAAGAAGGCCGCCATATTCTTTCTTGGCTTTATTTGCCGCTTTTCCGGCCTTATCCGTTGCACTTCCTACTGCACCTATGGAATCCGCCGCCCCGTCGGCAGCTCCTCCAATATCCTTCACTGTCGTAGCGGTCTTCTTATTTTTTCCGGTAATTTTTGCAATCATATTGCTGAAGGCATCCGTTACCGTCAAAATCTTGGCCAGAAGGTTGTTGAGAACCCTGATCACCGGCGTCAAAACCGCTATAAGTCCTCGCCCGATTGCCGCTTTCAGCGCATTGAACCTCTCCGTAAGTACCCTCACCTGATTGGCCCATCCGTCAGAAGTTCGTGCAAAGTCTCCTTGTGCATCCGCCGTCACGGACAGGAGATAGTTGTACCTGAGAAGCGCCTGCTCCTGCTGAGACATGGAACTATATGCTTTCGTCATGCCCTGACTAAGTGCATATGCCTCCAAATTGACCACAGACAGATTGATGCCCAACTGCTTCAGAGGCTCCGTTTCTCCACTTATCCCTGATCGGATCTTTTCAAACGCCACATCCGTATCAAGATTATAGAAAGAAGCCATATCCGCCGAGAGCCCGGTCATTTCCATAGACATCTCCGCCGCCGCATCTGTTGTAAACCCCATACTTTTCAGCATTGCCCCCAAAGTAGAGGTATACTTTTTCGCGCTTGTTTCAGATAACCCGAACTCTTCCAGGGCATCTCTTGCAAAATGGTTTATGGTTGCCGACATCGCTCCGAAGGTGACATCCACCACGTTCTGCACCTCTTCCAGCGCACTTCCCAACTCAATGCAACTCTTTCCGAAGCTGATAATCGCGATTACGGACAGTGCGATACCAACCGCCTTGCCAATCTTCCCGAATGCACTTTTTATCTTTTCAGTTTGTTTTTGTACAATATCAGTCGTTTTCTGCGTCTGTTTCTGTACTTTTTGCAACTCCTCGTGAAATGCCTTTGTCTGGGCCTCTATGATCACTTGGAGTCTTTCCAGTGTCATTCCCTCCACTGTTCTCACCTCGCTCATTGACCTGCCGTTCCTGGAAGGCCATGTTATGCCGGAAAATGAAATCATCCATTCTTGCCTTGTGGAGTTCCATCTCACGGCTCAGCTTTGTCTTGTCCCCTTCCTGCTCGGTGAAATATGTTTCTGTTTTGTTTTCGGGTGCAAAAAAAAACGGGTAATATTCTTCGGGTGTCCGGATTTCTATGTCTTTATCCAATATCCGCCCCATCACATTGCCCATCTGAAGAGCCTGAATGAAGAGTATCATGATCTCATCCTTTAACTCTGCCTCCCTTTGCTTCTGCTTTCTCTCTTTCCTTCTGGCATAGCTTTCCAGGATATCATTGACCTCTCCAATGCTCAGATCCCAAAACAATTGAGGACTATACCCCGCATCTAAAAAGACCGGGTATAGCCCCCATATCAGATCTGTTACTGTTTCACTCCCGCTTACAGCGTCTCCTTGGCTTCCGTCATTGCCTCCTGCATCTGATTGCTCATATTTACGGTAAAAAAACCGCTTACCGCAAAGATCTCCATATACACAGACATATAGAACGACAACTGAGATCCGCCTTCATTTACATACTTTTCAAAAAGGGTCTGCACTTCGCTTTTGGTGATCCCATGATGCCAGTCTTTCATTGCGGCTTGAGCTACATCAAGCATCACGGAAAGAGCAGGCATTCCGCCCTGTCCGGTTCCCATAATGTTCATCAGGTTAGTTTTATACTTGGTTTCAAGCTCCACAATGGCGGGCGTTTTCAGCTTCAGCTTGTAGCTCTGCCCTCCTACCTCCCACAATGCAAAGGGTTTTCTCTTAGGCATCTCCACAACCTTATCCCCTTCATGCTCCTTTTCCACCGTCTGATCCTTCTCCTCCACGTTTGCTGCCTCTACTGCTGCCGCCATTGCACTTTCTTCATTCTTTCCAAAAAATCCCATGATCTTATCCTCCTTGAAATATTATTGTTTACTCCGGATCCGTTACAGTAATCCCACTCTGAAGCGCCATGTTGAGATTCCATTCCATAACACCATTCACGCCGCCGCCAGACCGTTTCACGGCCACCTGTGCATCATACTCATACCTGGTGCCATCCGGCAGCGTTTCACAGAAGGAGAGCACCTCCTTACTTGCTCCCGCCTGCCTCATAACTCTGTACGGTGAATTCTCTGAGGTGTTCTCATACTTGAATTTATATGTAAGGTCACCTGCATCTCCAATGCCGTACTCATACTGTTTCTGCGGATCGGCCAGACCGGTATTTTCCACCTTTTCAGGATCATCACCCAGTTCCGGGATCTCTTTGATTCCGGTCAGGATTTTATAATCTTCACTGCTGCCCTTCTTTTTGTAGCTCAGAGTCGTTCCATTTGCTAACATTCTTCTTTTATCCTCCTTCTCAATTCTGATACACCATCTCGGTATCTACATCAATAATTCCCTCGTAGCGCATAACCTTGTGTTTCCGTCCGGACGGATCTGCAACATCACTGCACGCTACTCTTCTCAGTCCCAGAACGGATATATTTTTGTCCACTTTCATGGCTGTCTCAGAAGTGCTTCCATTGTTCCAGATATCCACTTTATACATGAGGTGTGCCTTACTCTCTTTCCCCTCCACCCACTCAAACACGGAATTGTCTTCCTCAGTGTACTGGATCGCCGGAAGGCTCTCCCAATCTTTCGGATAACCGTCACTCACATTTTCGGTTATGTCTTTGATGGAAGCATATACCTGGTCTTTTACGTTGATCATGTTTATCCACCTGCTTTCTTGATCTCTGCCCTCAGATCGCTTTTGATCGCATTTACAACATGTTTCTCCATACTCTTCAGTGCCGGGTACATAAACGGCTGTGCCGGCTGCCCTTTTGTAGTATGAAAATCTCCCTCATCATCCATCCACACCCATGCTTCCTGAGTGTACGACACCGGAACATTTGGAGATATGCCTACATGATTTGACTGTCCTATCGGACCGGTGCCAAATTCTACAAACGGAGCGTGAGCGGCATTAGTATACACACATCCGATTGTGGCATCTGCATTCTGCTCTACCTCAGTGTATATGCTCCGCTTCAGTTCTCCCCTTGCTACAAACTTCCACGGGCCTGCATATACCGGGCAGAGCCTCACCGCCGCGCCTCTCACCACTTCCGTCTGCTTTTTCACAGATTTATACATTGCCGACTCCACGGATCCCAATTCATTTAATTTTCTCATGAGGTTCTGCACGCCATTCACTGCCATAAAATCACAGCCTTTCCAGTTCCATCACATTTGGGCTGTATTCCCTTTTGATGGATATAATCTTGTAATCAGGCGGGTCATTCGGGCCGGCAAATACACATATGCCGTCACCTTCCGTCATTTCCTCCGGACCGCCATATTCCATGTTTTTGATATAGGAAAGCCTTTCCCCGTACATTTCCGCCTGCACGCGCCCTCTTGCCGGCCAGATCGTTGCCCGGATCTCCACGGCATCCGCATATTCAACAACGGTTCCGCCCTCATTATCCTTCCTGACATTCCTCTTCCTGAGGTGGTACTGCTTCATCAGGCTTCTTCTCATACGCATGGCCACGCACCCTCCCTAACCGGTACCGTTTTATGGTCTCCTCAATTTCTTTGGGAATCTCCGCAAAGGCTGAAGAAATCCCGCCCTCACTCCTGCTTGTTTCTCCTTGCATCCCCAGGCGGTTGTATGCCACCACTGCCCAATCTCTCGCCGCAGGCTTCAGGGGATAGATCATCTTTGTGCGCCATGCCAGTGATAGCACCTTTTCCTCTGCCATTACAAGCAGGAGGGAGAGCAACTCCTCATCACTCTCCCCCGTTATCTTTTTGATCATTTCCAGATCAGTCACGCTCCCGTCTCCTCTCTGGTCAATGGTTCAGGATCATGGCAATCAAGGTTTCCTTGTTCATGTTTCCATATCCCTGAATCCCTTTACTTTTTGCCACTTTCCTGAGCGTTCCAACGTTCATTGCCTGAAGGGCTGCCTCAGTCATCTCGCCGGCACTTTCTCCTGCTGCCTGCTGCCCTTCCCCTTCCTCATTTTTACTGTTCTGAGCGCTCTCAGCGGCACCAGAATCGGCTTTTGTGGTATCGGGTGAGGAATTGTCCGTTTCTTCTTTTTCAGGCTCCTTTTTGGGATCCTCAGCGCATTGCTGTTCCAGATCCTCACGCCTCTCAGACACGGCATAATTATCTGAATCCTTCTTGCACGCCTTAATGGCATCATTGTTGTGGCATTCCTGCACAATGCCGTTTTTTTTGTTTAAGATAAACATATCGGCCGCTCCTCCTTCTCTCAGTTCTTGCTTGCAGTCAGTACAGATAAGCATTTCGGCTGTACTACCTTACCGCCATATACATGGATTCCTTTTACTGCATCAGCAAACCTCTTCTCCGGGCTGTATGCCTTGGTTTCAAGGATCTGTTCAGCATAAGAGGAAGCGGCGTTTGTACCGGCAAGGATCTTGTACTTTGCCCCTTCCGTGTTGGGCACATTATTGGAGAGCCATACTCTGAAGCCTCCGGCCACACCTACCTCACCGCCTTCAATAAGGGCCTTGTTGTAGTCCGTGC
>ERZ779637.991-NODE-991-length-13913-cov-12.325732_pt1 | contig 13913 bp, 5 predicted proteins | sample MGYA00514196_ERZ779637 | MGnify/ENA primary metagenome ERZ779637 (study PRJEB29562, sample SAMEA4376700) | mouse gut metagenome | isolation source: Cecum | study: EMG produced TPA metagenomics assembly of the A DSS colitis mouse model was used to assess the...
AATAAGAATCTAACCATTTCAGACAGTTCGCTATTAACTTAATGACATTGGTTCACGGCCTGACCGGTCGCAAAAGGAAAAGACAGAGGCCGGTTATATGGAACCATTACCTCTGTCTTATACTATATCTTATGTTGTATCACGATCCATGTCATTCCTTCGTCCGTCAACGCCTCATATCACATTCTACCGATTGATCTTGACATTCATGGTCACCGCAGTGCCCGGCGTATTCGTGCCCTGCCCCTCAAACCTCACATACATCGTAAGCTTATTGGTCGTATCGCATCCGTAGAACACGGTATCCCGCAGTTTCAATTTCACTAACAGTGAACCGTCCTCTAACTGCTCCGAATCGATCACGGTATGCTTGCCGGTCACCTCGTCTTCCGTTGTCACAAAGGATTCCTGCGCGTTCGTATCCTTCTCGCCGAATGCAATAGACTCCACATTACCGATCGTCTTCGCCTCACTCCTGTTGACGATAAAGGTGGCCACATAATTCTTGTTGGACAAATACAGGTTCACACTGCTTCTGTCCGCCTTGACTTTCGGCAGGATCTGTCCTGTCTTGATGGACAGCACCTTGCTCAGATAGCCGCCTCCGCCGCCTTCATAATCAGGGAATTTATAATTCTCCAGTTCCGTCCAGACATAGATCTTATAGGTCTTATTATTTTCCAGCACTGCATCTTCTTTCGGTCTCACATAGATCTTCCCGTCTGATAATATCTGCGCCTCAAACTTCTCGCTTTCCGGTCCGTCATACGGGAAAACGATATCTTCATTGTGGTCATATACTTTTGCGCCCACAACTTTATCTTTCACGTTCTTAAGCGACGGCGTATAGACAATGCTGTTGGCTGTCGTACACTCTCCAAATCTGTCAAGCAGATTTATCTTACCTTTCGATGACAATGCGATAGAGATTGTTCCGGCATGAACCTTCAAGTTAAAATTAACGGCTTTCTGCGCATACAGCGTTTTACCGCCGCCGCTGTATGCAGGCCTGATGCTGAAGCGATAGGTTCCCTTCTCGCAGTATTGGTTCATGGAAGCGGCAAGTTTGCCCTCTGTCACCTTCCCGTTTTCATCCACCTGCCGGTCTGTCAGTTCCCAGTCAAAGTAGTTCACATACTCCTGCTTGTTCCTTGTCTTACATGTAATACTCTCAAGCGTCTCCGCCACATCAAACTCATATCCGTCAGGCAGATTCTTTGCCACCAGCGACAACTCACTCCGCTCTGCGTAATCGTTCTCCTCGGTTCTCGCCGTATTGTTCAAGGTGAGACTTCCCTTTACAGAGACAGACGGATTGCCTGCCTTTACTTTTACCTTCAATGTGATCTTGTTGGCCGGTCGTTCATCTCCCTGGAACACATATTGCGCTTTGTCACAGACATAGGTATATGTACCGTCTTTGATCGATTCAGGATCATTAATCGTGACGGTGCCGACTCCGTTGACATACTGCACATCAAGATACTGATAATACGCAGCCAGACTCTTCGTCGTTTTCGCCGTAAAGATCTGCTCATCCGCGATCTCTGTACCCTTCTGGTTGGACTTCAAGCCAAACTCTACTGTCTGTTCCGGATAATTAGGGTTCAATGTGACCGTGGAAGACTTCAGAGCCGTCGTGGAGCCTGGTTTGTCGGCCAGACTGATCTTCGGTACGGAATCGACAAATTTCACCGAATACGTAAAGTCGATCTGCTCCCGCTCCGCCCAGGAACTGTTCTTAAGCCTTAACTTAACCTTGCCGGCCTTGGTGACATTATCCCGCAGTCTCAAGGTAAACTGCCCGTTGTCGTCAAGACTGATCCCTGCACCGGTATCGATCGGCGTATAATGGCTCTCCCCATCGTTTACAAATTTCAGTTCATAGCCTCCGTCAGACAGATCTACCGGCTTATTCTTCTTATCTACAAGCTGCAGTTCTATTTCCTGTTCTCCGCATCCACTCTTGAAAGTATCCGACGTTCTGTTCAATTTAAAGGAAGGTGCCGTCCGCTGCGCAGGAATCGTGATCTTGCAGTCCGTATATGCATCATCCGCATACCCCTCATAATACAGGCGCAGATACCCGGTCACCACCGGTTTGCCCGTCCCCTTATTCGCACGCAGCAGTTCCTCACTCTTCTGCCGGATCATACAGGTATCCTGATCCACATATTCAACCTCGAAGTTTTCAATGAATTTCTTGTTATCCTCCGAATCGGAAAGCGGCCGCAGCTCATAATCCGCAACTTTATCTTTTCCCAGATTGGTGACATTCACGATCACTTCCGTCTCGTCGTTGGCATAGAAATAATTCAGTTTCGGCTGCTTCTTCTCAAAGGCGATCTTCGGCTTCGGTTTTGAAGCCTTCACCGTAATCTTCAGCGGCAGCTCATAAGTGCCTCCATTGATATCGACACGCACGGAATATGCCTTATTCTCCGCCTCCGGATCTGACGGTGTGACCCGGAAAGAAGTCACGGCGCTGTCACTCTCTAGCGGAAGATAGGCAAGATCAAAGTCTCTGCATGCCACCTTATCTCCTCCGTCATATTTGACCAGTTTCACACTGTCTTTGTCGATCTGTCTGCCGTATGAACTTAAGATCTGTAAGACAGCCCCATCTGTCCGATTCGGATTGATCGTCAGGCTTCCCGATACAAGCCTTGGCGTTTTATCGGTTACTCTGATGATAAATTTCTGGGTGACCGTCTTCTTATCCGCATTCGTGGCCGTCACCCGGATGGTCGCTTCCCCGTTCGTACCTGCCGGGATCGTCACAATGCTGCTGGGATCATCCACGGTGGATGAAGATCTGGACAGCTTCGCGACTTTAGCGTCACTGCTGGTCCACTTCAGGTTCATCGCTATGCTGTCTTCCTCCGCATCATATACGGTGGCTGTCAGCCGAATCCGCAATCCCGTATCGGGCATCCTGTCCTTATCCACAACAGCAGTCTGCACATTACCCAGCGGGCTTGTCTCAAAATCGACAAACCTTGCATCATACTCGCTGGCATCGAGCTTAATCTGTACGACTCCGGAGGCGCTCACTGCCACTCTGACGACTCTCGTAATGGCACTCCCATCCGTTCCCTTCACCTTCGCGGTGATATCTGTCTGCCCGGCCGAGATCGCATGGATCGTACCGTCCTTTTCCACAGTCGCCACCGACTTCTTTGTCGTACTGAAGGTGATCTTGGAACTGGGAATCGCCTTATGGTCCGCTTTCGCATCCGTCAGGAACATTCTGGTATACTGTCCCGCCTTCAGATTCACACGTATCACTTCCCCGGCGGTGTTTGTCACCACATCGCCGTTGGATATTTCCACTTTGACGTCCCCGTCCAGTCCGTCTATGCGGTCATTTCCCGCCGTATTTTCAAATTCCGCCGTAAGATACGCGCCACCAATGGGCATCTCAAAATAGAGTTTGGAAGGTTCCCCTTCCGCTCCCTTCTCTTCCTGCAGCGGTTCTCCGTTACATTTCATGCTATCGGCAACAAGTCGGCTTCCTGTCTCCGGTTTCACATAAACGTATAATTTGGTCCCCCTTGCAACACCCTTGTTTCCGTTCAACGTATTGGGATCCTTTAAGTTCTCGTCCCTTACTTCCAGTGTCCCTTTTCCGGTTCCGGCGTAAGTTATCGTATACTTATAGAAGTTCTTACCGGTATCTTCATCGTATGCTACGAACTTGATCTTTTTACCAAACGCATATTCTTCCGTTGTAGATCCTTCCAGTCCGCGCAGCGTCAGTGTTTCTATATCCGGAAAGACGCCGTCGCCGTAAGCCACATCAAAATTCTGCACTTCCACGGTGATCAGTCTGTTACAATCCTCAAACGCATAATTTGCGATTGCTCTGACCGTACCCGGAATGGACAGCGCGCTTAATTTGACACATCCTTTGAAAGCCGATTCTCCGATGGTATTGTTGCCGGTCTTAAACTGTACTCTGATCAGTTCGTTACATCCTGCAAATGCGTTCTTGGAAATCACTTCCAGTTTGCTGGACAATACGAGTTGCTTCAGGGCGTTACACTCCTGAAACGCACTTTCCCCGACCGTCTTGACCGTCTCGTTAAAATTGATCTCCTTGATGGCCTTACATTCAAAGAACGCAAAAGCGCCGATGGACTCCAGATTCCCCGGCACAACAAATCCCCTGTCCGAGTAGAAATGCTCCAGCGCCCGGCACTGATAGAACGCCTGCTCCCCGATGGACACAAGCTCACTGTGCAAGGCATCCTGCGCGTAGATCATAAATAACCGGTCATTTCCATAGAAAGCCTTATTCCCGATAGAAACCAGCTTCTTCGGAACTGCCACCTTCAGAAGCCCGGTACAGCGATAGAATGCACTGTCCCCGATCCTCTGGACGTCACCCGGAAGGTAGATGCCCTGCAGCCGATAGCAGTTGTTAAAGGCATTGTCCTGAATGGAAGTTACGCCCGCCGGTAATTTGACATAGGTGATATCGTCGTTGCCCTGGAATGCCGCACCGATCGCCGTGATTCCTTTATTCTCCGGCAGAAAGACCACGCCGCTTACCGCACGGCCGTCCGCATAGGTAATCTTTTCCAGAACGCCGTCTGTTACTGTAACCTCATATTCTTCGTTGGCATTGTATGTGACCCGCATACCGGTGTCGTCGGTAAACGTCATCATCCGCACTTCCTGCTGCGGTTTGTCGGAAACACCTCCTGCCTCTTCTTCGTCCGTCTCTATCGTATTATCGGATATGCCTGCGTCATCGCCGTCCTCTTCCGGATCTTCCGCATCTACGGAATCGTTCTTATCTCCCTCCGGCGGCGTGATCTCGTCTCCGTCAGGATCTGTCTCTCCCGGCACTTCCGAGTCGTCTGTATCCTCGCTCGTACCAGGTTCCTCTTCCTCCGGTGCCTGATTCTCCGGCGGCTCCTGCTCCTCCGATCCGGCAGTATCTTCCTCGGCCGCATCAAGATCCGTCCCATCGCCGTTCTGATCTTCCGGCCCTTCGTCCTTACCGGATGGCTCCGTTTCCTGCTCACTGCCATTATTCTCTCCGCCATCCTCCACAACGACTTCCTGCGCTGTCGTGGCCGGAAGCCCCGCGGCATCAGGAGCCGTCGCAAAAACCGTCATATCATTCATGCTGACAGTAATACTAAGCGCCAGCAACAATGCAAGTATCCTTCGTCTCTTCATCCTTACCTCCATTCCGAAGCGTTTCACGCTGAGGAAGGCGAGCGAAATGTCAGATTTCGCTCTGCCATCATGAAATTTGTGACGCTTCGGCACAAATTCCTGGTTGAATAAATTGCTATCGAGCAATTTATTCAATCTTATACCCGTACCTTTCTCTTCGCCTGCAGGTTCACGACTGTCAGACAAATCTTCCCCTTCTCTTACTGTATCCTGTTAAAATTTCCAAAAGCGTCCGCTGCACGCCATGTCATTACAGCTATAGTTAACGACATTAGAAATTTCGTTTTCGGCCTTGCAGGAGCTGCCGTATACGGATCCTGCAAGAGCCGGAAACAGAAATTTGTTATGTCGTTTACTATATATCATAGACAGACATACCTGTCAAAAATACATTAGTAAGTATACCATTTCTAATTGTATGACACAAGTGTCTGTGCTACAAGATATAGTGTTTTAAGGAAAAATTAATTTTTGTAAAAAAGATTTTTCCACCACACCAATAGTTTCGCGCCTATCGTATAGGTGATCTTCTTCTCACCGCCATAATTTCCAAGACCCCGCACCGTCACCGATGCCTTCCCCTTATTCTGATTCTTCGCATAGGTGGTTTCATCAATGCTATAGTCCGTCCCATACTTCAAAGGTTCCTGGCTGCCATTTACGGTGAGCACAAGGTCTTCTTCCGTCAGGGTAACCGCCTTTCCGTTGTTGTATTCTTTCGCCTGCACCTTCACTTTAGCCTTGGCAATATCAGCCTGCACGATACGGTAGACTGCGGAGATCTTTGCCGCACCGTCTCCGGCATAGAATCCCGTTCCACGTGCCGTGACACGGATCTTCGTTCCGGCCTGCGGGATATCATCCGCTTCCACGGTCTCTCCGGCCCTCTTTAATGTGACACCATTGTCACTATTATCCGTCGCACCGTTTTGCACGCTCTTCGTTCCCGTGGTGACATCTTTGACGCAGACGTATGCATCCTCGGCGTAAGTGTATGCAAGATTTCTGTCATAGTCTTTTCCCGCCGACAGTTTTGCTCCGTTACAGTCAGTTAAGACCACGGAACTCTTAAAGGCATTTTTCTTATTCTTATAAACCACATCTTTGGCCGTCATAGTCAGCTTGCCGTTATCCTGTGCCAAACGTCCGTCGGTGATCCTGAAAAATCCGGTGATGCTGCCTTTATAATTCCCCTTGCCGGTCACCGTGATCTTCGGCAGCTTTCTCTCGTCTGCACCTTCCACTCCTGTCGGTGTGACCGTCTTGTTGTTCGCGTACTTAACCGTGAAGTCTTTACCCTGTACCAGTTCAATACCCTGAAACGTCAGGACTACTGCCGGTCTGCTCCCGCCTTTCATATAAGGCGTGACGATCTGGGACAGATTGGAGATCTGCTGCAGATTGTCCGGCGCATCCTGGGTATAGTACTGCAGGGTAATGGCCGGGTTGATGCCCGTCTCATTGGAACCAAGCTGGCAGGCCGTGATCTTATAGGTCTTCTTGATCTGCCCGGTGTACTCATTGATGCCGTTGAACAGGATCGATGCCGTTCCCGCTTTGGAAATGTTGGAATAGGACACAACATAATCTCCCGTCACACCGCCGTCCGTACTCTCCGTCAGCTCTCTGCCATCCAAAACAAGGCGGCATGCGCCGGGTGTCTGCCTGACGTCTTCCTCTCTGCCCGTATACTCTTTATTCTCCAATCCTTCTACCGCAGCTCTGGCAAGTGACGTTCCTACGATCTTATATGTGACGCTCCTGCTGCCGGCATAGGCGCTTCCCTCCACCGCCGTGATCGTGGCCGTAGCGGTGCCCACCGCAGTATTATTTGTATAGGATACCGTATAGTCGCCGGTCATACCGCCATCGGTACTTTCCACAAGCGGCTCTTTTCTGTAACTGATTTTCAGGCTCTCCGGCCGGATGCCAATCCCCTGCTCTTTATCAACCAGTGCATTGCTGTAAGTCTGCGCAGGAATCTTCTCTATCGTAACTTTACTGAGCAGAACCTTCTGGGTGATCGTTTCATATACCGTTATGGTTCCGGTATAGCCGCCCTTCCCTGTGATCTTGATCGGATAAGTGCCGGCAGTCTGGTACGCGCCCGTTCCCGTCTGCGGATAGGTGACCGTATAATCCGTATTTTTCTTAAGCTTCTTCCCGTCTCGGTATACCGCGGGAGAACTCTTGATGGTCCTGCCGCTGTACGCCGCCGTTATATGATCGGCCGTTATGTCCGTATCCGTCAATGCTTTGGGCAGGATCCGGAATGAAACCGTTTCTGTTCCCTTGTAATTTCCTTTGCCTTTTACAATGATCTGCGGCATGGCCTGCCCGTTTATGCTGACCTTCTTGTTGTTCTTATAAGAAACCGTATAATCTCTGCCCTGTTCAAGCGCGATCAGTTCTCTGCTTCCATCCCCGTAGGACACACTGTCATATACCTGCACTTCAGGCTTCAAGGCGCTTCCGGTATAAATCTGATCCCCCACAGGCAGCACATAGAATCCTTTGCCCTGTTCCTCGTAATAAGGGTATACCACCGTCTCCTGCTGATAGACAGCCGTAGTCCTGTCAAAACGGCTTCCGGTTCCGTTCTTTCCTGTATACCAGCCGATGAAAAGACTACCCTGCACCTCTTCCGCCTCAGGAAAGTCCTGCTCCGGCAATACCGCTCCATATAACGCCTGCTGATTCTTCAGGATCGTTTCACCGTCCTTCTTCATGAAGATGACACTACATTCTTCCACCAGGACAGTGTGCTGCGCCGTATACCCCTGCTCACATCCGGACATCCTGGCTGTGATCACCGCTTTTCCCTTCGACAGCGCTTTTACGCTGCCATTCCTGACTGTGGCAACCTTATCATCCGAACTGCTCCAGGCGATCTGCGTGTCGGAAGTCGTATCCTTAGGCCAATACTCTGCCGCCAGATTAACACCTTGGCCGGCAAGCAATGTTGTCTGCTCGTCCGTATCCGTGTCTTTGGCATTGGGATTCGTCAAAGCAGCCTGATAGATCGGTGCGCTCACCTTGACTTGACAGGTAGCTGTCCTCACCGGACTGCTGCCCGCTTTGGAAGCTTTGGCCGTGATCGCCGCTTCTCCCTTGCCCACTGCAGTCACGACTGCCCGGGAAGGGTCTTCCGGATCGGCGCTGACCTTTGCCACCTTAGTATTGGAGGAAGACCAGGTGATCGTCTTATCCGCTGTCGTATCCGGCGGAACGAAAGAAACCTGCAGAGACGCCGTGTCCGTATTCTCCGTCTTCTCCGCCTCGTTCAACCCGGTCTCATCCTCTACCACCGTATCGGGACGCCGCAACGCTATCTCGGTCTTGTCCAATGTGATCTCCTGGAGTGAGATCACCACCTTAACCTTGCAGGATGTCTCCACATTCTGATAGGATGCCGTGACAACAGCCTCACCGGCTTTCGCCGACGATCCGTCCCCTGCGATCTTCACCAGTCCTGCCTCTACTTTAACAAGCGCAGGATCACTGCTCTTCCAGGATGCCTCGACAGGATTCACCTCGATGCCGTCCACATACAATTTCAACTGCTGTCCCTTCTCCAGGTCGTCTTCGTTACTTCTGTCCAGTGTAAGACTCGTCTTATTTAAGCTCAGAGCCGGATAATACTTATCATCGGGCATATTCTGATAGACCGGAATCTTAAAGACAAAGGCAGAATTTAGGGACCCCGCATTGGCATACATCTTCTTCGTACTGGAAGATTCGCTGGCCGGCGCCTGGATATTCTGCATATACTGGTGATTATAGATACCGTAGGGACTGTTCTTATCTACATTAAATTTCTCCAGGTAGATTGTATCCTGATATTTCAAAATATAGTTGTTACCGATCGTGGCAGCGCCGCCCTCGAGAGATTTATAGCGGGTATTCCAGCCTTTCTCCTTCGCATACGTCAGTCCCTTTACGATTTTCTCCGTCGTAGAAGCGCCGTTGACACCCACATTGAAGAAATTGTAATACCCCTCATAGCCGGGATAGGTGCCGGAAATCAGCCCGGAATTGCCCTGGCCCTGCTCCTGATATACCCGGGACGCCAGATGAATCGGACTCAGTTTCCGGTTTTTACCGATCTCAAAGAATGCCTGCGCATAAGTACGCCGCGCAGAATCATCAGGCAGAACCCCTTTCATAAAAGTTCCGTTCAAAAAGGACTGTACTGCTGCCTGCGTATGATAGGAGCCGTTGAAAGTCAGCTGTTCAAACTGAAATATATAAGTTTCACTCAAAAAATTGCGCGGATCCATATGATAAGCGACCGCCGGCTTTGTTGCATAATACCATCCGCTCTCGCTCGGGCACGGAGCACCTACCCAGCCTTTAGAAGCATTGCTTGTCAGGTTCTGGATCAGGCTCTTGTCGCCCATCTCCTTTGACACTGCCGTATTGAAATCAAGTCCTGTATTCATAGGCACGAACGTCCAGTTCGGATGTTCATTCTTCAAACTCCTGAGCGCACTCTGATAAGCCCCCGGGAATGCCGTGATATCCGAAGTATCTATGGCGTAGGGCATCATAGCATAGGATGACATGCCATAAGCTGAGAACGCATATTCGTCACCGCTTTGCAGAATAGGAACCAGATACGCTTCCTCCCATGCCAACCAGTCCTCATCAGAATATGCCAGATAATAGCTCTGCACATATCCTGTACCTTCCACGCCGTCCTGCCAGAACCGCACTTCATACCAGACATCCTCTTCCGTGATCGTAAGACCGTTCACATAGAGTGTCTGCCCGCTGTGCAGCGTTGCCACACCTTCACTGTCCTTATCCGGCATCCGTCTGCTTTGGTAAGTGTCGGTGTGATAAAGGAGCGCCATCAGATCTTTGCCGGCAAGCAGCCGGGCAAAGGCATCCTCAGCCTCCCTGATCATGGCTTCTCTCTCTGCATCCAGGCTGTTCTCCGAGACCGACTGCAAGTCATTCTCCGAGACAGAAGTCAAGTCGTTCTCCGAGATAGAATCCGAATCGTTGCCCGATATGGATCCTGCGTCCTCACCCGGTGTGGAATCTGCTCCATCATCCGGTTCAGTGTCTGCATCTTCGCCCGATTCTGAATCTGTATCTTCATCCGGTGAGGAATCTATGTCTTCACCTGGTTCGGAATCTGTATCTTCATCTGGTTCAGCGTCTGCGTCATCGCCCGACTCAGCATCTGCGTCTTCACTTGGTTCGGAGTCTGTGCCTTCGCCCGATTCAGGATCATTCTCCCCATCGGATACAGAATCCGCCTTCTCCGTGTTATCCGCCTCCGCCGCATCATCTGTGCTTTGCGCTACGGCACTGCTGCCGCCTTCCTCCGCCGCAAGCGACTGTATCGAACTGCTCTCCATACATAGCGCAAAACACAGAATAAATGCCGTCAATCGACATTGTACAGTGTATTTTTTTCGTTTTTTTATTATAAAATGTTTCATTACACCACTTTTTCCTTTCTGGAACTACAATTAACAAAATGTTATGTCTACCTGTTTTTTCTATAATATCATGTTTTCGGAATATTTCCAGTGAAAAAAATGTGTAAATTATTTCCAAAAATAGAGCCAGAAACGAGGTAAAGCAATATGGAAAAGAAAATTTATATTACAGAGGAAGAACGGGCAAAGTGCCAAAAGGTGGCTGATGCATTTGCGGAGCTGTATGAGCTAACGGATGTTGTAGTGGTTGATGTCGGCAGATACGGTTTTGTGATGCTGAAATACTATGCTCCGCTGCATGGATTTGAAGAAGATGCAACATTTACAGACAGCAGAGCATTATTTGAGGGGTTATGACAGGAATGGCTTGATATGAAGCTGTATCTTATAGCAAAAGGCACTCCATTGATAGAAAAAGGGTGTCAGGGTGTGTTTGAGAGTCTGCCAAAAGAAAAACAGTCGGTAATTATTGGAAGGAAAGCTGATTTCGCACAAAAGGCGGAAATAAGGCTGTAGGATAAATTTTAAAGAAGAAAACTCCCTAAATTGGAGAATAGGCTTGCCGTAAACACTTGAAACTATTCGGTTGGACGCATATAATTATAGCTGTTAGAAATTTGAGAAGGAGTGAGTAAGAATGTTTGAGTATATTTCTGCGCCAGAAGCCGCAAAGAAATGGGGTATTTCAGAAAGGCGGGTACAGAAGCTATGTGAGGATGGGCGCATATCTGGAGTGGCTAAATTCAGCCGTATGTGGCTGATTCCGAAAGATGCCCCAAAACCGGTGGATGGGAGAATAAAAGGAAGAAAGAAAGGTGAGAGCAAATGAAACGGTTGTTTTTACTGGAGGATGATCCCGGCCTGATAAACGGGCTTTCTTTTGCCTTAAAAAAGCAGGGCTATGAAATAACGGTTGCTCGCACTACTTTGGAGGCAGATGCATTGTGGGAAAAGGAAGAATATGATCTGGCTGTTTTGGATGTATCGCTTCCTGACGGCTCCGGTTTTGATTTCTGCAAAAAAATAAGGCAGACCTCAAAAATGCCTATTATGTTCCTCACTGCCGCTGATGAAGAAACAGATATTATCATGGGGCTTGATATCGGGGGTGACGATTATATCACGAAACCGTTCAAGCTGGCAGTGTTCCTTTCGAGAATCAACGCCCTGATCCGCAGGAGTGAAAATTTTAACACTGCTGTTACAGAATTAAATTCAGGCGGTATCAATATCCGGCTTTTAAAAGGTGAAGTATATAAAAGGGGAGAATTGGTTGAACTGACAGCAAGTGAGTATAAGCTGTTGTGCCTGTTTATGGAAAACCCTGACCAGATACTTTCTTCAGAACAGATTTTAAGCAGATTGTGGGACTGTAACGAAAGCTATATAGATAATAATTCCCTTACAGTATATATCCGCAGGCTTCGGACAAAAATTGAGGATAATCCGGGAGAACCGAAACGAATCGTTACTATCCGTGGTATGGGGTATAAATGGAACACTGTGGATTGAGGTGCAGGATGAAAATATTGGTAAACCGGAAAATCAAATGGCTCTTTGGCGGTATTCTGCTGTGCGTTTTGTTTTTTACATTGATTGCGGCCTTGCTCATGGTGTTTGAAGTCAGAAATGCAGCAGTTTATACAATAGCCTGTTTTTTGCTGATGAGCGCTGCAATACTGGCGCTTTTGTTTGGGTATTTCAGGCAGCAGCATAAAATCATGGAAAACGCTATATTACAGATTAAAGAATATATATCCGGCAACAAGGAAGTTACGATTGAATGTAATGATGAGGGCGAATTATACAGATTGTTCCATGAAGTAAATTCCCTGGTTGCTATCTTAAATGCCCATGCAGAGAACGAAAAAAGCGCAAAGAAATTCCTGAAGAATACCATATCTGATATTTCGCACCAGTTAAAGACACCGCTTGCTGCCCTGAATATTTATATCGGACTGATACAGGGCGAAGCAGAAGGACAGGGGGCAGTTCAGGAGTTTTCCAGACTTTCCGAACAGGAACTTGACCGTATTGAAGGACTGGTGCAAAATCTATTGAAAATTACAAAACTGGATGCAGGCACGATTGTGCTAGATAAGTCTCCGGAAAATGTATCGGAAATTGTGGAAAGCGTGAAAAAGTATTTCCTGTTTCGTGCCGGGCAGGAAGGAAAGGAAATTTGTCTGTCGGGAAATGGGGAGACAACGCTTTTATGTGACCGCAGCTGGATCATGGAAGCAATCAGCAATCTTGTTAAGAATGCCCTTGACCATACAAAAAAGGGTGATTCCGTATGTATTGAATGGAAGTCTTTTGCGTCTGTTGTCCAGATTACCGTGAAAGACAACGGCCTCGGCATCTGTCCGGAAGATTTACACCATATTTTTAAGCGGTTTTATAGAAGCCGCTTTTCGAAAGACACGCAGGGGATCGGCCTTGGGCTGTCTTTGACAAAAGCAATCGTAGAAGCTCACAATGGGACGATTGAAGTTGACAGCACATTAGGTATGGGAACTTCTTTCACGATAAATTTTTTGATTCCAACAAAATTGTAGGGTAATTGTAATATAGGTGTAGGATTTCTCTGTTATATTGGGGCTATCAAAACAGAAAGAGGTGTTTACACAATGAATTTATTAGAAGTCAGTAATGTCAGTAAGACATACGGAAGCGGCGAAGCAGCCGTAAAGGCATTAAAAAAAGTTTCATTTTCCGTTCCAAAAGGCGAGTATGTGGCGATTGTGGGGGAATCCGGTTCCGGGAAAAGTACGCTCCTGAATATGATAGGAGCGCTTGATACGCCCACATCCGGAGAGGTAGTCATCAGCGGAAAGGAAATTTTTTCCATGAATGACCGTAAGCTTACCATTTTCAGACGGAGAAATATTGGATTTATCTTTCAGGCGTTCAACCTGATTCCGGAACTGACCGTAGAGCAGAATATTGTTTTCCCGGTGCTGCTTGATTACCAGAAGCCGGACACAAAGTATTTAGAAGAACTGCTTTCGGTGCTGAATCTGAAAGAACGGCGCAGACACCTGCCCGGTCAGTTATCCGGCGGACAGCAGCAGAGAGTGGCGATCGGGCGTGCGCTGATTACCCGTCCGGCTTTAATACTTGCAGATGAGCCGACGGGAAATTTAGACTCGCAGAATACCAGCGAAGTGATTGCACTGTTAAAAGAAGCGTCAAAGAAGTATGAGCAGACAATTATTATGATTACACACAGCCGCAGCATTGCACAGACGGCAGACCGTATCCTGCAGG
>ERZ779637.992-NODE-992-length-13909-cov-4.841706_pt1 | contig 13909 bp, 18 predicted proteins | sample MGYA00514196_ERZ779637 | MGnify/ENA primary metagenome ERZ779637 (study PRJEB29562, sample SAMEA4376700) | mouse gut metagenome | isolation source: Cecum | study: EMG produced TPA metagenomics assembly of the A DSS colitis mouse model was used to assess the...
ACATTACTGGCCAGAAGATATCCTCACAGATGAAAATTCTTCTGACACAATATTGGCAGAAGGTTTTCTGATGCTTGTGAGAGGAGATTTTACAGAAGACAAACTGCGTGAGTTGCTTGATACTACCTCTGAAATTAGTGATATTATGATTTCAGAGTGCGCTGTTGCAGAATTTGAAAGGGGCTTTTCGGATGAGCCTGTTCAGGAGGAAAGTGCAGAAGTACCTGCAACAGATATAGAGGTGCAAAAGAAGGAAGAAGCACATCCACAACCAGGCGATTATGTTATTCAAAAAGAAGCTGGAAAAGCAAAACAGATTACAAAGAAAAAGAAAAAAGAAGTAAAACAGGCTTTTATGAGTGTCAACATTGACAAGATGAATATGTTGATGGATTTGATGGGTGAGATGGTTATCGCAGAGTCTGTGGTACTTCAAAATCCTGATTTGCAAGTGCCGAACCTTGACCTTTCCAATTTTCAGAAGGCAGCATCGCAGCTTTCTAAAATTACGACCGAAATGCAAGAACTTATTATGTCTATGAGAATGATGCCGCTTACCAACACATTCCAGAAAATGAATAGAACAGTTTTCGATATGTCAAGGAAACTTGGAAAAAATATTGAATTTGAAATGATTGGTGACACAACAGAAGTTGATAAAAATATTATTGAAAATATTTCTGATCCATTGATGCATCTGGTCAGAAATTCAGTGGATCACGGTGTAGAAACGCCTGAGGAACGTCGGGCTGCTGGAAAGACAGAACCAGCAAAAGTTACACTTGAAGCGAAGAACGAAGGCGGTAAAGTATGGATTTCTGTCAAGGATAATGGAAAAGGACTTAACAGGAATAAACTTTATAAAAAGGCATGGGAAAATGGTATTCTTCCAGACAATCGAATTGAGAGTGACTATAGTGATAAAGAAATTTTCCAATTTATTACGTTTCCAGGATTTTCTACCAAGGAAAAGGTGACAGAATTTTCTGGCCGTGGTGTAGGAATGGATGTTGTAGTCAAGAACATTCAAAAAATTGGCGGTGTACTCGACATTGATTCGGTTGAGGGTGAAGGCACAACAATGACAATGAAAATTCCATTGACAATGGCAATTATAGATGGTATTGTTATGCGCAATGGCAATACAAAGTTTGTGATGGAGACTGGTGCAATCAAACAGTTCATTCGCGTGACAGACAATCAACTAATCCATGAGCCAAATGGTGAAGAGTACGTGATGATTCGAGGAGAATGCTATCCGATACTTCGACTTAGCCAAAAGTATCATTTAGAAGATGCAGTTACAGATGTGGAAGATGGTGTTATGCTTCTTCTTGAATATGAAGGAAACACGCTTTGTGTATTGATTGATGAGTTAGTCGGAACACAAGAAATCGTTGTAAAGCCAATTCCGCCTTACGTTAAGAAGGTACATGGTATCTCTGGATGTACACAGCTTGGCGATGGCAGCATTGCATTAATTCTTGATGTAAGTGGATTGATGCAAGATTGATGGCTGATGGAGGGATATTACATGGAAGTAAATCAAAAGAAATATTTAGAAGAAAAAGGATTTGACGTGGATGGAACAATGAAACGCTTCTTAAATAATGAGACGTTGTATCTGAAATGCCTGAAAAAGTTTTTGGATGATTCGAGCTTTGAAAAGTTAAAAGAAGGCTACGAGAAGGGGAATTGTAAGGAGGCTTTTGAGGGAGCACATACAATGAAAGGATTTGTATCAAATCTAGGAATTAACAAGATATATCATTTATTGATTCCTATGGTAGAGAAGCTCAGGGTTCAGGACATGAACCTTGAACAGGAAATGAAACAATTAGAAGCGTTATATGTAGACGCCTATAAGACAATTGAGAGTCTTTGAGAAGAAAGGTGTGTAGTATGTCTACAAAGTTCAGTGAAAGACAGGAGAAATTCCTATGGCAGATAAAACAGATTGGATTGTAGATGGGTTTCAATTTGGAACAGAGAAAGATGCGGAGCTTGCGAGAAATGAGCAACAGCGGATAGAACGACTTGAGGAAAAGCTGGATTATGAAAATCAGGATATGGTAAGCGCAGTGTATCAGAAAGCGATAAACAATCGGGTATTTAGGACGCCTGTGGGATATGTATTCCTGAAAAAGTTGCAGCGGATTTTGCAACAAAGTACACTTTCAGGCGATACACCTGCAAATATTCCGGTGTATGGTGTCTATAGTATGCGAGAAAGTGCGAATCCTACCGTTGAGCGGGTTATAGCAAGCCGAAAGCCAGCAAAACAAAAGAACAAACAGGAATTTTTCAGCAGGAGAACTTCAATAGTTGCCAATATTATTTTGGTATTTTTGTTGGTTGCGGTGGTTGTGGTATCAACAATAGGCTCTGCACCTACTGTGTTTAACTATGAAAATATATTGCAAAATCGTTATGCACAGTGGGAGCAACAACTGTCTGAACGGGAACAAGTAATCCGTGAAAAAGAGAAAGAGCTGTTGGGAACGGATAAAAAGTAAGTCGCATTGTAGTTCATGTTATATAAGATAGAGATTGGGAGCTGTTTATAAAGAACTTGTAAAAATGGGATACAGGTTGTTTACGAACAGCTTTTCTGTAATTTTAAAAAGCCATTTTCAATTTGAGCAGACAAAAGTAGCATGACGAAATATTGTCTGAATAAGTTATTAGTTAAAATAACGCAATTAATATTTGAGATGTTATAATATAAAAACAAAATGGTTAACATATAAAACTATCTTAATATAGAGAGTTTCCATATTAGAAAGGAGCTAATTTTAGTATGAATAGACTTAAAATATTAGTGGTGGATGATGAAAGCAGAATGCGAAAGTTGGTGAAAGATTTTCTTGTCAAGCAAAATTATGAGGTGATTGAGGCTGGCGACGGAAGCGAAGCACTTGATATGTTTTTTGCAAATCAAGAGACAGCACTTATTATACTAGATGTCATGATGCCCAAGATGGATGGATGGCAGGTCTGTAAAGAAATAAGAAATTATTCTAAAGTGCCCATTATTATGCTAACGGCGCGCGCAGACGAACGAGACGAACTCCAAGGATTTCAGCTAGGAGTTGATGAGTATATTGCCAAGCCATTTAGTCCTAAAATTCTTGTGGCGCGAGTGGAGGCAATTTTGCGTAGAACCAATCAAAGTACAGAAAATGAAGTGCTTGAATATGGCGAAATAATTATTAATAAGGCGGCACATGTAGTGACAATTAATGGTAAGAACATTGACTTGAGCTTTAAAGAATTTGAGTTATTGACTTATTTTATGGAGAACAAAGGAATTGCGCTTTCAAGAGAAAAGATTCTCAATAGCGTGTGGAATTATGACTATTTTGGTGATGCCAGAACGATTGATACCCACGTGAAAAAATTGAGAAGTAAGCTAGGAGAGAAAGGTGATTTGATAAAAACTGTATGGGGAATGGGTTACAAGTTTGAAGTGTAAAGGTAGGGCTTGGTGAAAAAGAATGTAGTATTTACAAGGGCTTGAGGGCTGTTGGGAGTACGCGGTAAAGAGAAAAACTGATAAAGCCCTGTATGTTTAAAAGGGCAGTGTAAGACAGTCAGATACATTGAAAAAATAATAGAATCGTGTTTTTAGACTTATGAGTATAGTTTATATATTTTTTTAAATAAAAAAGAAGGGAGCAATTGAACTATGTCTAAAAACATAAGGGAACAATTATTTTTAACAGTGTACGAGGAGGCGGAAGTCATGAACATGGGAAAGAGCAAATGTTATGATTACATAAACAGCCCAGACTGTCCGTTCAGTGTAGTAAAAGTAGGAAGGCTTAAAAGGATACCATCAAACAGCTTCTTTCAATGGTATGACAGCTTAAAGTATCTGTGGGATTTTCCAAAAGTTTATCTAGTATCGCCTGGGCAGATTTGCCGAAGGTGTCCGAAACAACGTTTCCCAACTGGATATTGGAAACCGTGAGACAGTTCTGCAAGCGGTTCTTTTCACTTGATTTAAAGCAGGTCAGTTTGAAACGGTAGCGCATAAGGTCGCGAAGCTGGCGGATGTCAGCGGGCGGCATAAAGCTTCCGGCAACAAGATCATGCTTGAACAGGTCAGAAAAATACGGTCATCCGGCAGGCTGGACAGCCCACTCACCTCCCCGTGATTTGTAGTATACCGAGTTCCCTATAAGAAGAATTATAAAGAAAAAAATACGCTCAGGCAAACCATTTTCATTGCATTTTGTGCCTTGAGCGAAGCGAAAGGAATGGATATAAAAATGATAAGGAATTATTTAGACAAAAAAGGGTTTGAATTTAAGCAAGGGAGTGTAAAGAAAACATTCGGGATACAGGTTAGTATGATTAGTGAGGGCATAGACAGCGGGGCTGTTTATTTCATAATAAATGTAATAGGGAATGAGTACAACAGGATACTTGCAGATGAACTGTTTGAGAACTGTGCAGAGGATATGAAGGGGGAGGAAACAGATGAAGTACCAGCTGACAAGCATACGAAAGGGGAATGCGGTATCCATCTTGCAGGTGTTTATGGATGGAAGCAGGGTTGAAATAGGAAGGTTTCTCCTTCCAGATGACAGACAATGGAGATTAGACTGTATATTTTTGGACGACATTTTAGCAGCATACAGGAAACGGATGAAGAAAATCATATAAGGAAAACAGGAAGAAGCAATAAAAGCCATGCCGGATAAAGTCTGTGTAGGGCTTTTATTTTTTTGAAAGTTTAACTTAGGAATGATACTGCAAAAAAGAAAACGTGATACTAAAAATTTGATAAAAAAGTTCAGTCTTAAAATTTCAGAATTTTAGAAAAATCATTTTTATATAAAATTTCAGAATTTCAGGAAAATTATTTTTTGCAAAACAGAAATTTATTGAAAAAGGTAAAAAATAAGTGGTTTTTTATCAGAAAAAAATTATTTCGAGAAAAAGAAAGAGAAAGAATTTACCCCAAATTTCATAAAGAACAAAAGTTTTATATAAAATTTCAGAAATTTTGTAAAATACAGCTTTTTATAAAATCAATAAGACTGCCTAAAGAAACCAGTACAGCATTCTCACTAAAATACAACAGAAAAAACCGTCTGTCCCGCCAACAGACATATGAGAAAAACAGCGTTAAGATAAAGCTTCCCCAATCGTAATAAGCATTATGAGCAGTCCAAGGACAAACGGGCATTTTACAATAAACAAGGAGTGGCGTGTAGAAGATAAAAGGTTCAATGAAATCAACATAAGCGCGGAACATATGGACAGACCAATAGAAAATATCATGGGAACATTACTGCATGAGATGGTACATTACTACTGCCAGATAAACGGGATAGCAGATGTATCCCAGAATGGCAGATACCATAATAAGAAGTTTAAGGAAGAGGCAGAAAAGAGAGGTTTAATTATATCACAGGGACAATACATAGGTTGGAGTAAAACGGAACCAGGTGAGGAATTTAAGAATGTATTGAAAGAACATGGAATAGAGAAGCCCATAGATATTAACAGGGACGGCATTATAGACATGACAGTTTTACCGGGAAATGGCAGTGAGAGTGGTGAAACTGACAAAAATAAAATGCAGCCTAAAAAGCCAAAGTGCAGTACAAGAAAATATAAATGTCCTTCATGTGGAAACAGCTTTCGTGCAACAAAGGATATCAATGTAATGTGCATGGACTGCAATGAGGTGTTTATAAAGGCTGAAAAATAGAAGGACTTGGAAGTGTACTTCCAAGTCTGGGCTGTAAATTAAATACGTCATTATAAGCATAAAGGCATATAATTATAATATAAAGTATTATAATAAAGAGTACAAGGAAGAAAAAGGAGAAATATAAATACATCAGATAATAATTGATAGATAGATTCAAGTGCATTATAATAAGGAAAAGAACAGGGATAAAATATAAGTTCATTTAGAGAAAGGATGGTACGTATGGAAAATATTAATGTAGACAAGGTGTTTCAAGACTATGGTTTGGAGGTACAACAGGTAGAACCTTATGTGTACAAGGTATTGAATACAGAAAAAGAGATTAGCACAGAAGAACTTCAAAAGGATTTAACAAACTGTATACTATTAACATCTGACCGAACAGGATATAAAAAACTAAGTACAGGAGGATATTATACATTAGCATATATTTATTATATAATACTTGGTAAAAATAATGAGGAATTAGGTTATAAATATGATGAAATAGCAAGCAAACAGTTTGAGGAAGTGATATATGACTGCTACGAATTTAATCCTAAATTGGAATATACAATAGATACGATATATGCAAAGGGAGAGGCTTAAATATGAAAATTAATAAGACAGAATTAAAAAAGAAAGCTAATCCAGCTACAAGGGCGTTTAATAGAGAATCATATTTTACAGATATAAAATTTGTTTTGAATACTAAACCAGTAAAAATAACAACAAAAATAGATACAGGTGCGACATATACGGTTATAGGATTAGAGAATAAAGGATTGATAAGATTTAAAGATAAGATAATGAAAAGCAGCATGAGGGGAATTGCATATGATGCATCAGGCACAGAACTAAAACTATATGGCTACATCGTAGAAAATTTCAGACTTACAGATGAAATCACCTTGGACAAAATCAAACTCTTTTTCTCTGAGGATATAGGAAACAAAGCGTTATTAGGAATGGACATATTAAGTTTATTCGATTTCCAATATTTAAAGGAAAAGCGGCAGAATTACGAAACATTCTGGATAAATAATTATGATGAAGCATTAAAAGAACTCCAAGTAAGAAGATTAAACAAAGACATAGACTACATAGACCCGATTTTAATTGCTGCTATAGATGATACAAGAGAAAATCAATAAAGTTTATCATGCTGCATATGATAAAGACATAAAAACTTTGGAAGTACACTGACAAAATATTACTATTGCTGGAAGTAAAACCAGTGTGCAAGATATTAATGGACATTGCCTTTTGGAAAAAGGTGCGTTAAAATAGTTTTAAGGTGGAGGGAAAGAAAAACTACCAGAAAACTACCAAAGTATCTGGAGTAGATGGAAAAATAGAGAATATATAGAATAGATAAGGTTAAGAATGGAAAAGAAAGTAGTAAATGAAGTAAAAGGTATAAAAGGAATGGGTTACAAGTTTGAAGTGAAAGAGTGAGGACTTCAAAGAATGTAGCATTTACAAGGGCTTGAGTGCCGTCAGGAGTACGTAATAAAGAGATATCACCTTGGACAAAATCAAACTATTAAATAGATGGAATAAATAAGAATAAAAGTGGAAAAGAAAGTAATAAAATTTGTAAAGAAAAAATACTTGACACGCATTCTTTTTTGTAGTATTCTGGTAAAGCCGTGTGATATATCAAATGGAGAAATAGTGTGAAATTAAAATTTCACCCATCTTGATTTGTACGCCTGCTGAAGCAGGCAGATGGGAGTTCGTGTGAAAAATGCTAAATACAGCATTTTGTATTTCTATTTGAGCCATGAAAGGTGGCATGGGAGTAAAAGCGAAATCAAAGATTTCGCTATCTTGATTTAAAAGTCCGCCACAGCGGACAAATGGGAGTAAAAGCGAAATCAAAGATTTCGCTATCTTGATTTAAAAGTCCGCCACAGCGGACAAATGGGAGTGAAAGTGAAAGCTGGTAACTTGACAGCAAAAGAAGCTGTAATCAAACTAGAAAAGCTTGAATATAAAGGGATGCTCTATGATTTTTATGGAGAACTTTTGACACAACATCAAAAAAAGATATATGAAGATGCAATTTTCAATGACTTGTCCTTGAGTGAGATTGCAGATGAACAAGGAATTAGTCGTCAGGGAGTTTACGATTTGCTCAAACGGTGTGATAAATTATTGGTGGATTATGAACAGAAGCTTCATCTTGTAGAAAAATTTTCCAGAATTAAACAAAGTATCCAGCAGATTAATAAACTTACAGATGATGAGCAGATAAAACGATTGTCCAATGAAATTATAGAGGAGCTTTGAGCAGATGGCATTTGAGAGCTTAACAGACAAATTGCAAAATGTATTTAAAAATTTAAGAAGTAAAGGACGACTGACAGAGGCAGATGTAAAGTCTGCGCTCAAAGAAGTTAAAATGGCGCTTTTGGAGGCGGATGTCAACTTTAAAGTGGTAAAGCAATTTGTGAAGTCCGTAGAGGAGCGTGCAATTGGCTCTGATGTTATGAACGGATTAAACCCTGGTCAGATGGTTATCAAGATTGTAAATGAAGAAATGGTATCTTTGATGGGATCTGAAACCACTGAATTGGAATTGCAGCCAGGTAAGGCAACGACTGTGATTATGATGTGTGGTTTGCAAGGAGCCGGAAAAACGACCGCGGCGGCTAAAATTGCTGGAAAGCTAAAATTAAAAGGCAAAAAGCCATTGCTTGTGGCATGTGATATCTACAGACCTGCTGCAATTGAACAATTGCATGTAAATGCTGATAAACAGCAAGTGGATTTCTTTTCGATGGGAAGTAATCATAAGCCAGTTGACATTGTAAAGGCATCACTGGAACATGCGGCAAAAAACAATAATAATATTGTAATTATAGATACTGCCGGACGTCTACATATAGATGAAGAAATGATGGCAGAATTGCAAGAAATTAAGGAAAATATCGAAGTACATCAGACGCTATTGGTTGTGGATGCCATGACTGGACAGGATGCTGTCAATGTAGCGAAAGAATTTGATGAAAAAGTGGGCGTAAGCGGAGTAATTCTCTCAAAGATGGATGGTGATACACGAGGTGGTGCGGCATTATCCGTAAGATCGGTTACCAGTAAGCCAATTTTATTTGTGAGTACTGGTGAAAAGCTGACAGATATTGAGCAGTTTTATCCTGACAGAATGGCAAATCGCATTTTGGGAATGGGAGATGTCCTTACGCTGATTGACAAGGTTGCTGAGGCAAACCTTGAAATGGATGCGGAGAAAGAAAAGGAAATGGCTTCGCGTCTGAAAAAAGGTAAATTTGATTTTGAGGATTACTTAGAAAGTATGAATCAAATGAAAAAACTTGGCGGTCTTTCCAGTATTCTTGGCATGATGCCTGGTATGGGACTCAAGGCAAGTGACATTGAGGCAGCAGTGGATGATAAACAGCTTGCACATATGGAAGCGATTGTGTTGTCCATGACTCCTGCGGAACGCAAGGACCCAAAACTGCTAAATCCAAGTCGAAAGCACAGAATTGCGAAAGGTGCTGGGGTGGACATTGCAGTTGTAAATCGCTTTATCAAACAGTTTGAGCAGTCTCAAAAAATGATGAAGCAGCTTCCTGGAATGATGGGAGGTTTTGGTGGTAAAAAAGGAAGATTTAAACTTCCTTTTTAATACACACAGGCATCTGCCAGCAAAGCTGACAAGTGTCCGGTACGAGCAGGAGAAGATGAAATTTCTTTGCTCGGTGATATATTATTTTAAAGAAAGATTTATGAGGTGAAGAAAAATGGCAGTAAAAATCAGATTAAGAAGAATGGGTCAGAAGAAAGCTCCTTTCTATAGAATCATTGTAGCAGATTCGAGATCACCCAGAGATGGAAAGTGTATTGAGGAAATTGGAACATATAATCCAAACACAGACCCCAGTGAATTTAAAGTAAATGAGGAGCTGGCAAAGAAGTGGTTGTCAAATGGTGCACAGCCTACAGAGGTGGTATCAAAGATTTTTAAGGCAGCAGGGATTGAAAAATAGGATGGATCGAACACTCATGGAGGTGTGAATGATGAAGGAGTTAGTCGAAGTTATCGCGAAGGCTTTAGTGGACAATCCTGATGAGGTAGTCGTTACAGAGAAGGCAGAGGGTAAAAATATCACTGTAGAACTTCATGTGGCACCGACCGATATGGGGAAAGTGATTGGCAAGCAAGGCAGAATTGCGAAAGCAATCCGCTCTGTTGTCAAGGCAGCATCTTCTAAAGATAATCTTAAGGTGGATGTTGAGATTGTGTAAGATCATAAAAGGTGTTCAAAAGAACACCTTTTTATATGCGCTGATTTATATAGATAACCTTTTAATGTCAATTTAGTCAGTTTCTGCTGATTTTCCTTTTGGATGCTTGTGTATATTTTAGTGCACAATTTTCAATATTTTAATGGATAAATAAACAGGAACCTTTTGATTATATTTTATACATGTGGACATAGAGAGAAATTATGTAATGACGCTCGTGTCTGATGTGGCGAGTAAAAGAAGTAATTTTTCTTGCTCGATTGTCATGTTAAAGAGTTTGATTGGAGAATAAAAATGGACGATTTATTACAGGTAGGGATTATCACGCAGCCGCATGGTGTTCATGGGGAGGTAAAAGTATTTCCGACAACAAATGATGTAAAGCGTTTCAAGAAATTGAAGGAAGTTCTCTTGGATACTAGAAAGGAAAAGATAACTCTTGAAATAGAAAGCGTTAAGTTTTTTAAACAATATGCAATTCTAAAATTTAGAGGCTTTGACTCTATCAATGATATCGAAAAATATAAAGGGACGCCCCTTTTGGTAACAAGAGAAAATGCAGTAAAACTTGGACAAGATGAGTATTTCATTGCGGATTTGATTGATATGGCTGTATATGATGAGCAGGAACAGTATCTTGGTGTGTTGACAAATGTGATTGAGACCGGCGCGAATGACGTGTATGAGGTCAAATTTGAGGATGGCCGACAAATATTATTTCCGGCTATCAAACAGTGTATTCTTAATGTGGATATGGAAGGCAGAAAGATGAAAGTACACATTATGGATGGGTTGTTGGATTAGGAGAGATTTATGCATTTTCATATTATGACATTGTTTCCTGAGATGGTACTTGAGGGGCTGCGTACTAGCATTATAGGACGAGCAGAAGAAAAAGGATGCATCTCTATAGAAGCAGTAAATATACGAGATTATACACTAGATAAGCACAAAAAGGTAGATGATTACACATATGGCGGTGGTGCGGGTATGTTGATGCAAGCACAACCTGTCTATGATTGTTGGAAGACATTAAATAATAATATTATACAGCGAAGAAAATTAGAACAAAAGGGATTATTAGAGAATAATAATGCAACAAAGACAAGGGTAATTTATGTGACGCCGCAAGGAGAGGTCTTTCATCAAAAAAAAGCAGTGGAATTATCACAGGAAGAAGATTTAATTTTTTTGTGTGGACATTATGAGGGGATCGATGAGCGCGTTTTGGAAGAAATTGTAACAGATTATATATCGATTGGTGATTATGTGCTTACAGGAGGAGAGCTGCCAGCGATGGTTATAATCGATGCAGTGTCAAGACTTGTACCTGGTGTTTTGAATAATGGAGAATCTGTCCAGACAGAGTCTCATGCAAATGGTCTTTTGGAATATCCACAGTATTCTAGACCAGAAATTTGGCACGAGAGAAAAGTGCCAGAAGTTCTTTTAAGCGGACATCATGCTAACATAGAAAAATGGCGTTTGGAGCAATCTTTGGAAAGGACAAGAGAGCGACGGCCGGAATTATATGCGATGTATTTGGAAGCGAATCCTCCTCAGATTTCAAAAAAAGGGCGAAAATAGAAAAATCCACTTGCATTTAAGCTGGATTTATGGTAAATTACTACTGTTGCGAATAAAGAGATGGTCCTCTGGTACAAGTTATATAAGAAATGCTCATAATATAGAAGTATTAAGAACGTCGAAAAAATAAGGAGGTAAGATAAATGAACGAAATTATTAGAGAAATTGAGAAAGAACAGTTAAAGGAAAACGTTGATAACTTTAAAGTTGGTGATACTGTGCGTGTACATGGTAAAATCAAAGAGGGTAACCGCGAGAGAATCCAGATTTTTGAGGGTACTGTATTGAAGATTCAGGGCGGCAGCAATAGAAAAACATTTACAGTTAGAAAGATTTCTAATGGTGTCGGTGTAGAGAAGACATGGCCATTACACTCTCCGAATGTTGAGAAAGTTGAGCTTGTGAGAGCTGGTAAAGTTAGACGTGCTAAGTTGTATTATTTAAGAGATCGCGTTGGTAAGAAAGCTAAGGTAAAAGAACTGATGAAATAGTTGGTTTGTGTGGCGGAGTTTGGTGACAGACTCCGCTTTTACAATTCCTTAAGAAAGGAAAATTTAATGGGATATGTAGAAGAAACAAACGAGTTAAAACTTGATTTTAAGAAAATTACAAGGATGATAGGGCAGGAAGTAATTCCTGTCGCAATTCAAAATGTGAATACCAAGGAAATAATTCTTGTGGCATATACAAATGAACAAGCGATGTTAGAATCTATTAAATTGCGTAGGTTAGTATTGTGGAGTACATCAAGAAATGAATTGTGGTACAAGGGAAAGACCTCGGGAAACGAATTTGAATTAATAGAAATTTTGGTTAATTGTGAGCAAAATTCATTGGTATATAAAGTCAGACCACTAAAAGGAAATATTTGTCACACTTCCTATAAGGGAGTAGCAAACAATTGTTTTTATAGAAGAATTGATATGGAAAGTATGCGACTTGTAAACTTAAAGGAAGAAAATGAATAATTAGTGAACTTCCCCGACTATGTCGGGGAAGCTGTGTCTTTGGAATATAATATTTTTAAAATAATTGGTGTCGATATGGATGATACAATAATCAAAAAGATTACAGATGTAAAGTATACAGGGGTTAGCAAACCTACTGTCAATCCCTTTTGTGCGACAATCAGAGCAACTTCTCCTCGCGTCATCATTCCAACACCGATTTTAAGAGAATCAATTCCTCTAAATTTGCACAGGCGAGCTGCGATTCCGCAGCCTACAACTTTTGAGATTAGCCCCACAGCGACAAACGCGATAGAAAATATTAAAATACTCATAGTTACACTTTCTACATTTGTTTTTAGACCAATACTTGCAAAAAAGACAGGGCCAAACAACATGTACGAGTTTATGTCCATTTTTTCTGCAATGTATTTGGAATCACGAATGGAGCAAAGAATAATTCCGGCTACATAGGCTCCTGTAATATCTGCAATACCAAAGTATTTTTCTGCTATGTATGCCATAGCAAGGCAAAGCGCTAACCCTAAAATTGGAATGCGTCTTGTATGTGGATATTTGTTGTCTATATATTGAAAAAGTTTGTAGAAAATAAATCCAATCACAATAGCAAATACAAAAAATAAGACAGTGTTGACCAGAACTGTTATTGGTTTGGAATCTGGACTTTTAAAACCTATCACAAAGGTTAGCACAATGATACCAATGATATCGTCGATAATTGCAGCACTTAATATAGTGGTGCCAACGCGTCCTTTTAATTTGCCCATTTCCTTTAAAGATTCTACAGTGATACTCACAGAAGTCGCGGTTAGTATTGTTCCTACAAAGACTGCCTTGTAAAATTCTTCGGAACCCCAAGGTGAAAAGCCATAAAAAGCCATATAGAGTAGTGCGCCACATATTAATGGAATGAATACACCAGCACAGGCAATCAGTGCGGCAATTGGTCCTGTTTTCATTAAATCTTTTAAGTCTGTCTCAAGGCCAGCAGAGAACATTAGCAGTACGACACCAATTTCAGCAAGTTGTATGAGAAAGTCTGATTGTTCCACCCACCCTAACAAGCTTGGTCCAATTAATAGTCCTGCAATGATTTCCCCGACGACTTGTGGTGCCTTACATTTTCTGGCTGCAATTCCGCATACTTTTGCAGCGACAATAATAATTGCCAGATTTTTAAACATGAAATACGATTCCATTTAAAATTCCCCCTCTTTCGTAGTTTTTCATCGTATTTTCTTTATCGTCTACATTATATCTTTTTGCAAATATAAAATCAATATAAATATTTTAGCATATTTTGAAACAGGACTTATTCTGTTACTTTTCACACCCGCGCCAAAGTAGTGGGAATCATGCGCCAAAATGCTTG
>ERZ779637.993-NODE-993-length-13905-cov-6.392635_pt1 | contig 13905 bp, 12 predicted proteins | sample MGYA00514196_ERZ779637 | MGnify/ENA primary metagenome ERZ779637 (study PRJEB29562, sample SAMEA4376700) | mouse gut metagenome | isolation source: Cecum | study: EMG produced TPA metagenomics assembly of the A DSS colitis mouse model was used to assess the...
AACAACAATAATTACCAGAAATATTTATCTAAATATCAGCATGTCAGTACACTAGCCGTATTTCCAGACTTTCATTCCGCGCTGTTATTGATGCGGAAATCAGGAAATATGCTGATAAATGGTATCTGGATTTTGAAGATGTCAGGTATGAAGCTTTTCAGTTCAGGGATGGTGAACTTGCAAATGAAAATAAATTGAAGGACAGTGCCGATTACGCGGCTTATAAGGAAGAAAAGGAAGATGCCCTGCCTAAATACAAATTCAGGAAACGGATGATTGACGAATTCAAGAATGTGCTTATGCTGGAGATTGCTCCGTTAATTGATTAACGTTGTTATAAATATGGCAATGACAAAAGAAAGACTGATAAGAAGTGGCTTTTATGATTTAGCCACAACCTATCAGTCTTTGCACGTCAACATTACTGCTGTACAAAGGTAGTCATACCCATTGTATCACAATGTTCTCCTTCAATATTTGCGCCCATTTTAGCGGCAAAAAGTCTGTAATATCTGGCACGTCTTGCAACGGCTCCGGTTCCGTTTTCGGACTGGCCGGATTCGTTGTTGATGACTACGATCGTCAGACCGAAGTTACCGTTGTAAGAAGCGTTAGCTCCGCCTTCCTTCGGCTGCCAGGTTCCGGTAATAACTTCGTGGCAGGACGGTTTGGGAGGCTGGGGCGTCATCCAGAACCAGATACCGGTCATAAAGCCGATTACGCCGTCGCTTGTAAGCTGTTCCGGATTATTTAACAAAATGGAGCTGTCGCCAAACAATACGTCAGAGCAAAGTCCATAATTATAATTGTAGGATAATTGGATCGGACCGCGTCCGTGGTAGCTTTTTCCGGCTACGGGCAGATAGTTGGTTCCGGTTCCCTGTACATAACCGATCGCGCTGGAGCCGATAAAGCCTACTTCTTCATTAAAATATAATCCGGTAAGGCTGTCGTTGTCCACTTCGCCTGCGATGATTCCGCCGCCTGTTTCGTGAGAGATATTAGCAAGGAAACCTGCCAATTCACGTTTGCGGTTATTTAAATCGCCGACAGCCAGGAATGAACCGTAATCACATACGGAAGTGCGCAGAACCTTAGTCTGCAGCCATTCGGCGTCAAAATCGGGATCGCTGTAGGTAAGCTTCTGTTCTTTGGTGGTCTTATTAAGACGAATGATGCGGTAACACCATTCGGCGCCTTCGTACCACTGAACTTTAACGATTGTGTTAGCCAGTGTGCTTACGGCTTCTTTCAGATTATTATAGGAATAATAATCCGGTATATTTGTGGTATCGGGATAGTACTGCGACGTTGCGGAACAGTTTTTCCATCCCGGAGAACCGAAGCGGTAAGGGAACAGTTCATTATAGGAAGATTCGGGAATCAACTCGTCCAGTCTGCCCAATGCGGCTTCCGGAGAATAATCGGGGTTAATTCCACCATATAAGGTCTCAATTTCGGCATCCGTAAGAACTTTGTTGATAGAAGCCGATCCAGCATTTTCGTCCTTCTGATAATTTTTCTCATCTTCGGGAACCGTCCATGCGGCGTCCTCTACAAAGAACCAGGGATCGCCCGCATCGGGTTTGTCGCCTGCGTTGGCATACCATTTGTTTTCGTAAATTTTGCCCATGTAATAAACTCTGGTGCCCTTTGTCGGATAATTCTTATAATCCTGCCAGAAGGGATAGGGCGGTTCGGTAGGCGTTTCCGCATCGGTAATACCGGCATCGGCAGTTATAGGAGCGGAAACTTCGTCAGCGCCTTCGGCTGCCATGATCGGCGTGGAAGGCAGGAACATAGATACTAATAAGGTGATACAAAGAAAACGTTTCATATGTAGTTTCATACTAATCCCCTTTTCTGAAAGTGAGGTTGTTGATAGTTTCGTGAACATGCGCATGTACAATGTAAAAAATACCACATTTTGACAGCAAATTCATTGTTTAATTTTGTTAAATTTGGAATTATCTTGTGCAATATATATACAAATTAACGTGTATCGGAACTAAAAGGATACATAATGCCGGAAATGAGTGAGAAGGGTCAAAGGCATGGATTATGGAATACGCCCTATTTTATAAAATCCGGAAACTCTTTGTTGATTTCTGATACGGCGTCATTTAAACTATATCCATCGGCATATGCCGGATCAGAGATGTTTTAAGATAATATTGGGAGGACTCATATGAAAAATCAGAATATGAATGATTGGCTGCAGACGGCCGTTTTTTATGAAATTTATCCTCAGAGCTTTAAGGATTCCAACGGGGACGGAATCGGTGATTTGAATGGTATTATTGAGAAACTGGATTATATTAAGGATCTGGGATGCAATGCGCTGTGGCTCAATCCCTGTTTTGTTTCTCCTTTTATGGACGCCGGCTACGATGTGGCGGATTATATGAGAATTGCCCCGCGCTACGGAACAAATGAAGATATGAAACGTTTATGCGAAGAGGTACACAGGCGGGGGATGCATATTCTTCTGGATCTGGTTCCCGGCCATACCTCCATAGAACACGACTGGTTTCGAGAATCCATGAAAGCCGGTCGGAATGAGTTTACGGACCGGTATATCTGGAATACGAATGTATGGAGCGATTTTAAAGATGTGAGCGGTATTGCGGGATGCCTGCGGGGAATATCGCCGAGAAACGGCTGCTGTGCCGTGAATTTCTTTTCTTCCCAGCCCGCTCTGAACTATGGTTTTGCCAATCCTTCCGCAGACTGGCAGTTGGCGCCGGATTCCGAGGCGGCGATAGCTACCAGGGAAGCGATGAAAGAGGTGATGCGTTTCTGGCTTTCGCTTGGCTGCGACGGTTTCCGGGTGGATATGGCGGGATCGCTGGTAAAAAATGATCCGGACAGTGCGGAGACGATAAAACTCTGGCAGGATTTCCGCGCCTTTCTGGATGAGGAATATCCGGCGGCTGTTCTTGTGTCCGAGTGGGGAGAACCGGACAAGTCTCTGCAGGGCGGTTTTCACATGGACTTTCTGCTGCATTTCGGACCTTCCCATTATCTGGATTTGTTCCGGGTAGAGGAACCCTTCTTTTCCAGACGGGGAAAGGGGGATATATCCGAATTTATTACGACCTATATGAAAAATTACTGCCTGACGGAGGGGAAAGGGCTGATCTGTATTCCGTCCGGCAATCACGATATGCAAAGAATTGCCTGGAAGCTGGATGAAAAGGAATTGAAAATAGCGTTTGCTTTCCTCCTTTCCATGCCCGGAGTGCCGTTTATTTACTACGGAGACGAGATCGGGATGCATTATCTGGAGAATCTTGTCAGCGTGGAAGGCGGCTATGACCGGACTGGAGCCAGAACGCCCATGCAGTGGAACGGCGGTAAAAACTGCGGATTTTCGGAAGCGGATAAAGATAAGCTGTATATCTGCCAGGATGAGGATGAAAGCCGTCCGGATGCAGAAGCGCAGATCCAGGATCCGGACAGTCTGTGGCATGAGGTGCGGCGTTTGACTGCGCTCCGCAAAGAGCATCCGGCTTTACTCGCTTTTGGAGGATTTTCCGTTATATATGCGGAAAAAAACAAATATCCCTTTATTTATCAAAGAACCGCTGAAACGGAAACCGTCTGGGTGGTATTAAATCCTTCCGATCGGGAGATAACTTTAGAAAAGGAAGATATAACGCAGATTCCGGAGGATGCGGAGGCGTTTTACCATATCCATGAGCCGGCTGTTTATCATTCGGGCAGGCTTTGCGTTCCGGCACAAAGCGCGACATTTTTTATCCGGTAGTTGGCGCCGGACAATCGTACAGAGAAAGGCAGGTAGATTACGATGAGAATCGGAATGGGTTATGATGTGCATCGTCTGACAAAAGGGCGGGACTGTATTCTGGGCGGGGTAAAGATTCCGTACGAAAAAGGACTGCTGGGACATTCCGATGCGGATGTTCTGGTTCATGCGGTGATGGACGCTTTGCTTGGTGCGGCGGCTTTAGGCGATATCGGGAAGCATTTTCCGGATACGGACGAAACGTATAAAGGAATATCTTCCATAAAATTATTACAAAAGGTTGGAGAACTTCTTCAGGAAAATTTTTTCCTGATTGAAAATATAGACGCCACCATTATTGCGCAGGCGCCCAAAATGCGGCCCTATATCGATACTATGCGCCAGAATATGGCCGATGCCCTGCAGATCGAGCTTTGCCAGATCAGCGTAAAGGCGACGACGGAGGAGGGGCTTGGCTTTACCGGCAGCGGGGAAGGGATTTCGGCCCAGGCGGTCTGTCTGCTGACAAGTCCGGTGAATCTTGCAGATACTCCGGTAAGTCTTAATCCGGAACAGGAAATTCCGAAAAAATCCTGTGAAGGATGCGGCGGCTGTCCCCATTCGGGTAAAAAGGGTTGACAAAATCGGTTGTTTTGCATATCCTAAAAGAAGAATAAGTTTTATAGAGTAAAGACTGAGAGCGGGAAGAGTACAGGGCAGGACGATAACAAAGTGGAACCGCGGATTATTTCGTCTCTTTGGAGAGGAAGATCCGCGTTTTATTATGCAAAAAGGTGAGAGTATGGGATGGATTAAAAGCGTTAAAGAAGAAATTGCCATTATCAGGGAAAGGGATCCGGCAATTCATTCCTCCATGGAAGTTTTTCTATATCCAAGCTTTAAGGTTATGCTGCATTACCGCGTGGCTCATGCGTTATATAAAAGAGGCCATTTTTTCTGGGCCCGGTTTATTTCCCAGCGGGCGGTAAGAAAAACCGGTATAGAGATTCATCCGGGAGCGCAGATCGGCAAGGGATTGTTTATCGATCACGGCAACGGCGTGATTATCGGAGAGACTACGGTGATCGGCAATAATGTGACGCTTTATCAGGGAGTCACGCTTGGCGGTACGGGAAAAGAGCACGGTAAGCGCCACCCCACCCTTCAGGATAATGTTATGGTCAGCGCAGGCGCTAAGATTTTAGGGTCTTTTACCATCGGGGCCAATTCTAAAATCGGAGCCGGAAGCGTGGTGCTTGACGAGGTGCCGCCCGATTCTACGGTAGTCGGTGTGCCGGGCCGGGTGGTGAGACGTAAGGACAGGACGCTGCCGCGGGAAGAAATGAATCACTGCGATCTGCCGGACCCGGTCAGAGAAGATATAACGAATCTGCAGCGTGCCAATACCGAGCTGACGAACCGCCTGCTGGATATGGAACTGCAGCTGAAACGGATACAAAAAGGAAAAGAGGTATAAGATTTGAAAATTTATAACACATTGTCAAAAAGGAAAGAAGAGTTTGTTCCCATCGAAGAGGGGAAAGTCAGAATGTACGTCTGCGGGCCTACCGTTTATAATCTGATCCATATCGGCAATGCCCGGCCAATGATTGTGTTTGATACGGTTCGCCGGTACATGGAGCATAAAGGATACCAGGTAAATTACGTATCCAACTTTACGGATGTGGATGACAAGATTATAAAAAAGGCGGCGGAAGAAGGGGTGGATGCGTCCGTGATATCCGCGCGGTATATAGAAGAGTGTAAGAAGGATATGGCGGCATTAAATGTCAGGCCGGCAACCACCCATCCTCTGGCCACCAATGAAATAGACGGTATGCTTGAAATGATTGGGACCCTGATCCAAAAGGAGTATGCGTATCCGGCGGAAGACGGAACCGTATATTTCCGCACCAGAAGATTTCCGGAATACGGAAAGCTGTCGCACAAAAATCTGGACGACCTGCAGGGGGGCAATCGTTCTCTTCTGGTGTCGGGAGAAGAGCAGAAGGAAGATTCCCTGGATTTTGTGCTGTGGAAACCCAAAAAAGAAGGAGAGCCTTATTGGGAGTCTCCCTGGTGCAAGGGCAGACCGGGATGGCATATTGAATGTTCCGTAATGAGCAGGAAATACCTGGGAGAGCAGATCGATATCCATGCTGGCGGGGAAGATCTTGTTTTTCCCCACCATGAAAATGAAATTGCTCAGTCGGAAGCCGCAAACGGCAAGAATTTCGCGAATTACTGGATGCATAATGCGTTTTTAAATATAGACAACAGGAAGATGTCCAAGTCTGCGGGCAATTTTTTCACCGTAAGGGATATCAGTGAAAAGTACGATCTGCAGGTTCTACGGTTCTTTATGCTGTCCGCGCATTACCGCAGCCCCCTGAACTTCAGCGCGGATTTGATGGAGGCGGCAAAAAACGGGTACGAAAGAATTGTAACGGGCGTTTCCAATCTGGATTATCTGGCGCAGAATGTGGGCCGGAGCGAAGCGGATGAGCAGGAAAAGGCGCTGCTTGTACAGGCGGAAGCGTTTATTACACGTTTTGACGAAGCGATGGACGATGACTTTAATACGGCGGATGCAATTTCCGTTATTTTTGAACTGGTCAAATTTGCGAATACGAATACGGGCGAAAACAGCAGCAGAGAGTTCGCCGGGAAACTTGCGGAAGAAATCGTCCGGCTTTCCGATATCTGCGGTCTGCTCGTCAGGAAACAGGCGCAGATTTTGGATGAAGAAATCGAGAATCTGATTGAAGAGAGAAAACAGGCCAGAAAGGCAAAAGATTTTGCACGGGCGGATGCAATCCGTTCGGAGCTGCTGGAAAAAGGAATTGTGCTGGAGGACACCAGAGAGGGCGTAAAATGGAAAAGGATTTAATGCTGGCGGAGGAAATCAGAACCCTTTTTGAATGTAAGACGGTGGATATCAGAACATATTCTCCGTTAACCCTGGCTTATATTGGCGACGCGGTTTACGATCTGATTATCCGTACCGTCATAGTGGAAATGGGGAACCGCCCGGCCAATGCGTTACACGGGATGGTGATCCGGTATGTGAATGCAGGAACACAGGCGTCTATGATAGAGGAATTACAGTCAGAACTGACGGAGGAAGAGACTGCAGTCTATCACAGAGGGCGCAACGCGAAATCCCACACGATGGCCAAAAATGCTACGGCCGACGATTACCGGAAGGCGACGGGAATGGAAGCGTTAATTGGATATTTATATTTGCAGGGACGTCTGGAACGGTGCCTGCAGTTAGTGAAGACGGGAATTGCTAAATTACACATGGAACCATAAAACAGGAGATTAACATGAGGTATCAGGAATTTACGATTGAAGGCAGGAATGCGGTATTAGAGGCTTACCGTTCGGGAAAACCCATCGACAGGCTGTTTATTCTGGACGGCTGCCAGGACGGTCCGGTTATGAGTATCAAAAGGGAAGCGAAAAAGAACGATACGCCTGTGCGTTTTGTTACCAGAGAGCGGCTGGATCAGATGTCCGAAACAGGCAGGCATCAGGGCGTCATAGCGTATGCCGCAGCATATGAGTACGCAAAAGTAGAGGATATTCTTGAGGCTGCGGAAAAAAAGCAGGAGGCTCCTTTTATATTTTTGCTGGATAATATCGAAGATCCCCATAATCTGGGGGCCATTATCCGAACGGCCAATCTGGCAGGCGCGCACGGAGTGATTATTCCCAAAAACCGTGCGGCGGGGCTGACGGCTGCGGTGGCTCGCACCTCGGCGGGCGCAATTAATTATACGCCTGTGGCAAAGGTAACGAATCTGGCCGTTACCATAGAAAAATTAAAGGATAAGGGACTGTGGTTTGTATGTGCGGATATGTGCGGAACCTGTATGTATCAGTTAAACCTTAAGGGTCCCATCGGACTGGTGATTGGCAGCGAGGGCGAAGGCGTGGGAAGGCTGGTCAGGGAAAAGTGTGATTTTACGGCGTCCATTCCCATGAAGGGCGATATCGATTCCCTGAATGCATCCGTGGCAGCAGGCGTGCTGGCGTATGAAATTGTCCGGCAGAGAATGGCGTGACGCCGTAAAGAGGCGAGGTATGTTATGGGGATCGGATATGACGGTGTTACGGATGAGGAATTGATTCTGCGGATCCGGGAAGGTGAAAATACCATTACGGATTTTATCATGGAAAAATACAAGAATCTGGTAAAAAGCAAGGCGAAGTCCATGTATATATTGGGCGCTGACCGTGAGGATCTGATCCAGGAGGGAATGATCGGACTGTTTAAGGCGGTGCGGGATTATGATAGCGGAAGAGACGCCAGTTTTGCGACTTTTGCGGACCTTTGCGTCAGCCGGCAGATGTATACGGCGGTGCAGGCGTCACGCAGGAAGAAGCACATTCCGCTTAATACATATATTTCTCTGTATGGAGGCAGCCGGGAAACGGAGGGCGGAGAAGAAACAAATCTGCTCCAGTCGCTGGCGTCTAAGGTGGACGTGAATCCGGAGGACTTGCTGATCGATAAAGAAAACGCACAGCAGCTGGAAAAACAGATTGAAAAGGAATTGAGTCCCTTTGAAAATCAGGTGCTGGATCTGTATTTAACCGGTATGGGTTACGTACAGATTGCCAAAGTTCTGGGAAAGGATGAAAAATCCACGGATAATGCGCTTTCCAGAATTAAAGGAAAGGTAAAAAAACTTTTATAAAAATCATAAATTTTATATTAAAAATAGTAGGGACTTCTTGACTGGTCAGGAAATACCTACTATTATGTTGCATAAGAAACCGACCGACTGGTCGGACGGAAGAAAACCGAAAGGACAAAGTGAGATGATTTCTAAGTTCAGCGTAAAGAAACCGTATACCGTACTGGTGGGGGTTGTATTGGTAATCGTACTGGGGGTTGTGTCTTTTACACGTATGACGGCAGATCTTCTGCCGAGTATTAACCTGCCCTATGTAGTCATTATGACGACATATGTGGGGGCCAGTCCGGAGACTGTGGAAATGGCGGTAACCAAGCCGATCGAATCGTCCATGGCTACGGTAAGCAATATTGAAAATATCAGTTCCGTATCCAGCGAGAATTATTCCATGGTAGTTTTGGAATTTACCCAGACGGCGGATATGAATGCGATTACTCTGGAGATCAGAGAGAATCTGGATCAGCTTAAAAGCTATTGGGATGATTCCGTAGGGAATCCCATAATGATGAAGCTGAATCCCGATATGCTTCCGGTTATGATTGCCGCTGTGGGCGTGGAAGGGATGAATAATGCCCAGGTCAGCGAATATGTGCAGAATCAGATTATACCGGAGATTGAAAGCCTCGAAGGCGTAGCGTCGGCTTCCGCGTCCGGTCTGATCGACGAGAGCATTAACGTTGTGATCCGCCAGGATAAAATAGATGCAATCAATCGTCAGATATATGCTTCCATCGACGAGGCCATGAAAGAGCAGGAAGAAAAGCTTTCCGAGGGAAGAGACGAAATAGCAAAAAATCAAAAAGAATTAAACGACGCACAGAAGAAAATTACGGACGGGAAAGCGGAACTGACGGAAAATGAAGATAAGCTGACGTCCGGAAAGACGGAATTGGATAATAAGAAAACGGCGACCTCCGCACAGCTTGCGGAAGCGGAAAAACAGCTTCTGACCGCAAAGGCGGATTTGGAAGCCGCAAAGATTTCCATAACCACGCAGATTGCTACGATTAAGCAGCTTCAGGACGGGTATAAGCAGGCGGCTGCCGGAGTGGCGAAGCTGGAAGAGGCCATGACGCAGCTTGAAACTCTCAAAGCCGGTATAGGCGCTTTATCGACGATCGAGGAGGCTAATCTGTTTTTGCAGTCGCCGGAATTGCCGGAGGAAATCAGACAGATGATTCAGGGGGCAATTGCCGCCGGCGAAGCCATGGGAGCAGACTGGGACACAATTAAGGCGGGAATTATCGGAACGTTAGACAAGCAGTTGGAAGAATTAAGCGTTACCCATGAGGGAGCCGGCAAAAAACTGCAGGATCTGGCGGATGCATTAAACGCCAATACCAACACGCTGGGAGCGGAAGCTTTCATAGCCGCACTGAATACACAATTAAGTGAAATCAATACGCAGATAGCGACGGTTGATCAGGGACTGTTAGAATTAAGCCAGGGCAGGCTGACGGCGTCCATTGAATTTTCCAATGCCAATACCCAGCTTGAATTAGGGGAATACCAGATCAATGCGGCCAAGACTCAGCTGGAAGCTTCGGAAAGCCAGCTGGAGTCCGGAAAAGAACAGCTGCAGGACGCTTTGGAGCAGATTGAAGACGGGGAAGAGCAGTTGGCGGAAGCAAAGGAAGATGCGTATGACAGCGCGGATATGACGGAGGTACTGACCGTGGATACCGTCAAATCGCTGCTTACGGCACAGAATTTTTCCATGCCCGCAGGTTATGTGCATGAAGACGGCTTGGATTATATGATCCGTATTGGTGACAAGCCGGAGGATCTGGAAGAATTAAAGAAACTTCCCCTTTTGAATTTACATATGGACGGCGTGGATATTATTACATTGGAAGCGGTAGCGGATGTTTTTTATACGGATAATTCCGCGGAAGTTTATACGAATATTAACGGGACTCCCGGCGTAATGCTTACGATTCAGAAGCAGACCGGGTATTCCACCGGAGACGTTTCCAAAAAGCTTGCGGATCGTTTTGAAAGGCTGATGGGAGAAAATCCGGACCTTACTTTAACGGCGCTTATGGACCAGGGAATCTATATCGATCTTGTTATGGATGCAATTGTGGGAAACGTACTTTGGGGTGCGCTTCTTGCCATTCTGATTCTGGTGCTGTTTTTAAAAGACGTGAAGCCTACGGTTGTAATAGCCTGTTCGATTCCGATTAGTCTGGTGACGGCGGTTGTCTGCATGTATTTCAGCGGCGTTACGTTAAATATTATTTCCTTGTCCGGTCTGGCTCTCGGTATCGGTATGTTGGTTGACAATTCTATCGTGGTTATTGAAAATATTTATCGTTTGCGAAGCGAAGGCGTCGGTATAAAAGAGGCCGCCGTAGAAGGCGCGAAGGAAGTTTCCGGAGCCATTGTCGCCTCCACCCTGACTACCGTCTGTGTTTTTGCGCCGATTGTTTTCACGGAAGGCATTACCAGACAGTTGTTTGTGGATATGGGATTGACCATTGCCTATTCGCTTCTCGCCAGCCTGCTGATTGCGTTAACTGTTGTGCCGGCGATGTCGTCGAAACTTTTGGACAAAACGAAGAATCCCAAGGACAGCAGGTTCTTTTCCGCAATGACTGCAGGCTATGAAAAAGTGCTGGCCCTGTGTCTGAAAATGAAACCGGCTGTGCTTTTGGTTGTTATACTTTTGCTGGGAATCAGTTTTGCAGCGGCAATGTCAAGAGGAACGGCGTTTATGCCATCTATGGACAGCACGCAGTTAAGCGTGAATGTGCAGTTGGAGGAAGACGCGACGATTGAAGATGTGAGAGTCGTTACGGATACGCTGGTAGAGAGGATTATGGAAATCGAAGACGTAGCCGATGTGGGGGCTATGACGGGCGGTTCGTCCATGGGCATGTTAATGGGCGGCGGTTCGCAAGGACCGGTGAACGCTGCTTCCGTATACGTGACGACAAAAGAAGAAAAGACCCTGAGCAATGAAGAGATCGCTTCTTTGATTATGGAACGGTCGGAAGATTTAGGCGCGGAAATTACGGTCGATACGTCCAATATGGATATGAGCACTTTGGGGGGCAGCGGAATCAGTATACAGGTCCGCGGGCGCGATCTTGACAAAATACAGGAAATAGCCAACGAAATAGCCGCTATTGTAGAAGGCGTAGAAGGCACGGCGGAGGTTTCGGACGGGATGGAGGAAACTACGGAAGAACTGCGTATCATAGTGGATAAGCAAAAGGCCATGGAATATGGCCTGACCGTAGCGCAGATTTTTACGCAGATTCAGCCCAAACTGGCGGAAAGCCAGTCGGCGGCGTCTCTGGAGGAGGCCGCAAAGGATTATGGAATTTACGTTATAAACGGAAATGACGCGGCGCTTACAAGGGAGCTGATCAGGGAGCTGACCGTTGAGGGAACGGGAGAAGAACAGGAAACCGTGGACGTACCTCTTTCGGAGATCGTAACATTTGAAAACACGGAAGGCCTGTCTTCCATTCAGCGTGACGAACAGACTCGTTATGTAGAGGTTTCGGCATCCATTGCAGACGGTTATAATGTGGGACTGGTATCAGGTGTGCTGAACGAACGGCTTGCGGATTATGAACTGCCGGAAGGCTATTCGCTGGTATTTTCCGGTGAAAACGAGACGATTAACGACGCTATGGAACAGCTGGTGCTGATGCTGGTTCTGGCATTGGTGTTTATGTATTTGATTATGGTAGCGCAATTTCAGTCGCTGCTGCATCCCTTTATAATCATGTTTACGATTCCGCTGGCGTTTACGGGCGGTCTTCTGGGATTGTTTTTTACGGGAAGCGAGGTCAGCGTAATCGCTATGATTGGTTTTGTCATGTTGTCCGGTATTATCGTTAATAACGGAATTGTATTGATCGATTACATTAATCAGCTGAGATTAGCGGGTATGGAAAAGCGAGAAGCGATTCTGACAGCCGGAAGAACCCGGTTAAGGCCGGTGCTTATGACGGCGCTGACAACCATTCTTGCGATGTCTACGATGGTTTTCAGCAATGATATGGGATCGGAGATGGCGAAACCGATGGCGACCGTTACGATTGGGGGTCTGCTTTACGGAACTCTTTTGACTTTGCTTGTTATTCCCTGCGTATACGATCTGCTTACCAGAAAAAAGGTGAAAAAATTTTCGAAGAGTAATAACGGGAAGTAGGAGTTTGGAATGAAGAAATGGATGTGGAGCAAAGCGGAAAACGGCGGGCAATTATCTCCAAAAGTTTTACTTTTATACAAAGCTGTGATAGACTTATTAAATGAGAATGTAGATGTAAATACTTTGAAGGTATCGGACATTACGCAAAGGGCCGGTATCGGAAAGGGAACGGCATACGACTATTTTGAAAGTAAGGAAGAGGTCATTATCAGAGGGATTCTGTATTACCTGAACCGGTTTCTGGCAGAAGTTGAAGACATGCTTCAGAAGCAGGAAGACTTTGCGGGACAGATCACATATCTGTTTGATCTGATCGATGAGAATCTGCATGAAAATGAATGTCTTTTGCGGGTGGTTCACCTTCTGTTAGGGTCTTCACAGATCAGTACTTATCTGCAGCAGACCGTGCACAGCGGGAACGCCAAGACACCCTTAGACGTATTGGACAGGATTATCGTACGGGCAATGGAGTCCGGGGAATTAAAAAAGGAGTATCCGATTTCCTACATTGTATACACGATATGCGCCAGGCTGCTTACTTATGCGGCGCTGGCGGATTTTAAGGAGGAGGATCGTCCGGTCTATTCCCGCAGTGTGGATATCAGGCAGATGAGGGAGCTGACATATCAGGGGATTATAGGGGAATTTTGCGTGTAAAGCAGCGAATGGATATAGGAGAAATGATGGAGTATGTAAAGGCAGGGCCGAATAGATGCGTTGCTTTTGGGCATGGTCCGAAGGACTATAATCTGCGGGAATGCCTGATGTTTGTCTCTGACAGTTTTAAGAACTGGGAGAGCGGGGAGTGCAGGCTGGAATTATTAACGAATGCGACAGCGCATATGTAATCGGGACGCTTTAGTTGTCCCGATTTTCTTGAAATACCGGGTATCCATTTCCCTGGATGTCGGTGGTAATATCGTTAAGGTGCTGTTTGGGAGAATGTTTTTTCTTCTCATTAATAATACCGCTTTCCCAGGTTCCTTTCGGAACAGTGGGGATATGTTTATCTTTATCAGTTGCTTTCATTGTGACCTCCTGAATATTGATACAATTAGTATAACCGGAAAATGGGTAAATATAAGCGGTTTAGAGACTTGCAAATGGGGTGGAAGATAAGAATGATATGTTAAAACAGAGTAAAATAATGTAAAAAGTGTAATCACAGATAAGGGGAAATAAAAAACTGAAAACCCTGTAAAACTAAGGCTTTCAGCCATATCTAACAAAAGCTGCTGACGGGAATCGGACCCGTGACCTCCGCACTACCAATGCGACGCTCT
>ERZ779637.996-NODE-996-length-13858-cov-12.416649_pt1 | contig 13858 bp, 11 predicted proteins | sample MGYA00514196_ERZ779637 | MGnify/ENA primary metagenome ERZ779637 (study PRJEB29562, sample SAMEA4376700) | mouse gut metagenome | isolation source: Cecum | study: EMG produced TPA metagenomics assembly of the A DSS colitis mouse model was used to assess the...
GATGGAGTGCAGCTCCTTCTCCAGCCTGTCCTCCACAATCTTCGGCAGCGTCTCCCCGTACAGCTCATGCGCCCTGTTATAGCAGATCTCCGTAAGCTGCCTGTCGCTGTCCTCGATCACCGGCGGACACTTGTCCGGCCGTACCGGCGACATAGTCTCGATCATATCCGCGATCAGGTTAGTGTTGGTGATGACCACCTCCTCAGCCTTATCGCTTCCCAAATAGGCGAACTCCAGAAGCATCTCCTCCGTCGTCCGAAAATACAGCGGCGCCTGGTTATCTGCATCCGGGAATCCCTGTCCCGCCATGATGATGCGACGGTAGACCTCATCCTCCGGATTCAGAAAATGTACGTCACAAGTAGCCGCTACCGGCTTGTGGAACTGCTCCCCCAGCCGCACGATCTTCCGGTTGATCTCCATGATATCTTCCACGGAATTTACATTCTGCACCCGCTCGGACTCGATCATGAACCTGTTGTTACCCAGAGGCTGAATCTCCAGATAATCATAGAAATCCACAAGTCTGGCAATCTCCGCATCCGGCTTCCGCTCAAGAAGCGCACGATAGATCTCTCCCGCCTCGCAGGCGCTGCCCACGATCAGACCTTCCCGGTACTGATTCAGAAGACTCTTCGGAATCCGCGGCCTTCTGGCAAAATAAGTCAGATGGGACAGTGAAATCAGCCGATACAGGTTCATTCGTCCCACATTGTTTTTGGCCAGAATGATGCCGTGATAGGTGGGCAGTTTCTTTATAATGCTGGGACTTAAATTTCCCTTCTCGTTGATCTGGGCCAGCGTAGTGATGCCGTCCTTTGCCATCATCGGAATCAGCTTGACGAAGATCTGCGCCGTGGCTTCCGCGTCATCCACCGCCCGGTGATGATTCTCCAACGAAACACCCAGCGTCTTGGCCACCGCGTCCAGCGTGTGTTTGGCCTGCGCCGGCAGCATCACTCTCGCCATCCCCACCGTGTCCACATAGGTGAAATCATGGGCAATTCCCTGCCTGTCGCAGTTTTCCATGATAAAACTCATGTCGAACCCGGCATTGTGGGCTACCAGCATACAACCCTCACAGAAGCTGAGAAACTGCGGCAGCACGCTCTCGATTTTCTCCGCGTCGATCACCATATCGTCCTTGATGCCTGTCAGCTTCTCGATCTCGAAGGGGATCGGCACCTCTGGATTGACGAACACTGAAAAGCGATCCACAATCTTACCGCCGCAGACCTTCACTGCGCCGATCTCTATGATTCTGTTTTCCACCGGAGAAAAGCCCGTGGTCTCGATATCGAACACTACGAAATCCTGGCTGAAATCCTGCCCCTTGTCATTGGTGGCGATTTCATGCAGATCGTCCACCAGATAGGCTTCCACCCCATAGATCACCTTGAAAAAGTCCTGCTTGTCCGGGTCCGGATCCCCCGCTTCTTTGCGCTTGTTCTTTTCTGCCTTCCACAGATCTTCCCAGACATGGTTGGCGTCCGGAAAGGACTGCACCACGCCGTGATCCGTGATGGCGATCGCCGGATGTCCCCACTGATAAGCTCTTTTGACAATATCCTTGGCCTCGGACACGCCGTCCATATCGCTCATCTTCGTATGGCAGTGCAGCTCAACCCGCTTGCGCACACTGGTATCCAAGCGTGATGTGGTAAAATCCGGTATCTTCTTGATCCCCGTCAAAGAACCGATGGTCAACTCATGGTCAAACTTGTCCGTCAACGTCATGCCCTTAATCTTCACGAAAGCGCCCGGCTTCACATCCCCGGTCAACTCCGCCACCTGATCGTTGTGCAGAAACATCTTGATCGTCATCGTATCGGAAAAGTCCGTCACATCAAAGATCAGGATCGTCCGCTCGTTCTTGATCTCCCGCTTGTCCATATTGAGGATCTTGCCGCGTATGACAACCTCGCCCATCTCACCGATGATATCGTTGATTGGCATGGACTCCTCGTCAAAATCCCGGCCATACAGCACATCCGGATTGTCGGAACGTTTCAGCGCCCGCCGGAAATCGTTCTTCTTTCCGTCTTCGCCCTTTCTGCCGCCCTTGAACGACGACTTGACGCCATAGCGGCCTGCCTGTCCCGCTCCCGGCAGAAGCTGTCCCGCCGGTTTCTGCCCGCCGGCCGTGCTGCCCGCCCCGGACTGCGCCTGTAAAACGCCACCGTTCCCGGACTGTCCCAGAACGGGGCGACCTGCCCCGTTCTGGGCGGGCGCAAAGCCACCAAAACCGTCTGCTGCTCCCTGCCCCCCTGCCATCAACTGGCCGGGCGCCAGGTCTCCGACGGCTCCCTGCATATACGGTGCAAATTCATCCTGATACGCACCGGATGCCACTCCCTGACTATAGCCGGATTCAGAATTATGTAAACCTTTCATACTGGATCCCGTGTCCACCCCTGCCTCTGTACCGTCCATATACCCATCTGGCCTGCCGCCGCCATAGCCCGCTCTGGCCGAAATCTCCGCCACCTGCATGGCCAGTCTGTGCTCGTCCTCCTTCTTATACTTCCCCGCAATATGTTCCTTATAAGAAATCTGCACCGACACCGCGAAACCGCAGCGCTCGTTATAGATCTTTTCCAGAATCCTGGTCAACTCTTCCGCCTTGCTTTTGCCAAGCACCGTATCCTCCACGGTCAGCTGCAGCGTATTCTCCTCCGCAAAAGCGATATCCGCCTTCTTGAACAGATTGTACTCTACCGGAGAATACTCTCGCAGCTCTAACAGGATACTGTCCCGGTAAATCTCCGTCAGCTTCTTTGGGTCATACTGGGATGACAGATGAAATCGTTCATAGAATTTGATCACCATAGGCACATTAGGAAAAAACTGTTTCTTGATTTCTCCCTCCGCCCGGAAAACATCCTCCTTCTGGATCAACCTGTCCGAAGAAATATAGACACGCAGAAAATCTTTCCGCTTCGTAGACGAAACCTTCTCCACAGTGACCTGCTCGAACAGATCCCGCAATCCCGTATCCAGTTTTAAAGAGGGGAACACTTCAAAGAATTTCTTACCCATCTATACTAAATATTCCTTTCCTAAGTATTCAATATGCCCATTCGTACTCTGCTGTCGCTTCATCCCTGTCACCATATCTCACAGAAAGTGCACTCTCTTTGCATTCGCACAAACATATCCTTGGTTATTCGTAGATAACGTTCTATGGCATCTTAGTACGGCTTCATGCCTGCCCCCAGTTCAAGAGTTCCTCCCGCAAAGTGGCAAGCAGCTGATCCTCCGGCACCTTCTTCACAATCTCGCCTTTCTTGATCAGCAGGCCTTCTCCCAGACCGCCGGCAATTCCAATATCCGCTTCCTTCGCCTCACCGGGTCCATTGACTGCACATCCCATCACAGCTACCTTGATATCCAGCGGGATGTCCTCCACCATCTTCTCCACCTGGTTTGCCAGACCAATCAGGTCAATACGTGTTCTGCCGCAGGTAGGACAGGATACCACCTCGATACCGCCTTTTCTAAGCCCAAGCGTACGCAGGATCAGTTTTGCAGACTTGATTTCTTCCACCGGATCACCCGTCAGCGAAACCCTGATCGTATCGCCAATCCCCTGATGCAAGATAAGTCCCAAGCCAATAGCCGACTTAATATTGCCGCTTGTTACCGTTCCGGCCTCCGTGATGCCCACATGCAGCGGGTAATTCGTCCTCTCTGCCAATACTTCATGGGCCTTCACACACATCATCACATCCGAAGACTTGATACTGATCACCAAGTTATCATAGCCCAGGTCTTCTATAATACCCACTTTATCCAAAGCACTTTCCACAATGCCCTCTGCCGTCACGCCGTGATATTTCTCCACTAGTTCCTTTTCCAGGGAACCGCTGTTGACGCCCACACGAATAGGAATGTTGCGCTCCTTCGCCACAGTCACTACCGCTGCAACCTTGTCATGGCTTCCGATATTACCGGGATTGATACGAATCTTATCCGCGCCGTTCTCCATGGCGGCGATCGCCATCTTATAGTCGAAATGGATATCCGCCACAAGCGGAATGTGTATCTGTTTCTTAATCTCCTTAACTGCTGCTGCCGCCTCCGCAGTAGGCACTGTACAGCGGATAATCTCACAGCCTGCCTGCTCCAGACGAAGGATCTGCGCCACTGTCGCCTGTACATCCTCTGTCTTCGTATTTGTCATAGACTGAATCAAGATTGGATTCCCGTCCCCGATCACTCTGTCGCCAATTCTTATTGCTTTCGTATTTTCTCGATGCATGTTTCACTCCATTTCTGCGCTGCTTCTCCAATATTCTTGAATCTGCTCCTTGATGAGTTCGCGGCAGGCAGCGCGCAGCCGCAAATCTGACAATTAAGAATTTTAATATTCGATAAAATCTCCTTGTCTGATTTTCATCGGACTACATTGCCAACACGCAATGGCGCCACCGGGCTACAGCCAAATTTTCCAACACAATAATGAATGATCAGACAAGTGAAGATATTCATACAAAAAGGCCGTTACAGAGTTATGTTCATACCGTATGTACCGTTTTATCTGCTTTATGCCTCTCAAGAATACCATGTACACGTTCAACTTCATCTAGTATCATTTCATCCATATCCTTCAATTCAATCGTAGATTTCACCACCTGGCGTCTCAACGATCTGGCATCATTCTTGAAACCTTTTATCTCTTCCTGCATGCCCTGCATTCCGTCTTTAATGTCCTTGATTTCTTCTTGCATGCCCTGCATTCCGTCTTTAATGTCCTTGATCTCTTCTTGCATGCCCTGCATTCCGTCTTTAATGTCCTTGATTTCTTCCTGCATGCCCTGCATGTTGACTATGATCAAATCCAGCTTTTGATTCTCCGTCATAGTATCACCACCTTTATCAAAATAACGTATTATTGATATTGATATAACTATATCACATTTCATATGTAAAGTCTATTCAGTTATCACGATTCATCCCATAGATTCATGATAAATCTGATCTTCCATTTTTACTTCCGATTTCCCTGCCCATGTGCAGTGCACTGCTTCACCTTACTGTCACTCCATCTCCGTAAGCCAAACCCGTTTCTCTACTACCCTTATAAAAGACCGCTTCAGTCTTTTAGAAAAACGTTCTCCGCACTTGTACATATCTTTTCTGATCTCTTGTACCATCTGATACCGTTCTGCAGGATTATCCCTGATGCATCTGCGAATAATCTGTTCCAGCCAGTCTCCCACAAAATATTGATGATCTTTGATCGCCAGCAATGTGTACGGCGGCCTTGCCGGATCCGTACCAGTCACCACAAAATACAATAACATCCCAAACGCATAAATGTCACTTCTTTCATCTGCATAAATTCCCTTACCGATACGTCCGAACTGCTCCGGCGCACCGTATCCCGGAGTAGCCGCCATCCTCATCGCGCGCACTCCAAAATTTCGACAATGTGCTGCCCCAAAATCAATCAGCCTCAGCTTATCCTCCGAACAGACCATGACATTCTGTGGTTTCAGATCTCGATAGATAACAGGTGGTTTTCTTGTATGCAGATAGCACATCACATCCAACAACTGTTCCGCCCATACATACACCTGTTGTTCTGTAGCACAACCATTTTTCTCTATATATTCCTGCAGCGTCACACCCTGTATATACTCCATCACCATATACCATATGTCATCCTCCCACAACAGATCATAAATGACAGGCAACATAGGATGTTTAAGTTGTCTGAGAATATCCGCTTCCAGCAAGATCCCCCTGTCTCTGCCAATCTTTTCTGTATTACATCCTGCTGCTTTTTCTTCTTTCCCGCACCCCGCTTCCCGTATCATTTCCTCTTCCGCAGCATCCTCTACGCTACTAATTTCCTTATCACACTGTTTATGCTGCCACTTATACACCTGTTTGATCGCCACCTTCCTGTGCAGATCTTCATCCTGCGCCAAATATACGTCTCCTTCTGCTCCCTTTCCAATAGGCCTGATCACTCTATATTTTCCGACTGCCTCTCTTTTTTCCATATCAATCATTCAAACAATTACCCCCTCTTCGCGATCCACAAATTAACCGAAATATTGCACCATAGAAATTTCCATTAGCACAGCATCACCTGTCCTCCGCCTTCACATAGACAGCCGACAGATTGTCCCTCTCCCCACGTCGCATGCATGCCTCCCCAATCTCCCGAAGCCTTCTTGCAATCTGCTCTTCTTCAAGAAGCCGGTCCGGATTCATGACCTCAGTCATTTCCCGTTGTGTAACACAATGATAAAAACCGTCGCTACATAACAACACTGCCTGTCCGCTTCTCATACTTCCCGTTTTAAAATCCGGCTTCTCATAGCCGAAACTTCCAACACATTTTGTCAACATATTCCTTCCCTTTACATGATCCCGCGTCATACACACAGCTTTTACCCGTTTATAGCCGGCAGAGAACTGATATACTCTGCTGTCACCCAAGTGCCAGACATAATATGTTTTCTCAACTATAGTCAGAACCGTCATGGTTGTCCCTAAGCTGATATTTTGCTGCAAGCTATACTGCCGAATCTTTTCGTGCATATCATACACCAGTCGCTCCATGGATCTTCGGATTTTCCAACAGGGTTTTCTTTTCTGAACAGCCCGCAGCAAAAATTCATAGAACCACTCCAACAGACGTTTCGTCACATAGCCACTGGCCCATTCCCCCTGTTCCAAACCTCCCATGCCATCGCAGACTGCTGCCATCAATACTCTGCCACGAGCAGTCAATACCTGATGCAGTACGATCGAGTCCTGGTTATCCATTGCCACAGACCCTCGATGCCAATATATACCTGTTAAAAATCTCATGTTTTTCCTTTCCTATTACTTCCTGTTTGTATGAATCGCTGCGGGATACCCGCCTGAATTACCTGCTGACTGCAGATAATAAAAGAAGTCATCTCTGTATTAAGAATTAACGTTTTTCATATTATACCACATGCATAGTTGAAGTCAAGACTTATCTATTCACGGTCCAAAATATACGTATAAATAGTTACTATTCACGGCCCAGGAGCCACTCATAGTAACGATTCGGGGCGATATTTAAGAATTTTGCTTCGCAAAAATCGCCCCTCACTCCTGAATCATGTTCTCACGAAATGCGCAGTCCAGCGCATTCCTGACCCGTGAATAATTGCGCAGTTTCTCTATTGCACCAACCGCATAATATCATTATACATAACAAATACCATCAATATCATCAGCACCACAAGCCCCGCAAAATGGACAATACCCTCTTTCTCCGGCGAAACTGGCTTGCCACGTATCACTTCCACAAGCATGAACAGCAGTCTTCCGCCATCTAATGCCGGAAGCGGCAGCAGATTTAAAATCCCCAGATTGACAGACAAAAGTACCACGATCTCCAGCATCGTCAGGATAGCCGAGGAAGTTCCATAATTCTTTTCCGCATGATCGTAACTCTCCCCCACAAACTGTGCGATACCGATCGGGCCCGATACATCGTCCTTCGTGACCTTCCCCCGCAACAACTGACCGAGACTCTTGTAGGTGGTCCTGACATAATACTCTACCTCGTAGAACCCGTACTGAAACACCTGTAGAGGATTACACTTCAAATACTCTCCGGCTCCTACAAATCCCATATAGTAGCGGCCTGACTGCGCATCATACCGAGGATGTACGGTGACGACCTCTTTCCGTCCATCCCGCTCAAAGTGAACCTCCAGCGCCTCCCCTTGATTAAGTGCCGAGATCACCGCAACTTCCCGATAGAAATGAATCTTCTCACGATCGATCTGCGTAATCCGGTCTCCTGCCTGCAGGCCAGCTTCCTCAGCCGCGGAATTCTCCGATACCTGTCCGATCACCGGAAGATCGGCCCCCGAAAATGCCGTCAGAACAACAGCCACCACAAAAGCCAGAATGAAATTGAAAAACGGGCCTGCAAACACAGTCGCAATCCTTCGCCACACTCCCGCTTCCGGAAAAGATACACCCTTTGGCTCCAGATCGATCGTAAAATCCTGACTGCCGTCATTCTTAGAAGTGCGTGGCAGTTCCGGCTCAATGCCTGCCCTGCGGTATAATCTCCCTGGCTGTTCCTCCTCGCTGTCCATGCCATCTTCGCCGTCAAACATACATGCACCGCCGATTGGCAACAGCTTCAGGGAATATTTAATGCCTCCTTTCATAAAAGAAAACAATGTAGGCCCCATCCCCACCGAGAACTCTACGACACGGATACCGTTTCTCCTACCGATAAGAAAATGGCCCAGCTCGTGGGAAATCACTACAATACTGAAAATAATAATAAATAAAATAATCGTCCTGATCAAATTCTTACTCTCCAAACTTATTTTTCGTTATTTCATCTATAAATGCATAGGTAGCTGCTTCTGCTTCCAGAATCTGCTCCACTGTCGGATCATCGGTCACGCAGTGCTGTTCCATAGAACGCCCGATCAACTCCGGAATCTGCAAAAATGTGATCTGCTTTTGCAGGAACAGAGCCACTGCCTTCTCATTCGCCGCGTTGAACACTGTCGGCATCGTTCCTCCTGCCTCAGCAGCCCGATACGCCAGCGCTAATCCCTGAAAAGTCTCAATATCCGGCTTTTCAAATGTAAGCTGTCCGAGGCGGAAGAAATCCACCCTTCCGTTATCCATAGGGCGTCTGTCGGGATAAAACAGTGCATACTGAATCGGCAGTTTCATATCCGGTACTCCGAGTTGCGCCATAATGCCACCATCCACATACTCCACCGCCGAATGGAGAATACTCTGCGGATGCACCACCACCTGAATCTGCTCTAATCCCACATCAAACAGCCATTTCGCCTCCATCACTTCCAAGCCCTTGTTGACAAGAGACGCTGAATCGATTGTCACTTTCTTCCCCATAGACCAGTTAGGATGCTTAAGAGCATCTTCCGCTGTCATTGTACCCAGCTGTTCTCTGGTCTTTCCGCGGAAAGGCCCGCCCGATGCTGTCAGCAGGATCTTACTCACGCGCTTCCTGTTCTCTTTGTGCATGGATTGGAATATAGCACTGTGCTCACTGTCAACCGGTAAGATCGATACCCCGTTCCGCGCAGCCAGCGGCATAATGATATGACCCGCCGTCACCAGAGTCTCTTTGTTGGCCAGCGCGATCGTCTTGTGATGTTCGATTGCCGCAATCGTAGGCCTGATACCGATCATTCCCACGATTGCCGTCACCAATATCTCTGATTCTTCACAGACTGCAGTTTCCAGTAAACCTTCCATGCCATATACGACCCGGACGGGCAGATCGGCCAATCTTGTACGCAGATCATGCGCTGCTTCCTCAGTCCACATCGCCGCCAGCACGGGATGAAATTCCCGCACCTGTTTCTCCATCAATTCCACATTCGTTCCGGCCGCCAGCGCAACCACCTGTAAGTCAGGCTCTTTCCTCACGATTTCCAGCGTCTGTGTACCAATAGAACCCGTAGACCCCAATATCGCAATCTTTTTCATGCCTGCACCTCCATTTCTCCCCGACACAAACGCCCCATGAAAAACAGGGTGCAAGTGTTTTCTCTTCTGCTCTTCATAATTTTCCCAAAAACATTAATCCAATAAAAATAAGCGGCGCCGCAATGATCACACTGTCAAACCGGTCCATGATCCCGCCATGCCCTGGAATCAGCTTGCCGTAATCCTTGATTCCATGGTCTCTTTTGATCGCAGACGCCGCCAGATCTCCTACCATGGACACCAGAGCGCCAGCCGCACCAAGTCCTGCCACCAACACGAGCGGAAGGTAGGCGTCCGAATATCTGTTGATCACAAACTGCGTATAAAGTACAAACAGGATCGCTGCCCCAAACACACCGCCCACTGCCCCTTCCACCGACTTCTTGGGACTTAATTTCGGTGTCATCTTATGTTTACCGATCAGGACTCCCACCGCGTAGGCACAAGTATCACTCCCCCAGGAGCAGAGGAAGATAAACCAGACCAGATAGTTTCCCTGTTCAAAGCCCTCTCTGATCAGATAGATGAAGGATAGCATGACCGGTGCATACAAATAGGCAAACATAGCCGCCATGATCTGTGATGCATGATGGCGTGGAAACGTAAATACATACATAAACAACATCGCGATCAAAGTAACGACCACTGCGATCATGACGACCGGATATACCACTGCCAGCCCTTCACCACTCTCGCTGCCATACCAGACACTGCCATAGACCAGAATATAATAAAGTATCGTCATGATCATTCCGACATATTCTGGTGCGCTATAATGGCCTCCTTTGCTGCGAAACTGCATATCTCCCACTTCCGTATGATCCTCCCGTCGGTTTTCATCTCCACTATGAGTATTACATGCTTTTGTCAATTCTCTGTAAGCGATCAGGGAAATCAGGCACAAGACCACTGCAAGCACGCCGCTCCCCGCCATAATAGTCGCCAATGCGATGATCACCAGAAGGATACCACTTAACAATCTCGTACGAAACATATTCCCGCTCCTTCCTATGCCTCCTTGACCAGGCCGTACCGTCTGTCTCTCTTATTATATGCGGCAACAGCTTTCTCCAATTCTTCCTTTGAAAAATCCGGCCATGCAACCGGCGTAAAATAAAGCTCCGTATACGCAAGCTGCCACAACAGGAAGTTTGAGATACGCTGCTCATTACATGTACGTATCAGCAGATCCGGATCCGGAATCCCACGGGTATCCAGTGTCGTACTTATCAATTCTTCCGTAATATCATTGACAGTCTGCCTGCCTTCTACCACCTCTTCCGTTAATCGGCGCACGGCACGAACAATTTCATCTCTTCCGCCATAATTGATCGCAATCTGAAAATGCAATCCCGTATTATTCTTTGTAGCTTCCTCCAACTGTTCCATGCGCTTTCTGATATCATCATCCAGCCTGGATTTCTCACCAATGATCCGCACACACATATTGTTTTTGGCTGCCGTTTTCAGGCATGTCTTCATGTAATTGCGCAGCAGTCCCATCAGAGCGTCTACCTCGTCACGGGGCCTGTCCCAGTTTTCCGTGCTGAAAGCATATACCGTCAGATATTGGATCCCCATCCGGTATGCTTCTTCGCAGATCACCTCCACCGTCTTAGCTCCCTGCACATGCCCGTAATTGCGCGGCATACCTTTGCTCTTTGCCCATCTGCCATTGCCATCCAAAATAATAGCTACATGCTTTGGAACCTCCAAATTCATAGCCATACCTCCTTCTACGCCTGTAAATTAGTAACTGTACGCCACAAGCCTGCTCCAATCGTCAAATTTCCTCTACCGGCACCGGAACCTATGCGTGCGTCACACACCAATTGTTCCGCGCACAAAGATACGCATCAATTTGACAGCAAATTGGAAAAGGGACAACAGAATATAAATTCTGTAAGCCCCTCTCTATACGTTTCTCTCATGAAACACTCTACACCGTAAGAATCTCTTTGGATTTTTCTTCCACCAGCTTATCAATGTTCTTGATAAACTTATCTGTCATCTTCTGCAGCTTCTCTTCCAACTCCTTGATCTCGTCCTCGGAAACTTCTGCCTTCGCCAGCTTCTTAAGCGCATCATTACCGTCACGCCTCGTATTGCGAATCGCAACTTTACCTTCCTCACCACGCTTCTTGACATCTTTGACCAAATCCCGCCGACGCTCCTCCGTCAATTCCGGAAATACAAGCCGAATGACCGCTCCGTCATTCGTAGGATTAATCCCAATATCTGATGTCATGATCGCCTTCTCGATCGCTTTGATCAATGTCTTCTCCCAAGGAGCTATCTGTATTATCCTTGGTTCCGGCACCGTCACATTGCCTACCTGTTGAATCGGTGTTGGCGTTCCGTAATAATCCACTCTCAACTTATCAAGAACATGCGGATTGGCACGTCCCGCGCGGATCGTAGCCAGATCACCTTCCAGATAATCATATGATTTCTGCATCTTCTCCTCATAAGGTTTCAATCTTTCATCCATAGCAAACCTCCCATTTCCAGTTATTTACAAGGTAATAAACACTCAGCCGACTTCCTTGCTGCACACGGTTACCTTCGTTCCGTTAAATTCACCTTTCACAGCATTTACAATACTGTTATCTTCGTTCAGACCAAAAACCCACATTGGCATCCTGTTGTCCCTGGCCATGATAGAGGCTGTCATATCCACCACCTGTAAGTTCTTGTCGATCACTTCCTCTATGGATACCTCAGTATACTTCTTCGCACCTGGGTTACATTTCGGATCACTGTCATAAACACCATCAACTGCTTTCGCCAGCAAGATTACATCGGCATCCACTTCCACAGCACGCAATACGACTCCGGTATCTGTAGAAAAGTACGGATGCCCCGTTCCGCCTGCAAAGAAAACAACCATATTCTTGGAAAAATATTTATTAGCTCTATCCTTTGAAAACAGTTTCGTAAAGGAGCCACACTCAAAAGGAGTCAATACACTCGTCATCATACCCTCTGAGCGGAAAATCTCTGAAACATAGATACAATTCATGACTGTTGCCAGCATGCCAATCTGATCCGCCTTCGTCCTGTCAATGCTGTCGCTGGAACGGCCACGCCAAAAATTCCCTCCTCCGATCACAATGCCAACCTGAATTCCTTCATCGACCAGCTCTTTGACCTGCACTGCCACCCCACGCACGGTATCCTCATCAAAGCCCGTCTTCTTGTCTCCCGCCAAAGCCTCACCACTTAATTTCAACAGTATACGCTGCATATGCTATTTCTCCCGTTTTGCTATCCCTCTTCATCCCGTCATTCCTACAGGTGCCAACTTATTTCTGCTTCTTAAACTCCTCAAAGAAAGTAGAGGGGCTGATATCCGCATAACACTGAGAACATAAACCTTCGATCACGGCTCCGTTATTGATCTGTACGGATTTAGACTTGATATTGCCCATAACGATCGCCGTAGTATCCAAGATGACCGGTCCGTGCACATCGATATCCCCCTTTACAGCACCTGCGATCACTGCACTCGTAGCCGAAATATTACCAATAATGACTGAACTTTGTCCAATCTTTACACTGCCGTCACTGTTGACTTCTCCGACAATCTTAGCGCCCTCTGCATAGATCTCTGCCGCTTTGGAATTTCCCTGTATCTTACCTGTAATGTTAAGCTTCCCGTAAATATCAAGATTACCATTGACCGTACCGATCAATTCCATCGAACCTTCAGATACAATATCACCTGTGATCGTCATACCTTCTGTTACCACTGCTGTCTCATCCACCGCTACACGATTAGTCTGCATATCCATAGTCTTCTCTTCCTCCTCATTCGGCTGAGATAATGTATTATCGATTTCGCTCTCTGCTTCTTCCGATTCTGTCGGCAAAAGCAGTTCTTCCTCTACCTCTTCCGGCTCTTTCTCTTCCACTACTTCTAATACTTCTTCTATACTCTCCGGCTCCTTCTCTTCCACTGTCTCATCTAAATCTTCCGACTCCGTCTCTTCCAATACCTCTGTAGCTTCTGTCACATCATCGGCCTTCATCCATGACAGATCCTCCTCACTGTCATCGGAAACATCAGCTGCATCTGCATTTTCCGGCTCCGCTAAAGTATCCTCCGCCATCTCATTCGACCCGTCTAATCTGTCCAGCATGCTGCTGATATCAAAAGAATCCACCGTATCCAGTGTTTCTTCCGCCATCGATGTTTCCTGAGCATACTGTTCCCCGGATAGCACGTTCTCCGTCTCTGCGCCGTCTGCTGACGTAGTATCCAATGCCTCCTCCGGCATCAGTTCATTGACAGCCTGAGATAAATCTTCCTTCAAGTCTGAGAAAAACCCCATTCCCACATCCTCCATTCTTTAGTCATTACTTATATGAT